>Ga0214921_10000283_pt1 | contig 100003 bp, 79 predicted proteins | sample LL1505_MetaG_FD_177992 | JGI IMG/M metagenome (GOLD analysis project Ga0214921, IMG submission 177992) | Freshwater microbial communities from Lake Lanier, Atlanta, Georgia, United States - LL-1505 | ecosystem: Environmental > Aquatic > Freshwater > Lake | place: USA: Georgia | collected... | reverse complement strand
GGAGCAGTTTATGGGGATAAAGGCTATTGCGACAAGAATGTTCAGAGAGTTGCTAAAGCAAATAATCTCCACCTCTGCGCCATCAAAAAAAATAACATGAAGGGTAAAAACTTTGATTTGGACAAGTTGTATTGCAGTCTTCGATCACCTTACGAAAGGGTTTTCTCCAACTGCTCTAAAAGAACGAGATACAAAGGAATCGCCAAGAACCAATTCACTGCATTTATGCAAGCGATTACCTTTAACTTCAAAAGATTGGTAGTTCTGAGTACATCAACTCCTCCAACAATCGCCACATGAATAGGTAATAACTGCGCCTAAACACCAGAAAACAACTAATATCACCAAAACTGAAAATCAAAAGGCAGAAAAAATTAAGAAAATTTCAAGAAAAATTGAGCAAAAAATTTCTGAAAGTTATGAGCCAGATTTTTTGAAATTGAATTTTTTAGAAAATTAGATTTGCGACGGGCTCTTAAAAAGTTGAGTTAGTGGTCTGAAAATTGGGGTTCATTATATCTGCTGTTATTAAATTAGTAATCATTGCAAGGCTAGAATTTTTTTGGTAAATGTGTGAATTTTATTAGAGGTGTCGCTAAATAAATTTACTCGGGAATTTACTTGATAATTTATCTTATTTTCTCAATAATTTCATCACAAATTCTTTCAATTAAATTCTTATCAGAACCTTCCAACATAACGCGAATTAAATTTTCAGTACCACTTTTACGCACTAAAATCCTGCCATCGCCATTTAGCTCTTTTTCTTTTTGAGCGATAAATTCTTTGATAGAGTTTTCTTCTAATGGATTTTTTCTTCCTGCTTCAAATTTTACATTTTTTAAAATTTGTGGAGCTAATTGAAAAATATTTAACACTTCGCTGGCTGGTTTGTTAGATTCACATAAAATAGATAAAATCTGTAAAGCTGCAATTAAGCCATCTCCTGTTGTGGAGTAATCAGAAAGAACAATATGACCAGATTGTTCTCCGCCAAAATTGCATTTATTTTTGCGCATTTCTTCTAAAACATAACGATCACCAACTTGGGCGCGAATTGTTGAAATTCCGATATAGCGTAGGTAATTTTCTAAAGCTAAATTGGACATTTTAGTGATTACCACGGTATCTTTTTTGAGATTGCCATCATCATGTAATTTTTCAGCAATAATGGCGATTAACTTGTCTCCATCAATAGCTTGACCTTTTTCATCAACAACTAATAAGCGATCAGCATCACCGTCAAGAGCAATTCCAATATCAGCTTTTTCTTCGATAACTTTTTTGCAAAGAGCTTCGGGATGAGTTGAGCCACATTTTTCATTAATATTGAATCCATCAGGATTAACTCCAATTGAAATTACTTCGGCGCCAAGTTCCCAGAGAATTTTTGGTGCAATGTTGTAAGCAGCTCCATTAGCGCAATCGACAACTATTTTTAGATCAGTAAGGGTTTTATCTTTAGGAAAAGAGTTTTTAACGAATTCAATGTAACGATTGCTGGCATCATCCAATCTTTTTACGCGACCCAACTTTTCTGGAGCTGCCAAATATTGTGACATGTCGCTTTCAATCATGGCTTCAATTTCTTTTTCTAATTGATCGCTTAATTTATTGCCATCGCGAGTGAAGATTTTTATGCCATTATCGTAATAAGGGTTATGTGAAGCAGAAATCATGATACCAATATCAGCGCGAATTGAGCGAGTAAGCATTGAAACTGCTGGAGTTGGAACTGGACCAACTAAAAATACATCCATACCAACGGCCGCCAAGCCAGCGGTGAGGGCGGGTTCAATTACATAGCCAGAAAGGCGGGTGTCTTTACCAATTACTACACGATGACGATGATTACCATCAGTGAATTTAGCTCCAATTGCTGTGCCAATTTTTAAAGCAATTTCTGCAGTCATTGGAAATTTATTTACCGTGCCGCGTATACCATCTGTGCCGAAATATTTTTTTGTCATTTTTTTAAAGTTTTATTTTTTAGAAGACTGAGTGTACTGATTCTACCGCCCCCCACCCCTCCTTATCAAGGAGGGGTGAATTTAAAATTTCCTCCTTATCAAGGAGGGGGAGAATTTAAAACTTCCTCCTTATCAATGAGGGGAGCTAATCGAGTTCTGTGCGTCAGCATCCCCCTCCTTGATAAGGAGGGGTTAGGGGCGGTAGATAAAGCGCGCTTCTGTCTTTTTTATTGAACCAACCCCTTCAAAACCTCAACCGCCTTCTTAATAGCATTTTTGTCAACTCCACCACCCATCGCTAAATCTTTTTTCCCACCGCCACCCTTACCGCCAATAGCTTCAATAACTGGCGCAATTAATTTAGCTGAATCAAATTTATCCAAAAGATCATTACTAACCGCCACCACAACCGCAACCTTATCTTCTTTACAGCCAAAAAGAGCAAAAATATGTGAATTTACAAAATCTTTTTTAGCCTTTAATTCATTGGCAATTTCGCGCAAGTCTTTGGCATCAACATCATAAAAAACATGATTTAACAAATTTACTTCGGCAATTTTTTCTGATTTCAAACCACTTAATCCTGAAAGTAAAATTTGTTTTTTTAAGCGTTCAATTTCTTTGTCTTTTTGTTTTAAATCCTGTTGTAAATTTTCTAAAGAATTTTCAAACTTTTTCTCTTGCTCTCTATTATATTCAATTACATGTAAACCTGTTTTAGCCTCTATTCTTCTGATTCCAGCGGCAATACCTTTTTCAGAAATTATTTTTAAAATTCCAATATCGCCAGTAGCTTTTGCGTGAGTTCCGCCGCAAAGTTCAACTGACCAAGATTTATTATTTGATTCGCCCATTGATAAAACGCGAACTTCGCCATCATATTTTTCACCAAATAAAGCTTCAGCGCCGCTTTCACGGGCTTTTTCTAAAGCCATTACTTCAGTTTTAATTTTGGTATTTTGACGAATGTAAAAATTTACTAAATTTTCAACTTTAGTAACTTCTTCCAAAGTCATAGCGCGATTGAAGTTGAAGTCAAAAGTGAAATATTCAGCATCAACATTGGAGCCTTTTTGTGAGATAGAATTTCCTAAAATTTCTTTTAAAGCTTTGTGAAGTAAGTGAGTTGCAGAATGGTTTGCTTGTCTAGCTTCGCGAGTTTTCTCATTTACTTTAGCAATTACTTCGTCACCAACTTTTATATTGGGATGAAAGTTTTTTTCTGAAATTACATGTACAAAAAGATTCCCAGCAAATTTTTTAGTTTCAGAAATTTCTGCAAAAAGTTCGCCATTCGCATTAATAAATTTTCCATCATCGCCTTTTTGACCGCCAGAGGTGGCGTAAAATGGGGTTTGATTAAGAATTACAAAGGAACTTTCTAGAGTTCTGGCAGAAACTTTTCCATTAACTTCTAATGAGGTAAGCTTTTCAACTAATGCGCCGTTCTGTATTAGTGCTAAAACTTTTGCTTTAGCACTAAGGGTTTCGTAGCCTAAAAATTTAGTTTCTCCAAATTTTTCTTTAAGATTAAAGAATAAATTATCTTCTTTATTTTCTCCTGAGCCGCTCCAATTTTCTTTACCACGATTGCGCTGTTTTTCCATTTCTTGATTAAAACCTTCAACATCAACTTCAATATTTTTTTCTTTTAAAATATCTTGGGTTAGATCAAGTGGGAAGCCGTAAGTGTCGTAAAGTTTGAAAGCTGTTTCGCCAGAGAATTTTACCCCTCCCCGAATCGCTGCGCTCTTCGACCCTCCCTCAAGGGGAGGGTGATTAATAGAATCTTCCAAAATCTTTAAACCTTTTTCCAAAGTCTCGCGGAATTTTTCTTCTTCATTTTTTAAAGTATCAATAATCGTATCGCGAGCTCTTGATAATTCTGGATAGGCGGTGCCCATTTCTTTGATTAGGGAATCAACTAATTTATACATTACTGCTTGTTTGGCACCTAGTTTGTGAATTTGGCGCATGGCGCGGCGCATTATGCGGCGAAGTACATAGCCTCTGCCTTCGTTGCTGGGCATTACGCCGTCGGCGATTAGAAAGCAGGAAGAGCGGAGGTGGTCGGCGATTATTTTTAGTTCTGGTTTTGTTGTCATAGTTTTTTTTAAGTACTAGGGGGTGTGAGTTGTATTTTTTAGTTTGTACTAGTGAAGTCTACCGCCCCTAACCCCTCCTTATCAAGGAGGGGAACTAATCCGAGTTCGCTGCGTCAGCATCCCTCTCCTTGATAAGGAGGGGTTAGGGGTGGTAGACAACGCAAATTCGGTCTTAAATTAGTCTACCAAACTAATCAATATTTCCATAACAGGTCTTTTTCCCATTAAATCTTCAAAAATTTTCAAAATTTTTGAACGCAAAGCTTTTTCAACTGCTGGTAAAATTTTACCATCTTGCAATTTTTTCTGTTTTTTCTTCAAGAATTGCAAACCTTTATTGCTCTTCAAATCAAGCTCTTTAGCTCTTTGTTTTAAGAAAAAGCGAATTTCATCTTGAATGAAATGTTCAGTTTCGTGGTCACCTTTTAAATCATAAGAACCAACGCAAATTATTTTTGGTTTTGCCACTAATTCTAAAGAATTATTAACCGCCAAAGCGATAATAACCGCGCCAGCATCTTGTAGTTTGCGTCTTTCTCTAATAACTTCACCTTTTAAATCTAAAAGCTGTCTGCCATCAACGCCGAAATAGCCTGATTTCACGAAGCCAGCAATAGCACATTCTTCTTGGAAATTTTCTTCACATAATTTAACAGCTAAGCCATTTTCAATTTGAATAACTTTTGGAACGCCGCAAGCAGTTGCAAGTTCAGCGTGAGTCTTAGTGTGTAAAAATTCACCATGAACTGGAATGGCAACTTTTGGTCTGGCTAAAGCATACATTTCGCGCAGCTCTTCTTGAGAAGGGTGGCCTGAAACATGAACAAAATGATCTTTTTCAGTCATTACATCAATTTGTTTTTTTGCTAAAGCATCAAAAAGTCCAAAGATTTTTTTCTCATTTCCAGGAATAATTTTTGAAGAAAAAATCATTAAATCACCAACTGTAAAGCGAATTGATGGATGAATATCAAGAGCAATTTTTTTCGCTGCAGCATTAGGCTCGCCTTGACATCCTGTACAAAGAACTAAAATTTCTTTCTTGTCAAAAAACTTCATTTCACGATCAGAAATGAAATCAAAATCTTCCATGAAATAGCCACTTTTTTTACCAACTTCGTAAATGCGATGTAAAGAAAATCCAGCTAAAACAATTTTTCTGCCAGTGTCTTTGGCAATTCTTGCAATTGTGTGAACTCGGGCAATATTTGAGGCGAAAGTTGTAACGCCAACTAAGCCTTTTCTGCCTTCTATTAAAAGTTTTAATGAGTGATAAAGGTCGCCCTCTGATTTAGAGTGTCCTTCATTTAAAGCATTTGTTGAATCACAAATTACGGCTAAAAATTTTCCTTCATCGCCATATTTTTTGATTAATTCTTTTTCAGAAACTTCGCCAACTACAGGATTTGGATCAAATTTCCAATCGCCAGTATGCAGAACATTTCCCTGAGAAGTCTTGATAATTAAGGCTTTCATTTCAGGAACTGAATGAGTCAATCCTAAAAATTCAATTTTAAATGGACCAATTTCTAACTCTTTAGAATTGTCAATAAGGCGAATTGGCACCTGTTTGTCTAATTTAAATTCTGCTAACTTAGAGCGTAGAAAATTTGCGGCTAAATTTGAGGCGTAAACTGGAACTTCAAGTTCGCGCCATAAATGCTGAACAGCGCCCAAGTGATCTTCGTGAATATGAGTTACAATAATTCCTAGAAGATTTTTTTTGTGAGCTTTGATGAAAGAAAGGTCAGGTGCTAACATGTCAATTCCTGGAACATCCGATGCAAAGCCAACACCAAGGTCAACCATGATCCATTTGCCATCAAGGTGATAAAGGTTAACATTCATACCAATTTCATTGGCACCACCCAGAGGTAGAAATAGTAAGCTATTGTGGTATTTTTTTAAGTTTAAGTCCATTTTGTTTTTTTGGGTTTTTAAAGTTTAACGGTAAGCTAACAATCCTTTGTCACTGCCCGCAGTGGCGGGAATCCAGTTTTTAAATAAGCACTGGATTCCCGCCACCGCGGGCATTGAAAAGATACTTTACTGATTCATCAAATAAACAAGCCTTAAGCCATCTAAAGTAAGATCTGGCTCATGATGATTAATAGTTTTTGATAAAGCTTCTTTGAAAATGTCAGCAAGTCCACCTGTAATAATTCTGGTGGTTTTTGAGCCATATTCTTTTTCAATTTTTTCAATCATGCCTTCAATTAAAGAAATATATCCGAAGTAAACTCCTGAATTCATTGCTTCAACTGTGTTTTTGCCAATAACATTAGCTTGTTTTTTAACAGAAATTTTTGGCAATTTGGCAGTCATATCATGTAAAGCTTTTAAAGACAAAGTTACTCCTGGAGAAATTGCGCCTCCTAAATATTCGCCATTATTTCCAACTACATCGAAAGTGGTGGCTGTGCCAAAATCTACAATAATTAAATTTCCACCAAATTTTTTATAACCCGCAACTGAGTTGATTAAACGGTCTGCACCAACTTCATTTTTGTTTTTTATCTGTATATCAATATCAAGTTTTACATCCGACTCACCAACAACTGAAATTTTGCAATTAGTAAATTTCTTTACTGCTTCAAGAATTTTTGCGGTAAGGGCAGGGACAACGGATGCTATAATTGCTCCTGAAATTTGTAAACAATCAATTTTTTCTGTAAGAAAAAGCTCGATTAAATCAACAGCGTAATCATCGATAGATTTATTGGTATCAGAAATAACGCGCCATTTATTGGTTAGTTTTTCACCTTTAAAAAGCCCAACAACTATGTTGGTATTACCGATGTCGAAAGTTAATATCATTGTTTTGATTCTCTTAGAATTCCAGATCTTGTCATTCCCGCATAGACGGGAATGACAAGAATCTTAATTTATTTTAACTTCTTGCAAGAATCTGCGATTCTTTGCATAGCATTTTTCAAAAATTCATCACTTGCAGCGTAAGAAATTCTAAAGAAGCCTTCTAATCCAAAAGCAACTCCCGGAACGACTGCAACTAAAGCATCTTCAAGTAAGAAAGCAGAAAAATCATTGTCATTTTCAATTACTTTTCCAGCTGGAGTTTTTTTGCCAAATAAGCCCAAGCAAGATGGAAACACATAAAATGCACCATTTGGTATATTGCACTCAATGCCATCAATAGCATTAAGCATTGAAACTACCATGTTGCGGCGATTTTCAAAAATTTTCGCATTAGTTCTTAAATAATCGTGAGTGGCGCTTAAAGCCTCAACTGAAGCGGCTTGACTAATTGAGCAAGGGCTGGAAGTGCTTTGAGATTGAATCATCGACATGGCTTTGATTAATTTTTCAGGACCAGCGCCGTAACCAATTCTCCAGCCAGTCATGGCGTAGGCTTTAGAAACGCCATTAATTACTAAACAGCGATCTTTTAATTTTGGCTCAACTTGTGCAATTGTGGAAAATTTTAAACCATCAAAAATTAAATGTTCGTAAATATCATCAGCCATGATATGAACTTGCGGATGTCTCAATAAAACTTCTGCTAAAGCTTTTAAATCATCAGCACTATAGCATGCGCCAGTTGGATTGCTTGGAGAATTTAAAATTATCCATTTAGTTTTTGAGTTAATTTTTGCTTCTAAATCTTTAGGTGAAATTTTAAAATTAGTGACAGCATTTGAATCAACAATTACAGGAGTTCCGCCCGCAAGTAAAACCATGTCAGGATAAGAAACCCAATAAGGTGCTGGAATAATAACTTCATCTCCAGCATTTAAACTGGCAACTAAAGCGTTGTAAATAACTTGCTTTGCACCAGTGCTAACAATGATTTCTGAAGCTTTATATTCCAAAGAATTTTCTCTTTTGAATTTTTCAATAATAGCTTTTTTAAGAGCGGCAGTTCCATCAACGGCAGTGTATTTTGTGTCACCTTTTTGAATTGCCTTAATTGCAACTTCTTTGATGTGATCTGGAGTATCAAAATCTGGCTCTCCCATCCCAAGTGAAATAATATCTTTGCCTGAAGCCTTTAATTCTGCGGCTTTCATTGAAATGGCAATTGTTGGAGATGGTTTAATGTTACTTAGAGAATTTGCTAGAAATGACATATTTTGAAAGTTTTGTTTTGTCTTAAGGGTAATTGCTAAAAATCACTTTTACGATCATTGACTTTTGCGGGGCGGTTTATATTTTGAAGACTTCTTTTTGTCAACAAATCTAAAATTTTTGCGTATGGTCGGTACAGTTGGAACTAATCCATTATTCTTAGGATTGACTAGACCCGCTATGTTATTGGGGGTTAGTTATAAATTTGCCGCTCTTAACGGGTTAGTTTCGCTTTTAACTTTCGTTATTACTTCTAAGTTTTTTTATCTTTTGGTTTTATTGCCAACAACTCATATGATTGCTTGGTTCATTTGTTTAAAAGAACCAAGATCGATTGAGTTGCTGATGGCAAAATTTTCAAAATGTAATATTTGTAAGAACCGCTCATATCATGGTGGAACAAACTCTTATGATGTTTACTAAAATAACATGACATCTGTGACCCGTGGGGCACGGATGTCATGTTAAAAATATTGTCATTCTTCTTCTTGTCATTCCCGCGAAGGCGGGAATCCAGTTTTTAAAAGTTAAGTACTGGATTCCCGCCTTCGCGGGAATGACAAAGAAGAAAAGGAATGACAAAGAAGAAAAGGAATGACAAAGAAGAAAAGGAATGACAAAGAAGAAAAGGAATGACAAAGAAGAAAGGGAATAACAAAGAAGAAAGGGAATAACAAAGAAGAAAAATTATAAATGACAACAAGCCAAGTCGGATGAATTTCATCCGACATTTTTATTTCTATCACATGCATAAATACAGAACACATAATTGCTCACAGTTAAATAAATCAAATGTTGGAGAGGTTGTTAAACTTTCTGGCTGGGTTCATTCTAAAAGAGATCACGGTAGTTTAATTTTTATTGATTTGCGTGATCATTTTGGCATTACGCAATGTGTAATTGATCAACAAAATACTTCTTTAAATCTTGATGAAATTTCGGCAATTAAGCTTGAATCAGTAATTTTAATTACAGGCAAAGTTGCGGCGCGCGGCACAGAAGCTGTTAATCCAAATATTAAGACTGGTGAAATTGAAGTTCGTATTGAAACTTTAAATATTGAATCCTTAGCACAGCAAATTCCTTTTCAAATCAACGATCACGAAAATTATCCAGAAGAACTTCGTTTAAAATATCGTTTTCTTGATCTGCGTCGCGAAAAAACTCACAATAATATTAAGTTGCGCAGCCAAGTAATTTCTTACATTCGTCATCAAATGACTGATCAAGGATTTTTGGAAATTCAAACACCAATTTTAACTGCGTCATCGCCTGAAGGAGCGCGTGATTATTTGGTGCCAGCTCGTTTACATCCCGGAAAATTTTATGCACTTCCACAAGCGCCACAACAGTTTAAACAGCTTTTAATGGTTGCTGGTTTTGATCGTTATTTTCAAATTGCGCCATGTTTTAGAGATGAAGATTTACGCGCTGATCGCAGCCCTGAATTTTATCAGCTAGATATGGAAATGTCTTTTGTAACTCAAGAAGATGTTTTTGGTGCAATTGAGCCAGTTTTGAAATCAGTTTTTGAAAAGTTTGGTGTTAAAAAAGTTATCGATCAAAAATTCCCTCACATCACTTACGAAGATTCTATTTCAAAGTACGGAATTGATAAGCCTGATTTAAGAAATCCGATTGTAATTTCAGCAGCTAATGAAGTTTTTGCTGGTTCAGAATTTTCAATTTTTGCTAAGGCAATAGAGCAGGGTGCTTTTGTGCGTGCAATTCCTGCGCCAAAATGCGCTTCTCAACCACGATCATTCTTTGATAAGATGATTGAATTTGCTCAAGCTAATGGTGCCAAAGGTTTGGCATATATTTCTTTTGATGAAAATGGCGAAGGAAAAGGTCCAATTGCTAAATTTTTAACTCCAGAAAAATTAGCTTTATTGAAAAAATCTGCTGGTCTTGAAAATGGCGATGCGGTTTTCTTCTCTTGTGGAAAATATTTGGAAGCCTCTAAATTAGCAGGTTTGGTGCGTATTAAACTAGGAACAGATTTAGGTTTGATTGATGAATCAGTTTATAAATTCTGCTGGATTGTTGATTTCCCAATGTTTGAACTAAATGAAGAAAGTGGTAAAGTTGAATTTTCTCACAACCCTTTCTCAATGCCACAAGGTGGTTTGGAAGCCTTGAATTCACAAGATCCTTTGACGATTAAAGCTTTTCAATATGACATTGTTTGTAATGGTGTTGAATTATCTTCTGGCGCGATTCGTAATCATAAGCCAGAAATTATGTATCGTGCTTTTGAAGTTGCGGGATATGGCAAGGAAGTTGTGGAAAAAGAATTTGGCGCCATGCTTAACGCTTTCAAATTCGGCGCTCCTCCGCATGGTGGATTAGCTCCCGGAATTGATCGTATTGTTATGTTGCTTGCTGATGAACCAAATATTCGTGAAGTGATTCCATTTCCAATGAATGGCAAGGCGCAAGACTTGATGATGGCGGCGCCAGCTAATGTTTCTGAAAGACAGCTTAAAGAGTTGAATGTTGAACTTAGCAAAAAAGCTAAGGATTTGTTGTAAGCCCTCTTTGAAAAAGAGGGTGGATCAAACGCCAGAGGCGCTTGAGACGGGTGATTTAAATCAATGTAAATAAGGGGTCAGACCCCTTTTCAGAGAGTCATTTTTTAAAAAATATGCAAAATAAATTTTATCTTACTGAAAAATTGCCGCCTTATATTTTTGCGGCAATGTATAAATTAAAAACTGAAGCTGCGGCAAAAGGTCTTGAAATCATTGATTTTGGCATGGGAAACCCTGACTGCGCACCGCCAAAACATGTGATGGAAAAGCTTGCTGAATTATCTCAAGATCCAAAACTTTTTGGCTATTCAGTTACGGGGGGCATTGATGTTTTGAAAAAATCAATTTGCGAATATTATCAAAGACGCTTTCAAGTTGAGCTTGATTACAAGTCAGAAAGCCTTGTGACAATTGGTGCTAAAGAAGGAATTGCCAGCTTGGCAACTGCAATTTCCGATGCAGATAATTATATGATTGTGCCTTCTCCCGCTTATCCAATTCACACTTTTGCTTTCGCAATTTCTAAAAGTAATGTGGTGCATTTAAACGCTTTAAGTGGTGCGGAATTTTTGAGTGAATTTAAAAAATATGTAGAAAAAGCTGAGAAAAAACCTTTAGCGGTTATTGTTAGTTTTCCTTGCAACCCAACAACTGAAATTGTTGGTTTGGACTTTTATGAAGAGATGGTCAATTTTTGCAAGAAACATAAAATCTACATAATTTCAGATATTGCTTACTGTGAGCTTTATTTTAATGAAAAAGATAAACCTCATTCAATACTTGAGGTTAAAGGCGCGAAAGATATTGCGATTGAATTTTCTTCAGTTAGTAAAAGTTATTCAATGGCGGGTTGTCGCGTTGGTTTTGCAGTTGGAAATAAAGATTTAATTGCCTCACTTTACAAAATAAAGTCTTATCTTGATTACGGATCTTTTAATCCTTTGCAAATGGTGGCGGCTGAAGCTTTGTCAGAAAAAAGTAATGATTATTTGGTTGATTTGCGCCAAAAATATAAATCTAGAGGTGAATTTTTAGTTAATCTTTTGCAAAAAGAATTAGGCTGGAATGTCGAAAAACCTAAAGCCAGCATGTTTATTTGGACCAAATTACCAAAAGAATTTTCTCATCTTACATCTTTTGAATTTTGTCAAAAAATGATTGAAGAAGTTGGTGTGGTGATGTCGCCCGGTAGCAGTTTTGGTACTAATGGCGAAGGTTTTGTTCGTATGTCTTTGATTCATGACGAAGAAAATATGAGAAAAGCGGTAGCGAAAATGAAGGTGTTTTTTCAAAAGTCTTAAATGATTAATTTCAAAGTCCTAACAATATTTCCAGAACTATTTCCCGGACCACTAGGGATTTCAGTTACCGGATCTGCTTTGCAAAAAAATCTTTGGCAAATTGAGGCAATTAATATTCGTGATTATGCCAAAGATGAAAGAGGAACTGTAGATAATGCGCCTTATGGAGGAGGTGCTGGAATGTTATTTAAGGCTGATGTGGTGGCTGGTGCGATTGAATCTGCTTTAACCTCCTTTGAAAAAGGAGGTGACATTGCCCAAAGGGCAATGACGGAGGATTTAAGAGGCTCGTCAATAAATCACCCTTCAACGCCACAAGGTGACGCCACCCTATTTTTCAAAGAGGGCTACAAAAAGACAAAAATAATTTACCTCTCGCCGCGCGGCAAAAAATTTACCCAAAAAAAAGCCCAAGAATTAGCTAAAGAATCAGAAATTATTTTACTTTGTGGGCGCTATGAAGGCGTTGATCAAAGAGTTTTAGATGAGTTTGAAATAGAAGAAATTTCAATTGGTGATTATGTTTTAAGTGGTGGTGAAATGGCAGCTTATGTTGTGATTGATGCAATTCTAAGAAATGTTGATGGCGTGCTTGGCGCTGACGAATCTTTGTCGGAAGAGTCTTTTGGTTCAAAAGAAAATTCTGAATTTGAAAATCTTTTAGAATATCCCCATTACACAAGGCCTCAAGAATGGCGAGGCAGAGAAGTACCGCAAATTTTGACTTCAGGGCATCATAAGAATATTCAGGCTTGGCGCAAGGAGATGGCGATTGAGGTTACTAAAAGGAACAGGCCTGATCTTTTTGGGGAAGGGTGATTAGTGAAGTGTGATTAGTCTTTATAAATTTTTAGATTGGAGTGTGTATTATCTACCGCCCCTAACCCCTCCTTATCAAGGAGGGGAACTGCTCCGAGTTTGGTTTAAATCCCACTCTTGATAAGGAGGGGTTAGGCGGTAGATAAACGCGCATTCGGTCTTCAAATATTACAATTCAAGCTTATTTCTTCTCAGAATTACCAGATGAAATCTTCCTAGTTCCACCAGTTGGTCTAGGCTTCCTCTCAGTTGATCTTTCTGGTCTAGTTCTTGTTGTCTTAGCCTCAACTTTCACCTCATGTCCTCTTTCTTTATTTTGAGGTCTAACCTTATTGTGAGGTTCAGATTTTTTATGAGAATTTGCCTTAGTTGGCGCAACAGCAGTTTTTTTGCCTTTAAACAAACCAATTATAAAGTTAAAAATTCCACCTTTTTTCTTAGATTGAGCTGTTTGTTTAAAATTTTGACCCTGTTTCTTATTATGTTGAGGTCTTTTGTTATTCTTGTTCATATTTAAAATTTCTGGTTCTTTGTTATTATTTGAGTGCATTGGTTTATTGTTGTTTTTATGAGGTTTATCATCCTCTCTTTTATGGTCTTTCCTTAAATCTAACTTTGCACTTTTTTCAGAAAAAGGATGTGAATTATCAACTGGAATTTTGAAATTGATAACTTTTTCAACTGCTTGCAACAATTTGTCATCATGTGGATCACAAAAAGAAATTGCCACACCTTGCCTTCCAGCCCTTGCAGTTCTGCCAATTCTATGAACATAACTTTCTGGATCGGAAGGAATGTCGTAGTTAATTACATGAGTAATCGCTGGAATATCAATGCCACGCGCCGCAATGTCAGTTGCAACCAAAACTTGAATCTTTCCATCACGAAAATTCACCAAAGCCTTTTCGCGTGCTCCTTGAGTCTTGTCACCATGAATTGCCGCAACTGAAAAACCGTTTCTTTCCAAAGATTCTTCAATGCGGTCTGCTCCATGTTTGGTTCTGCAAAAAACTAAAACACTGGTAGCATCTTTTTGTTTTAAAATACTTCTAAGCAATTTTGGCTTATCAACATTCTCAACAAAATTAATTTTTTGATCAATGCGATCAACCGTTGTTGATTGCGGCGTTACCTCAATTCTAATTGGATCTTTCAAAATTGAATTTGCCAAATCAGTAATTGTGGCAGGCATGGTTGCTGAGAAAAAAAGCGTCTGTCTTTTTTCTGGAATGCGGGAAGTAATTTTTTTAATGTCATTAATAAATCCCATATCAAGCATGCGATCAGCTTCATCCAAAACAAGAATTTCTAACTGCATTAAACGAATGTAACCTTGATTCATCAAATCCATTAATCTTCCTGGAGTGGCAATCAAAATATCAACGCCACGCTGCAAAGCCATCACTTGCGGCTTCTCGCTAACTCCACCATAAATTACGGCATAACGCAAATTTAAATCTTTGCCATAGGCTTCAATATTTTCAGCAATTTGTGAAGCCAATTCTCTGGTTGGAGTTAAAATTAAAGCGCGCACATTGCCACTTTTAACTGAAATATTGCTGTTAAAAAGATTGTGTAAAATTGGTAAAGAAAAAGCAGCAGTTTTACCAGTTCCAGTTTGCGCAATACCTAAAATATCTTTTCCAGCAAGTAAGTGCGGAATAGCTTGAAGCTGAATTGGAGTAGGGGTGGTATAGCCTTTATTTTCAAGGGCTGTAAGAATTTTAGGATTTAGATTTAAATTTTTGAAAGATGTCATTTTATTAATTATTTTTTTGGAAATTTGTGTGGTGGTTTATTTGGGGAGTTATTGTGTGAAGAGTATCTTCCTACCAGATGTTAAATTATATCATCACTTTAAACACCGCAACCTGAACATTACACAGCAAGTAATTTCTAAATACTACATCAATAATTTTTAAGTTAGAAAAAATCTAAGCAGCGCGAGATTTATTTTATGATCTGCTTTTAAATTTTTCAGAAAGAGCATCACTAGTTGCGAATTGTGGACTAGTATTTGGTCTCATATCAGATTTTAAGACTTTAGAATCATCCACCCCAAAAAACGCCGCATAACCTTTAATTCCCTCAAGCAAATTCTCAACAGCTTTAAACCTTATCTTTTGAGCTTCAGAACCTTTTTCAAGCTTCCCAAAAAATGTAGCGCCAATATTAGCATCAGGATTATCCTTCTTCCATTGATAAAATTCCTCGCTATTACCAACTGACAAAGCAATTACAATATCAGTACGAGAAAGATTCTCAATAACAGATTCTTTATTCTTCTGACCAATAAGTTTTGCCACAAGCTTAGGTAAAGAATTTCTAACAGCTCTTTCTCTGTCTTTAGCAATCTCTCTAATAACTTCTTTATCACTTGCTTTACTTAAATCTATTTTAGTATGAGCAAGCTTTGTATCATCATCTTGATAAATTTTATGTCGATGATTCCTGTAATAATCTATCTCAATATTTTTTTCTTCATCAGTTTTATCGCCAAATAATAATTCAGAAGATTTGCTATAATTAGGTTTAAAAGTTTTTTCAAATTCTCTGATAATTTTATGTGATGGAGCCTGTGATTTTTCTTCCAATTCTTTTTGTAGTTTTTCAATTCGCGCTAAATCTTCATCCCTTCGTATTTTTGCTTCAAGTAATTCTTTTTCAGAATTTAATCTAAGATCTCGAGATTCTTTTTCCAATTCTGCCAAATTATCTAAAGCAAGCTTTCTAGCCATTTCTGCATCTTCTTTTTCTTTTTGAATTCGCGCGGATTCTGTTAAGGCTAAATCTTTGAGCGATTGTTCGTTAGCTCTTTCAATTTCTTTAGCCGCCTCTCTTTCTTCAGCTAACTTTCTAGCCGCAATGGCAGCAAGTCTTTCAACCTCTTTAGCATTTTCACTTGCTATAGCTGCTAATTTAGCGGCTTCTTCATTAGCTCTTAGAGTCTCAATTCTAGCAGCATTTGCTTCAGCATTTATTTGAGCTGCAAGAGCGGTAGCTCTATCGCTTTCTGCAGCATTCGCCCTTGCTTCTGCAGATCTCCTTGCTTCATTTTCATCATTTTTTAATCTGGTCATATTATCCAGATTGTGCCTAGCTACATCTCTGCCAACTAATGCTTCATCCCTTTCTAACCTGACTTCTTTCTCAGACTCTTCTGCTAAACTTTTAGCTCTAATGGCATCCTCCTCTTTTTCTTGAGAAGATCGTAACGTATTTTGAAGAACCTCAATTCTTCCATGCTCATCCCCTCCTTTTTTAAGAGCTTCTCTAAGTCTAAGAATTTCTTCTCCACTCTCAGTTTCTAATCGAGAAAGGTCTTGAGAAGCTCGATCTCTTTCTATGGTGATGTTAGCGATCTTAGTACTAAATTCTGCAAAAAAATCTTGTAATTTTTTCTCAGCAGATTCTTTCGCATCAATAGCAGCGTATGTTTCTGATGCAGCTGATTCAGATTCTTTTAACCTTTCTTTAAGGTTTTCAATTTCTTTCTCTAGTACATCAGTAAGTGTAAATGGTTTAAATTTTTCTTCTTCAATATCACTGTTATTTTCGCGTAAAGCATCTATTTCTTGAAGGGCAGAATCTTTTTCTTCTTTTAAGAGTTTTATTTCATCGCTTTTTGTTTCTAAAAGTTCCGCTAAACAAGCGTTGTCATATCTTGCCAAATCTCTCTCTTCAAGCGCTTCATCCTCTTTTGCTTTAGTTGACTCTAGTTCTTCTCTCCTTTGTATAGCTAATTTAAAAAAATGCTTAGCAAGATCTTCATGTGGTTTTAGTTTTTGATTCTCTAAGAGATGATTGTCAGCAATTTTTTCATAATCTTTAGCATGATTTTTCCAGAGGTCTAATTCTCGTTGTTGTTCAGCTAGCTTTTTTCTTAAAGCTTCAAGATCTTTAGTATTTTTATTCTTAAGGTCAATTATTCCTCTTTCCTGTTCGTTGGAAAGTTTTTCATGTTCGTCTATCTTTTGAGTTAAAGCTCTTTGCTCACAAATTGCTTTTCTGTTTTTCTTTTCTAACTCTAAATTTTTTTGTTCAAGATCTTCCTTTTCAATTTCAAGAGAATTTATGGTATTGTGTAAATATTTTAGACTATCAGCAAATTTTTTTTTTAAATATTCGTCTCTACGTATCGCTTTCTCTTCTGCTCTCTGGTCTACAGTTATTTCTAAATTATCTCTTAATTGCTCATATTCTTTTTTACTTTTATTAGCTTCAGCAAGATCCTCTTGTAAATATGAAATATCTTTACTATGTTCTTTGCGATTTCTTTCTAATTCTATATCTCTCTCAGCTATTCTTTGATTTAACTCTATTATGTGATTCATGGCAAACTCGCAATAACCTTTCAAATCTTCTAAACCTGGCTCCAATTGTATAATTTTTTCATCCAATACTTTTTCAAAATCAGGTTTTTCAAGACTGAACTGGCTATAAAGTTCTGTGCTTGAAGGAGAAGAAGACGACAATGATTTTTTTAATGATTCTAATGTATCTTTAAAATCAGCAGTACCTTTTTGAGCCTCTTCAAGACGTTTATCATCAAAAGTACTAAAAGAGTCAGATCTCTTTTTTAATGGTTGGATAGGAGTGTCAATGTGGGTTTCTTCAGAGCTATTTCCAAAGCTTTTAGTTGGAGCTTTGGGCATAGTAAAGCTTCTGCTTCTTAATCTTGGGATACCACTTTCTCTTTGGAACATTCCTAAATGTGATAAATTCTAATTATGTTAGTTATTGAAACAGTATTATATTATAAGGAAATTTTTCTAACTTATCTCTTGACATGAATTATATAAAAAATTGAGCACAATATGTGCAATTAAAACAATAAAGTCAAGCAACTAGGTAAGGGGAGGTGGTAAAAAAATATTTGATATGAAATTTTACTAAAATGATCAGCTTAGTGGTGTATATGATCTTTCATTTTTTTAATGAGTAAAATGAAGTTCACCTCACCAAATCCTCTTAAAGAGAATTTGGCAAGTATTTTGTATAATTTGTAGCTAAAAAAAGTTCAAAATAATTATCTTCTAGCTTGAGGTTCTCTTTCTCTAGAATTTTTATTTCTATTACCTTCTTTTTTCGGCAATCTTTTATCATTTCTATTGTTATTTCTAAATCTATTAGAAGGTCTTCTTGAGAAAATTTTTCTTTCAATTGTGGTGGCAAGAATAGCAAAAATTATTACCAAAGCATTGATGGTAAATATTTTTACACCTAAATCTTTTTCTCCAGAAGAGATCAAATCATAAACCACATAAAGCAAAGCAATATTATAAACTAAGCCAAAAAATTGCCCAGCTTTGTAAGTAAAATTATAAGAAGCTAAATATTTTGACTGCCATTCATGGCGATGTTCTTGTTCTTTTTTAGCCATATTAATTAGCTTCTCAACTGAATGAGGAACTGCATCTTCAAATTTTTCTAAAATTTGCGATGAAGGTAAAACATCTTTGATATTTTCTTTGTTATTATGGCGTCTGTTTTGATTTCTGTTATCTTGCATGTTATTTTTTTGTTTTTTGTGTTGTTATTTCAATGTCACTTCCAATTTCTAACCAATCTTTGTCAAGCGCGTAAATAGGCTTGGCAAATGGATAACCTCTTAATTTGGTGTGAGCAAATGGTATGGTAGAAACAAATCCAGCAAAAAATGTGCGGACAAGTTTAAAAGTGGTTTTTAGTAGTTTTGTTGACATAAGTTAGATTAAGGTCTTTTGAAAAGTTTTAGAAGCGTCTTAAGTTTGAAGCAAAAGTTTCCAAGTGGTGAAGGTGGTGTTTGTAGGGGTGGTTTGTATTAAAAGCAAATGGATTTTGTTTTAATAGATAATTTATCTCAATTTAAATTATCTTAAATCACCCGTCTGATTGCTGCGCAATCATCCACCCTCTTTTTCAAAGAGGGCTTGCCGCGTTAGCCCTCTTTGAAAAAGAGGGTGGATCAATCGCAAAGCGATTGAGACGGGTGATTTAAATAGCTAATCAAAACAAAAGCCTCTCAAAATTACCATTAGAAATTTTATTAGCAGTTTCTCTCTTCTATTTTCGCTAAGCTATCGCCTTGCATGATAAAATTTTTAGGACGGAAGTGAATGTTGTTGAAATAATATTCACATTTTCCAGTGATCAAAAAGTGAAAAACAATCTTCTGAAATGTTGAATTGAGGCTTTCCAATATGGCTGTGATTATAAATCTCGCTGGCTTGAGCATTACCGCATAAGGCTAATAAAAAAATTAAATAAAATTTTTTCATATTTTTTAACTAAAAAAAATTTAACTTACTATATAGAGTTATTTATTCTTATCAGGACCTTTTGTTTCAGAAGCTTTTATTGCTGATCTTACCCTTGTTTTGTTTGTCGTTGTTGTGTCTATTGATTCTTTAGGGGAAGTTTCAGTTTTTACTTCCGCTACATCTGTTGAATCGCAAACTTTCCAAGTACTGCCTCTCTCTGGTTCTGGCATAGAAAAATCCCAAATTGGAAGAATTTTTCCTCCATCTTTCTCAACAATTTCGTAATATTTTTTACAACATCAACTGGATTGTCAATGTCATTATTTTTTAAGATGACTTCTTTTGTGCTATTTCCATGCGCCTCGTTAATATAAAGCAAATCTGTAAAGCCTTTGGCGGTAATGAAGTTGTTGCTTAAATTAAGTATTCTTAAATTTGGCAATAATTTTGTATCAAAAATATCGTATAATGAAAAAACTAATTCATCGGTAATTCCACAACCTTTAAAAGAAATTTTCTCTATAAAATGTGAAGGTTGATTCTTAATTGATTCTAAAATTAGACCTAACATATTTTCATCAAGATCTTGATTAGAAAAGTCTAACTTTTCTATAAATCCTTTTTCGTTAAAAGATAACAAACAATTAACCTGATTTTTATTAGGCATAAATAATTTAATTTATTTTGATAAGTGAGCTTAATTTTGCCACCACATCAAAAGCAGAACTAATTTTATTTACAACTGATTTTGTATCTTTTAAGTGCAAAACTTTTTGACCCAAATGAAGTTTAATTTGATTTTTACTACTAAATATCATTTGCATTAATTGTTCTGGAGCTTTGAATTTATTATCTTTAAAGCTAATTAAAATTCCTTCAGAAATTGCTTCTAACTTTTCTACGCCAACTTTTTTACAAGCCCATTTTAATTTTGAAATTTCCATTAAATTCACAACTTCTGAAGGAATCTTTCCAAAGCGATCAGTTAATTCATTAGTTAAATTTTCTTGATCTTCGTCAGTTTTTATCATCATTATTTTTTTGTAAAAGCTCATGCGTAAACTTAAATCAGACATGTAATTTTCTGGAATTAGTAAAGAAATTCCTAGTTTTATTTGTACTGAAAAATCATTTTCAACATCATCTTTGACTTCATTATTAGCGTCAGCCACAGCGTTTTTCAAATCTTCAATAGTTTCTAAAAGCATTTGTTGATAAAGCTCAATACCAGTTTCTTTAATATGACCAGATTGTTCGCCGCCAAGCAAATCTCCACTTCCGCGAATATCCATGTCATAAGAAGCAACTGTAAATCCAACTCCCAAACTATCTAAATTTTGCATCACTTCTAATTTTTTACGAGCATCTTCCGCCAGTTTTTTAGGGCTCATCATAAAATAAGCATAAGCACGAATTTTGCCGCGACCAACTCTTCCTCTAAGTTGATAAAGCTGCGACAGACCAAACATTTCAGCGCGGTAAATAATCATAGTATTGGCGCTGGCAATGTCGATTCCCGATTCAATGATGGTGGTGGAAAGCAGAACATCAATTTTGCCGTCGTAAAAATCATTCATAATTTTATCAAGTTGCGATGGTGTCATTTGCCCGTGAGCGTGAGTAACCTTAATTTCTGGTGGCAATAATTTTGCCAAGCGATCTTCCATTTCAGCAATATCTTTAATGCGAGGCACTACAAAAAATACTTTACCACTTCTTTGATATTCACGCAAAATTGCCTCTTTAACAATTACTGAATCATAAGGCATGACAAAATTTCTTACAGCCAAACGATCTATTGGCGGGGTGGCAATTAAACTAAGTTCTTTAACGCCAGCTAAAGACATTTGTAAAGTGCGTGGAATTGGTGTTGCTGAAAGAGTTAAAATATGAACTTCATTGCGCAATTCTTTTAAGCGTTCTTTTTGAGCCACGCCAAAATGTTGTTCTTCATCAATAATCACCAATCCTAAATTTTTGAACTTAATGTTTTTATTTAGAAGAGCATGCGTGCCGATAACAATATCAACCTCTCCCGATTCCAATTTCTCTTTTGTCTTTTTAGCATCAGCAGTACTTACAAGGCGAGAAAGTTGGGCAATTTTAACATTAGTTTCAGCAAATCTTTTGGTAAAATTATGAAAATGTTGGCGAGTCAGAAGGGTGGTTGGGGCAACAATTGCCACTTGAAAGTTTTTAGTTTCATTACGAGCTGCAATTGCAGTGGCGCGCATTGCCACTTCAGTTTTACCAAAACCAACATCGCCACAAATTAAGCGATCCATTGGTGAACCTTTTTGCAAATCTTCTTCAACTTCATCAATGGCTTTTAATTGATCTTCTGTTTCTATAAAACCAAATCGCGCTTTAAATTCTTCATACCAATGCGAATCGGGAATTAAAATTGGTGCTTTTTTAATATGTCTTGCAGCTGCAATTTTAATAAGCGCAGCGGCTGCAATTTTAATCTTTTTCTTAACATTGCTTTTACGATTTTTCCAACCGCCACCACCCAAACGATCAAGTTGAATTAATGGATTATCTGCGCCATAGCGAGTTATTGAATTAATGTCATCAACTGGAACAAAAAGACTGTCATTATTAGCATAAATTAACTTCAGGAAATCACTCTTAATAGTTTCTCTTATAATCCCCTTGTTTAAGGGGATTGAGTCATTGCGTAGCGAAGCAAAGCATGACGATGGGGATTCATTAATAATTGTATGAATGCCATCAAACTTCGCAATACCATGATCGCGGTGGACTACAAGTTCACCTAAATTAATAGATAATCCTTCTTCTAAAATTCTTTGTGAAGCAGCTTTATTTTGAGATTTTTTACGAACCACTTTTTCGCCAAAAATGGCCTGTTCACCAATTAAAATTAAATCAGAAGTGATAAATCCAAGCCCAATTGGCATTACAAAAATAGCAATTTTTTGTGGCGCAACATTATGAAGATCAGCGAAGGTGGAAATCTCTTGGCAAGATAAATTGAAATCAAGCAGAAGCTTTATCAGGCGATCTTTAAAACCCTCACTAAGACAAGCGATGGCGACTTTTTGTTTTTTAGCGTCAGTAATAATTGATTGAATAAATTCCTGCATCAAATCAATTGGATCTTTGGCGTTGGCTCTTCCAGCCAAAGAAAAATCAGGAATTGGATTTATTTCAAGATCAAGAACTCTTTTATTTTTGGCGTCAGCAACTGTAAAATTATTAAAAATAATCGAAGTTTTTTTATCGATAATTTTTCTAAAATCATCGGCAGAAAAATAAAGTAATTCCGATGGAACTGGATTGTAAATTGAACCTGATAATTTGCTTTCTTTAATGCTTTCAAGCCTTGATTTATAATACTCTGCAACTGTTCTTTCTCTTGCTTCGTAATTTAAAAAAATCTTCTGATTTAAAAATAAAACAGGATTTTTTAAATAATCAAAAAAGCTAACTAATTCTGAATCATAAAAAAACGGCAACCAATGCTCCATTCCAGCGTAAGAACGCATTTCAGAAATTGCCGAGTAAAGTTGATCTTCAGCAGGAAGCCCAAAATTATGACGATATTTTTCACGAAAATTGGCGGTAGTTTTTTCATTTAAAACCACTTCGCTGGCTGGTAAAATTTCAATTGATCTTAAAGTTTCTTGTGACATTTGAGTTAATGGATCAAAGGCTTTAACCGATTCAACCTCTTCGCCAAAAAAATCTAAACGATAACCAATAGATTCAAATCTTTGCTGCGTTACAATATCAACAATGCCGCCGCGAATAGCGAATTCTCCAGCATTATTGGCGCAAGATTGGCGTTGGTAACCATTAAAAACTAAAAATTCGGCAATTTGCGTGGTGGATATTTTTGATTTTGCCGCAGCTAAAATTCCTGAATTTTTAATTAAATTAGGAGGTGTAACTTTTTGCAAAATTGCGTTGCTGCTGGTGATTATTAAAAAATTAGGACGATTACGGCAATCATCAGAATTATCGCGGTTAGCTAATTTATAGAGAGTTTTAATGCGTTGCGACATGATATTTTGCTTTGGTGAAACGCGATCATAAGGCAAGCAATCCCAAGCTGGAAAATGCAGAATTTCAAATTTTTCAATAAGGTGAGGGGCAAAAAAGCGCAGCTGTTTTTCAAAATTTTCCATCTGTGCATCATTTTCGGCGATAAAGACTAAATCTTGATCTAGAAAATTTTTGGCGGTTAAGCTCATTATTAAAGATTGAGCATCGTCACAAAGGCGCGAGATTTCGCAGTTTTGGGTAATGGTTTTTAGTTTTATTTTATAGTCCAAGATGGGGTGTTTTATTTGTTGTTTTTAGTTCTAAAAGATTCGGTTTAATCCTCCCCTTGAGGGAGGATCGAAGAGCGTAGCGATTCGAGGAGGGGTCAAAAGATTGAGTTTTTGACGAGATTACCCCTCCCCGATTCGCTTCGCTCATCGACCCTCCCTCAAGGGGAGGGTGATAAGATTTAGTAATATAAAGTAACGCTGCCCTCAAGGGGAGGATTAATAAACCCTCTCAATACTAAAATAAGCCTCACTAGCATTAACATCAGGCGGCAAAACCGCAATTCCATGATCCTTCGCCACCTGCAAGAAAATATTAATCTTATCAGTATTATCAATTTCCAGATTTATTGAAGCCGTAATAAATTCTACAGGATAATGCGCCTTCAAATAAGCTGTTTGATAAGAAATCAAAGCATAGGCGGCAGCATGAGATTTATTGAATCCATAGCCCGCAAATTTATCCACCAAATCAAAAATTTCCCCCGCCTGTTTTTTATCAACGCCATTTTTAATGGCGCCATTAACAAAAATTTCTCTTTGTTGATCCATCTCTTCTTTAATTTTTTTACCCATAGCGCGACGCAGTAAATCCGCAGCTCCAAGACTATACCCAGCCAAAACTTTAGCAATTTCCATTACCTGTTCTTGATAAACAATTACACCATAAGTTTCTTTTAAAGTGTTCTCAAGAAGCGGGTGAGGGTAAATAATTTTTTCATCACCATGTTTGCGGCGAATATAAGTTGGAATATTATCCATTGGACCAGGGCGATAAAGCGAAATCAAAGCGATGATATCTTCAATTTTATCTGCCCGCATTTGACGAAGAACCGAGCGCATTCCAGAAGACTCAATTTGAAAAACGCCAATGGAATCACCAGTTGAAAGCATTTCGAAAGTTAATTTATCGGCCAATGGAAGGTTGGTGATATCAATTTTTACGCCATTAGTTTTTTCAATTAATTTCACCGCTTCAAAAATTGTGGTAAGTGTTTTTAATCCAAGAAAGTCAAATTTTACCAAGCCTGCACCTTCAGCATATTTCATGGAATAGCCAACTGCTGGCATGCTTCCACCATCATCATTATAAAGAGCACAAATTTCATGAAGTGGTTTATCACCAATAACCACGCCAGCTGCGTGAGTTGAAGCGTGACGATTTAAACCTTCTAATTTTAAAGCAATATCAACTAATTTTGTAACTTGTGGATCTTCGCGCACCGCTTCTTGCAAATCTTTATCCATCTCAATAGCTTTTTCTAAAGTAACAGCTTCAATAGCATTAAAGGGAATCAATTTACAAATTCTATCAACTTGATTATAAGGCATTTGTAAAACACGCCCCACATCTTTCAACACCGCGCGAGCTTGCAATTTTCCAAAAGTAATAATTTGTGCTACATAATCTTTGCCATATTTGTTTTGCACATAATCAATAACTTCATCACGGCGCGATTGACAAAAATCAATATCAAAATCGGGCATTGAAACACGATCAGGATTTAAAAATCTTTCAAAAAGCAAACCAAAACGAATTGGGTCAAGATCAGTAATTTCTAACGACCAAGCAATGATTGAGCCAGCACCAGAACCTCTTCCTGGTCCAACAGGAATTTCATTGTTTTTAGCCCATTTAATAAAATCAGATACAATTAAAAAATATCCCGAGAAGTTCATTTTAATAATAACTGACAGTTCATATTCTAAACGAGCCAGATATTCTTGATTAATTTTTTCTTGCTCTTCTCCAGATGTTTCTTCAAATTTAAATTTAGTGGAGAGTCTTGATCTTAAGCCTTCAATTGCTTGAATTTTTAATTCCGCAGCTTCATCAAAATCTTTTTCATTACTAAATTTAGGCAAAGTTGGCGGGCGTTCAAAAGCCATGATACTGCATTTTTTGGCAATATTTACAGTATTTTCAACAGCTTCTGGAATGTCAGAGAATAACTCTTCCATCTGTTTTTGGCTTTTAAAATATTGCTGTGGTGAATTTTTTTTACGATTGGCTTCTAAAAAAACTTTTCCCGTGCCAACGCAAGTCAAGATATCTTGCGCTTCAAACATATTTTCAGTAAGAAAATAAACATCATTAGTGGCAACCAAGGGAATTGAGTATTTTAAGGCAAGATCAATAAATTTTTCTTCTAATTGAGCTTCTTCTTTCAAACCATGGCGAGAAAGCTCCATGTAAAAATTTTGCGCAGGAAATGTTTTTAATAAATCAGCTAAAACTATTTCTAATTTCTTATCTTGGCTTTCTGTTAAAAGCTTAGCAACTATACCACTAATGCCGCCAGAAAGGGCAATTAAGCCAGCAGATTTGGTTTTTAACAAATCAAAATCAATATGAGGAGAAATGCCACTTTGACGATTTAAAAAGCTATGACTAACCAAATACATTAAATTCTTGTATCCTTCTTCGCAAAAGGTAATCAAAGGCAGTTTGGAAAGAGAGTTTTCAATGTCTAAGTTAGATAGGTTCTTGCGATCACTTTCTTGAAAGTTAACCAACATCTCACAGCCCAAAATTGGCTGAATTCCAGCTTTCTTGCAATATGAAGAAAATTCCAAAGCTGCAAAAAGATTGGTGCAATCTGAAATTCCAAGTGCTGGCATTTTTAATGAGACAGCTTTTTCAATGAGGTCGGGAATTTTTATAGCACCTTTGCAGAGCGAATAGGTTGTGTGAGTGCGAAGTTGTATGAACATTGTTTTTTAACTGGCAATTCAGTCTTAAAATAAGACAAAAAAAAGGGGGCTGAAAACAGCCCCCTTACTTTATAGTTAAAGCTTTTAATTTCTACTCAAAATTTACATTAACTTTAGTAACTTTTTTATTAAGTCTTTTTAAAATTTCAGCTGAAACATCCATTTCATCTTTATAAAATAAAGTTTGTCCAGCTGGTACAATTAGATCAAGACTTTTTTCCTTAGAAAGTTCAGCAATGATTGTTTTGATATCATCATTAACTTTGCCCATAGCGTCAACAGAAGCCTTTTTTAAACTATTTTGTTTTTTATCAACCAACTCTTTAAGTTGGTCAACTTTTCCTTCAAATTTTTTCATTTCTTTTTCAAAAGCATCTGATGCTAAAACAGTTTTTTTACCTTCAAGCTTTTTTTGTTCAGCCTCTAATTCTTTTTGCTTAGCATTAACTTCTTTTTGATATTCTTCTTGTTTTTTGGTAACCTTTTTTTGTATATCAACCATGGCTACTGATTCTTTAACAATTTTTTCAACATCTAAAACTGCAATATTTGCAGCGTTTGCATTAAGAGAAAGCAGCGTAAAAACTGCAGCTAAAGCGATAAAATTCTTTTTCATAAAACTCCTGAGATTTTGTAATTTGTAAAGTGGTGCCTAAATATTTGTTAATTCTAAATTCTTACGAACCGAACCAAAAGACCGATGCAATCTAATTTTTGCTTTTTTATATTTCAAGTAACTCTAGCAAGCTTGATGAAATTTAGTTATAAGATGTATTAAAATTACTTAATCACAATTTTAAAAAACTTCTTCTTACCAACAGATAAATCAAACTCCGCAGCTTCTTTAAAAGAAAGTTTAACATCTATAACAGCTTCACCATTAATCTTAACTGCCTTTCCTTCAATTAATTTTTTAGCTTCACCATTAGATTCAACCGCTCCAATCTCTTTCATAATTTCAATCAGCTTTTTGCCTTCATCACTCAAAGAAACTTCCTTAATCTCAAAAGCAGCAGAACTTTTCGCCACAAAAATCTCCCGAGCTTTTTGCAAAACTTCATTTGCAACATTTTCACCATGGCAAATTTTAACCACTTCAAAAGCCAAAACCTCTTTCGCCTTATTAATTTCTTGATCTTTTAACTTTTCTAAATTCTCAATTTCGGCAATTTCTAAATCGGTGAAAAGTCTTAAGAATTTTCCAACATCTTTGTCATGAGTATTTCTAAAATATTGGAAATAATCAAAAGGTGATAACATTTCGGCATCAAGCCAAACCGCGCCATCAGCACTTTTTCCCATTTTTTTGCCATCGGCGGTTGTTAGAAGTGGAGAGGTTAGTCCGAACGCATTAGTTCCTAGTATAAAATTCCTACCTTCATCAGAAAAATCTTCGTCTTGATGAATTTCTGTTTTTAAAGTGGCTTTATCGACTATTTTTTTAGAAAGCGTTTCAGCAGATTTTCTTCTTATTAGTTCGACGCCATTAACAATATTTCCCCATTGATCTGAGCCGCCAATTTGTAGTGAACAACCATATTTATGATTTAACTCATAAAAATCATAAGCTTGTAAAATCATGTAGTTGAACTCAAGAAAACTTAAAGGCTGCTCTCTTTCCAAACGAGTTTTAACCGAATCAAAAGTCAACATGCGATTAATCGAAAAATACCTTCCCACATCTCTCAAAAATTCTAAATAATTTAAATTCTTCAACCAATCATCATTATTCACCAAAGTTGCAGCATTATTGCCTTCAAAAGAAATAAATTTCTCTAAAGTTTTTCTAATTCCATTTAAATTTTCTTGAATTTTTTCTGGCGTGAGAACTTGTCTAGCTTCATCTTTTCCGCTTGGATCACCAATTTTTGTAGTGCCACCACCAAGTAAAACTAAAGGTTTATGGCCATGTTTTTGTAAAAGGCGTAAAATCATAATTTGAATTAAACTGCCAGCATGCAAAGATTTTGCGGTACAATCAAAGCCAATATAAGCAGTAATTGCGCCTTTTGCCAAGGCTGAATCTAATTCTTTTTCGTGAGTTGCTTGAGCAAAAAAGCCGCGTTCTTTAAATTCCCTAAGAAAATTAGATGAAAATTCTGATTTAAAATTCATTTTTAATATTTAGTTTATAAGTTATAAATCTTCTTTGTTATTCCCGCGAAGGCGGGAATCCAGTCTTTATCAAGTTTTCTGGATTCCCGCCTTCGCGGGAATGACAAAAGAGTTCCTATATTATCAAAATCACGCTCAAATTAAGCAATTCCTTTTTAAAATGAATCTCGAAGAAAAACAAAAAATCACCTCGCAGTGGTTTCAAACATTGCGTGATAAAATCTGCTCTGAATTTGAAAAGATCGAAGAAGAATATTGCGCCGCTAATAATATCAAATCTTCAGCAAAATTTATTAGAAAAAATTGGAATCGCGAAGATAAGTCGGGAGATGGCGGAGCTGGTGAAATATCTTTAATGAAAGGCGAAGTTTTTGAAAAAGTTGGAGTGAATTTTTCTAAAGTTTATGGTGAATTTAGTGAAGAATTTCGCAAACAAATTCCGGGAACTGAAAATAATCCAAAATTTTGGGCAAGTGGAATTTCACTAGTTGCGCATATGAGATCGCCTTTAGTTCCTGCGGTTCATATTAACACTCGTTTTATTTGTACCGATAAAACTTGGTTTGGTGGCGGCGCAGATTTAAATCCAATGTTTGAAGTTGAGCAAGATACTAATAGTTTTCATCAAGCTTTTAAAAGGGCTTGCGATAAATCTGATCCTGAATATTACGATAAATTTAAAAAATGGTGTGATGAATATTTTTTCATAAAACATCGTGGAGTTGCTCGCGGAGTAGGGGGAATTTTTTATGATTATGTAAATACAGATGATTTTGAAAAAGATTTTACCTTTACGCAAAATGTAGGACTAGCTTTTTTAGAAATTTTCCCAAAACTAGTTCGTTGTCATATGTTTGAAAAATGGACTGAAGAACAAAGAGAGCATCAATTGAGAAAACGCGGGTTATATGCTGAATTTAATTTGGTTTATGATCGTGGTACGAAGTTTGGATTAATGACTGGTGGGAATGCGGAGGCGATTTTGATGTCTTTGCCTCCGATAGCTAAATGGGATTGAGGAGTTAAATCCTCCGTCATTGCCTTCGGCAATGCCACCTCCTTTTTCAAAGGAGGCTTAGCCCTCTTTGAAAAAGAGAGTGGATCAATCGCGTTAGAGATTGAGACGGGTGATTTAATTTTAAGAGTTAAGAATTAAAATATTAAAAAACAAAATGCAAAAAATAGAAAAAATCTACGAAGGTAAAGCCAAAGCTCTTTACTCAACCTCCCAACCCAACCAACTTATCCAATATTTCAAAGATTCTGCCACAGCTTTTAACGGCGAAAAGAAAGCTGAAATTGACGGCAAAGGTGTTCTAAATAACATTATTTCCGAACATATCATGCTTGAAATCAATAAAATCGGTATTCCAACTCATTTTATAAAAAGACTTAATGAAAGAGAGCAATTAATTAAAAAAGTCACAATCATTCCATTGGAAGTGATTGTTAGAAATATCGCCGCAGGTTCAATGGCTAAAAGATTAGGAATCGCAGAAGGTGGTGTTTTATCAAATCCTGTTTTTGAACTTTGTTATAAAGATGATTCTCTTGGTGATCCTTTGATTAATGATGATCATGCTATTAGTGTTCTAAAGGTTGTAACTAAATCTCAACTTGAAGAAATCAAAAATTATACTTTAAAAATTAATCAATTCTTACAAAAAACTTTTGCCGAAATTAACATTAAACTGGTTGATTTTAAGATTGAGTTTGGGTTTGATGAACAAGGAAAAATTATGTTAGCTGATGAGATTAGTCCTGATAGTTGCAGACTTTGGGATTCAGCAACTTCTGAAAAATTAGATAAAGATCGTTTTAGAAGAGATCTTGGTGGCTTGGTTGAAGCTTATAAAGATGTGGCTTTGAGGCTTGGGATTAAAATATAAATTCTGAGTTTTTGTGATCTACCGCCCCTAACCCCTCCTTATCAAGGAGGGGGACTAAAAGCATTCCCCTCCTTGATAAGGAGGGGGACTAAGATCATTCCCCTCCTTGATAAGGAGGGGGGCTAAGATCATTCCCCTCCTTGATAAGGAGGGGTTAGGGGCGGTAGAAAACGCAAATTCGGTCTAAAATTAAAATAAATTACAAAAAAATTAATGAAAATAAGAATCTTAATAACTCTAAAAAAAGGTGTTTTAGACACTCAAGGCAAAGCCATAGAAAATTCTTTAGTTAAAAATTTAGGCTTTTCACAAATCTCTCAAGTTAGGCAAGGTAAGCTTGTAGAAGTTGATATTGAAGAAATCGATTCAGCAAAAATCAAGATTATTGTTGATGAAATTTGCGATAAATTATTGGTAAACAAGGTTATTGAAGACTACAGCTATGAGGTAATAGGTTAATATGAAATCAGCAGTTATTGTTTTTCCAGGTTCAAATTGTGATTGTGATGCGGTTGATGCTTTGCAAAAAGTTGGTAGCAAAGTTAACAAAGTTTGGCATCAAGAAACTAAGCTTGAAAATGATCTTGATCTAATAGTTGTTCCTGGCGGTTTTTCTTACGGAGATTACTTGCGTTCTGGCGCTATGGCTGCAATTTCACCCGTGATGCAAGAAGTAAAAAGACTTGCAGAAAGAGGTACTAAAGTTCTGGGAATTTGTAATGGTTTTCAAATTCTTACTGAAGCTGGATTGCTCGATGGTGTATTATTGCGTAACAAAAAAATAAAATTTTCTTGTCGCGATGTTTTGTTGCATGTTGAAGATACCAATACCAGTTTTACCAAAAAATATAAAAAAGGTCAAATCATCAAAATTCCTATCGCTCATATGGATGGTAACTATTTTGCTGATCCATTAACTCTAAAAAGATTAGAAGATAATGGAAATATTGCCTTTCGCTATGTTTCTGAAAATGGCAATGTTACTGATGATTCAAATCCTAATGGTTCAGCTTTGAATATTGCGGGAATTTTTAATGATAAGAAAACTATTTTAGGCATGATGCCTCATCCAGAAAGAGCGATTGATATCAATACTGGATCATCTGACGGACTTTTTCTTTTTGAGAGTTTGCTTGGTTAAAGCTGGTTGCGGTAACTCTTTTTCAGCTTTTTCTTGCGCCTCTTTATCTCTTTTTTTCTTCATTTCAGTTAAATCATTTACTAAAGAATTTCTAATATTTTGTGCAGCAACTTTAGCTAAGTTTAATCTGGTATATTCATCTGCTGTGTAAGTTCCAAATCTATTCAAAGCCACATCATAGTTGTCATTTACTGATGTGTTTCCAAATCCAATTATCTCAGCTGTAGCCAAATCTATTAATTCGTAACCAACATTTATATAAATTTTATTACGACCAGAAGACCCTGTTGAATTGGTAAAAGTTGATGTAGTGGATTTATCAGTTTTTAAAATTAGAAAATATTTAGGCTCAGTTTTGATGGATTCTGGATTGAGCAAATCGTAAAGATTATTCTTTAAATCTTGCTCAAGTTTAGTGCGATCTTTTTTAATTCTAATAGCAGCTAATTCTTGTTCGTAAGAGAAATGTTGTGATTTTTGTTCGCCATCTTCTTTGTAAATAACTTGAAATCCACAATTAAAAAGATTCAGCAGGATTGTCAGAATTAGAATTTTTTTGAACATCAGTTATCCGTGTTTTTTTAAAGCGCTTTCAATGAAAGAGACAAAAAGTGGATGAGCTGCAAAAGGTTTCGATTTTAGTTCTGGATGGAATTGTACGCCAACAAAAAATGGATGATTAGGAATTTCCACAATTTCAGGAAGCTTTCCATCAGGCGAGATGCCAGAAAATTTTAACCCAGCTTTTTCTAATTTGTCTTTATAATTGATGTTAACTTCATAACGATGACGATGGCGTTCTGAAATTTTATTTTTACCATAAATTTTTTCAGCCAAAGAGTCTTTTGAAACTAGGCAAGGATAAGCACCAAGTCTCATAGTTCCGCCCATGTCGCTGCCAGCTTTTTTAGTTTTTTTACCAGTCTTATCTTTCCATTCATGCATCATGCCAATCAAAAAAGTACCTTTTTTGGCAAATTCAGTTGATGTTGCATCTTTAATACCAAGTACATTTCTAGCATATTCAATTACAGCCATCTGCATACCATAACAAATTCCAAGACAAGGAATTTTATTAACTCTGGCTTGTTTGATCATGTCTATTTTTCCTTCAACACCATCTTCACCAAAGCCGCCAGGAACAAGGATTGCATCAATATTTTTTGGTAAAATATTTTCTTTGTTGCGAGCATTTACCCAAATAATATTTGCTTTAGATTTTAGAGAAAAAGCTGCATGATCAATGGCTTCAATCAATGATTTGTAAGAGTCAAGATATTCAGTATATTTTCCAACAATTGCAATATTAACTTCTTTTTTTGGATTTTTAATAGCGTCTTGAATTTTCAACCATTTTGAAAGATCTGGTTTCTTTTTATAATCAAGACCAAAGAATTTTAATAATTGAGTGTCTAAACCATTTTTATGATAAATTAATGGAACTTCATAAATACTGCTGGCATTTGGTGCGGCGATAACATTGCCTTGCTCAATAGAGCACATTTTAGCAATTTTTTCTAAATGAGAATTACTAACGGGTCTTTCGGCGCGACATAATAAAATACTTGGTTGAATGCCAATTGAACGCAATTCTTTAACTGAATGTTGAGTTGGCTTGGTTTTAAGTTCGCTAGCGCTTTCAATGTAAGGCAATAAAGTTAAATGCAAAAAGGCACATCTTTTTTGACCATATTCATAACCTAATTGACGAATTGCTTCGAAGAATGGTAAAGCCTCAATATCGCCAACAGTTCCACCAATTTCACATAAAGCAAAATCAACATCTTCAATATCGTTTAAAATAAATTCTTTTATTAAGTCTGTAACATGAGGAATTACTTGCACTGTACCGCCAAGATAGTCGCCTTTTCTTTCTTTAGACAAAAGATTTGAGTAAATTTGGCCAGCGGTGATATTGTCAGATTTTTTTGCATCAACTCCTGTAAACCTTTCATAATGACCTAAGTCAAGGTCAGTTTCCGCTCCATCTTCGGTAACAAAAACTTCACCATGTTGAATTGGGCTCATGGTGCCGGGATCAATATTTAAATAAGGGTCAAGTTTTCTTAGGCGAACTTTATAGCCTCTAGCTTGTAAAAGTGCAGCCAAAGATGCAGCAGCTAAGCCTTTTCCAAGCGAAGAAACAACGCCACCTGTAATAAAAATAAATTTAGTTTTAGACGATTTTTGAGATTTTTTTACAGCCATGAATTATTTACCTGTCATAATGCGTTCAACCAATTGTTTGATTGTTGGCACAAAGCCATTGTTATAATAAGGGTCAGTTGCAAAGCGATAAGCGCTGTGTCCAGCGAACATTAATTGATTTTCCATATCAATTCCAAAACGCACATCTTGTAAAGTTTTTTGAATACAGAAGCTTCTTGGATCGGCTTTTTGACCAGTTGTGAAATGCAATTCTTCTTTGTCAGACCAATTACTAAAACGGCATTGGCTTAAACAGCCCATACAATTAATTTGATCGGTAACAATTTGTTGAGCTTTTGATTTGTCAACAAACATCAAAGTTTCGTCAGGAGTTTTCATGCCTTCAACATGCCCCGCTTTAATCCATTCGTCAACTTTTGTTTTATCTGCGGCTTTAATGTAAACCACGCGACCTCTTTGTCCAAAAGGAATTTCAGAAGTGAAATCACCTTCAGCTTTAGCGCGATATTCAACTTGTCTAATTTCGCGACCTTTTAATTCACGAATAAAATCATTTTCAATGGCTGAAGAATAAAATCCAGTTGGGCTGAAACGGTTTAAATAAACATCACCTTTTTTCAAAGTAAGAAGCTTATGTTTCCAATCATCATGAACAGGATATTCTTTGGTTAAAATTGGACGAGTACCAAATTGGAAAACGATTGGCCCAATTTCAGGATTATCTAACCAATGTTCAAATTCATCAAGGCTCCACACACCTCCAGCCATAACGATTGGTACATTATTTAAACCAACAGAATTCATAAAAGTTCTAAGTTCAACAACTCTTGGATATGGATCTTCGTAACTAGTTGGATCTTCGGCATTAGACAAGCCATTATGTCCACCAGCGCGCCAAGGGCATTCATAAACTACGCCACCAAGAAGATCTTTAGCTTTGTGATAACTTCTTTTCCACAAAGCGCGAAAAGCGCGCATTGAAGAAACGATTGGATAATAATAAACTTGATATTTTTCAGCAATTTCAGCTAAGCGATAAGGCATGCCAGCGCCACAAGTTATACCATGAACTAAACCTTTTGCGCCATCAAGAATTCCGTGTAAAACGCGCTCTGCTCCACCCATTTCCCACAAAACATTCATATGAATTCTACCATTTCCACCAGCAACATCATGAGCAATTTTAGCTTGAGAAATACCGCCTTTAATAGCGTATTCAACTAATTCTTCATGCTTTTCTCTTCTGGTTGAAGTTTTATATTCTGGTAAGATTAATTTACCGCTTTCATTAACATAATCAGCATTAACACCTGAAAATGTACCAACTGCACCAGCCTTAGCAAAATGTCCAGCGGTAACGCCATTAGTAACACCAACGCCTTTGCCACCTTCAACAATAGGTAAACATTCAAGACCGGAAATATTTAAAGATTTAATAGATTTCAGCAAAATAGCTCCTGATTTAAGTAAAAGTTTTTGATAAAAATTTGCGAGGTAAAGCCAGCGAAATTTTAAAAGTATAATTTAAAATTATTTAAACGGGCTAGAAAGTAAAAAATTTAGGCAAAATAGCAATGGAAAAATAGTATCTGTTCTAAAATTTAAAAAACCAAAGAATTTTTTATGGAGTTTTCTAGGAATAGATTGGTTTTGTTTGTATCAAATTCTTTGCGGGTTATGAAAAACAAAATTCCAAGTGTTAATTTTATTGATAGCTTGGCTTGAAAGTTTCTATTGAGTTTCATAAAATAAATTGGGTTGAATGGCAAGGGGTTTTTAGTTTTTTTAAGAAATTTATTTATAATTTATTGGGTTAATTTTACGACAGTCTTGGCTAAGGCTGATGCGCCAAAATCTGTGATTCCATTATTACTAAGATTTAACTCAGTAAGAGATTTACTCTTTTTTTAAAGATTCAGATAGAGCTGATACATCAGCATCAGTCATTTGTTCAAATTGAAAATTGGCTTTGGTGAAGGTTGTATCGCTTTCAATTCGTTGTAAAATTGAGGAAAATTCCTCTTGTGACATTCTCATGAATTATGAGTTAGAAATAATATAAGGTGGAAAATCTAAGCCTTTTGGTGAAGTGGTAAAAATTTCCACTCCATCTTTAGTAACTCCAACCGTATGCTCAAATTGTGCTGATAAAGATTTCTTGCCAGCTGTAAAATCTGCGGTGGTTGCAACCCATTCCTGTTTTAATTTTTCTAATTTTTGATCAGGTGCGTCTCTTTTAGCTTGATAAAATTTAGTTTTATAATTGCCTTCATTAATCATTGGTTCAATTGTAAAAAACATTCCTTCTTCCAAAACTCTGTCGCAATTTTTGTCGTAATAATGTATCACGCTCGGCTCGGTATGAAAAATACGACCAATACCATGTCCACAAAAATTTCTTACAACTGAAAATCCATGTTTCTCAGCATTTGCTTGAATGGCTTTACCAATGCTTGATAACTTAGCTCCCGGCTTTACTTTTTCAATTCCAAGCATCATAGAATCGTAAGTAACCTGACAAAGCCTTTTTGCTTTAATGCCAGGATCTCCTACATAATACATTCTACTAGTATCGCCATGCCATCCGTCTAAGATAACCGTGACATCAATATTGACTATATCGCCATTTTTTAATATTTCGTCACAAGGAATACCATGACAAACCACATGATTAATAGAAGTGCAAATTGATTTAGGGAAGCCTTTGTAATTAAGTGGGGCAGGGATGGCGTTGTTAGCAATAATTTTATCGTGACATAGTGTGTCTAAACTATCGGTTGTTACTCCTTCTTTAACAAAATCTGCAATGAAATCTAGTATTTCTGCCGCTAATTTACCAGCGGCGCGCATTTTTTTAAAGTCTTCTTCAGTGTGAATTGTTATCTTAGTCATGATTTTTTGTTGATTATGCAGAATTGAGATTGTAGAATTTTTCTCCTACACTTTTTTTGAAATCTAAATCTAAAATTTCACAATGGCAAGAATTACAGTTGAAGATTGCGTCACGGTTATTGGCAATCGTTTTGAACTTTGCTTAGTTGCAAGCAATCGTGCTAAAAGCATTTTATCTGGAGCTTCTACTCAACTTGATAGAAAAGAAAAACCTGCAGTTATCGCTCTTAGAGAAATCGCTGATGGTTTAGTTGATATTGAAAATGTTAAAAATAACATCATTCGCGCTATTAGAAATCGCGGTTCTGCTGAATCTGTTCACGCAGAAAGCAGTGCTGCCGCAGAAATGATCGAAGAAGAAATTCAAGCTCAAAGTATGATTCTAAAAGAAACTACTTTCGTGGATGAAAATATTCAAGTTGACGATTAGTTTTTCCAAGTTCATAAAAATAGAAAGCTGTCATCCTTGAATCCCCAAGATTCGAGGATCTCTGGAGTTTGACTTCTGAAGTAATAAGGCTCATGAGATCGTCAACGCTCACGCGTCAAGGATGAAGAGCGTTTTAATAAAGTCACTATTCAATTCTCATGCTTTCTTCTTCTGAGTTAATTGCTAAAATAAAATCCTACCACCCCAATCTCAACGAAGCTTTAATTCATAAAGCTTATGTTCTTTCTAAAACTTCGCATGGCAATCAAAAAAGACATTCTGGCGATCCTTATTTTTTACATCCTCTAACTGTTGCGGAAATTCTCACTGATTTAAAATTAGATCAAGAAACAATAGCTGCTGCTCTTTTGCATGATGTGGTTGAAGATACCGAAGTTCCGCTAGAAGATATTGAAAAGCAATTTGGTGAAGATGTTGCTAAATTAGTTAATGGCGTAACTAAGCTTGGTAAGTTAGAATCGACTCCATCTAGCGAAAGAGTTGCAGAAAATTTTCGTAAATTGGCTTTTGCAATGTCAGAAGATATCAGGGTTCTTCTGATTAAATTGGCAGATCGTTTACACAATATGCGCACTTTGTCTTATGTACCTTCAGAAGAAAAAAGGTTAAAAAAAGCTAAAGAGAGTTTGGACATTTATGCGCCATTAGCTGCTAGAATTGGTCTGAATAAAATTAAAGATGAATTACAAGAATTGTCTTTTGCGATCATTGATCCAGAAAGCAGAAATGGTATTGTTGAAAAACTTTCTGAACTTAAAGAGGCAAAAAAAGATTTAATTGATAATATAATTGTTGATTTAAGTGAAAAATTAAATCAAGAAGGTATTAAATTTAAAATTTCTGGAAGAGAGAAGAAGCCTTATTCAATTTGGATGAAGATGAGAAAGCAGAATATTAGTTTTAGCCGATTATATGATGTTATGGCTTTTCGAATTGTGGTTGAAGATGTGGCACAGTGTTATCGAGTGCTGGGAGTTGTTAATTCTAATTACAGCATGATTCCCAATACTTTTAAAGATTATATCAGTACCCCAAAAGATAGCGGTTATAAATCTTTGCATTTAGCAATTTTAGGGCCATTTAATAAGAAAATCGAAATCCAGATTCGTGATGATAAAATGCATGAGATTGCTGATTTAGGTGTTGCAGCTCATTGGCATTATAAAGAAAATGGTTCCAAATCAAGTTCAAAGTTTGAAACTCAACAATATAAATGGATTGGAGAATTAATTTCTCTTTTTGAAAATGCTGAATTTGCTAGCGACGCTTTAAAGCAGCATAAATTTCAGATACATAAAAATGAGGTATTTTGTTTCACGCCAAATGGTGATATTTTTAATTTGCCAGTTGGGTCTACAATCATTGACTTTGCTTACGCCGTACATTCTGAAGTTGGAAATCATTGTGTTTCAGCCAAAATCAACAGCATTATTTCGCCATTACGCCACAAGTTAGAAAATGGCGATCAAGTTGAAATCATAACTTCGAAAGCTTCAAAACCTTCAGCAAATTGGCTGCAATTTGTTGTTACTTCAAAAGCTAAATATGCTATTAAATCTTTTATCAGATCTGAAAAATTTTCTGAATATAGTTCTTTAGGTCGGGCAATTTTAAATAAATTTTTTGCTTCAAAAAATTTAGAATTAAATGAGAAGATTTTAGAAAAAATTCTACCACATTTTGGTAAAAAAACAGTTGCTGATTTATGTGTTAAAGTGGCTGAAGGAGCTATTCCAAGACAAGAGGTTTTAAAAGCAATTTACCCAGATTTTAAAGAAGAAACAAAACAGCTTAACCCATTAAAATTTCAGGATAAAAAGAAAAAAACTTCTCATGCAATTCCAATCGAAGGTTTGGTTTCGGGAATGGCAATTCGTTATGCTGGTTGTTGCGTGCCAATTCCGGGAGATTTGATTTTTGGTGTTATTAATACTGGAACGGGAGTAACAATTCATAATCAAAATTGTCATAATTTAAAAAATCTCGCTCTTACTCCGCAAAGAATTTTAGATGTCTGTTGGAAAAGTGGCGATGAAATTGGCAATGAAATGTATGCCAGTAGAGTTAGAATTGTGGTGCATAATGAATCGGGAAGTCTTGCGGAAGTTAGTAGTACAATTGCTAAGAAAAAAATTAATATTAGTAATATTAAAATTGTTAATCGCAGCGCAGACCACTTTGAATTGATGGTTGATATGGAAGTGAAAAACCTCGATCACTTAGAAGAAATTTTATCTACATTAAGAATTTCCAAAAAAATTCTTGAGGTGGAGAGGGTTTTTGGATGATTTGCAAAATAAAAACTAAAAATATTTGTATTTAATTAATGCAAAGTTAATCTGCTTACTTGCAAATAGCTGGAATATCGGCAACTGATAAAATTTATCTGATAAAATTTCCAAAAACAAAATGAAAAAAACAACAAACCAAGTCAAAAAAATAACTCGCCAATTAAATAGACCTACAGTGCAAGAAGCGGAAGCGGCTGTTAAGGTTCTAATTGCTTGGGCTGGAGATAATCCAAATCGCGAAGGTTTACTTGAAACGCCAAAAAGAGTTGTAAATGCTTATCGTGAATTTTTCTCTGGTTACGATATTAATCCAGAAGAAGTTTTGGGTAAAACTTTCGAAGAAATTGAAGGTTATGATGATATTGTTTTGTTAAAAAATATGCGCATGGAATCTCATTGTGAACATCACATGGTGCCTTTTATTGGCAAGGCTCATATTGCTTACATTCCAAATAAAAAAGTTGTTGGAATTAGTAAAATTGCTCGTTTATTAGATGTATTTGGTAAAAGATTACAAACTCAAGAAACCATGACAGCGCAAATTGCTGACACAATTAACAAAGTTTTAAAACCAAAAGGTGTGGCAGTTTTAATTGACGCTAAACATCAATGTATGACAACCCGCGGTATCCATAAAATTGATACTACAACCATCACCAAAAGAATGTTAGGTTCTTTCAAGACTGACCCAGAAATGGAGAAAAAGTTTTTAGCAATGATTGCAATTAATTCTTAAATAATGCCCATAGCTTATGGTTCTTAGGCAAGACTGCCAGATAATTCTGGCTTCAACATCGGCAATTAGAAAAGAAATTTTAAGTGAAAGTGGCTTAAAATTTAAAGCAATTGCCCCTGATTTTGATGAAGAAAAAGCTAAAAAATCTCTTAAAAAACTTTCTGCAAAAGAAAAATCTATTGAACTTGCTTGTGGAAAAGCTCTTTCAATAAGCAAAAAATTTCCTGATTATTTTGTAATTGGTTCAGATCAGATATGTGAAATTAATGGTACAGAAGTTTCTAAATCCAAGAACTCCCCAGAAGCTATTTTGCAATTAAAAAAATTAAATAGCAAAATTCACAATCAAAATAATGCTGTTGTTGTTGCTTATAAAGGTAAGATAATTTTTAAAAATTTCTCCAAAGCTAAGTTGCAAATGCGCAAATTATCAGAAGATGAAATAAAATCTTATGTCAAAATAGACGAAGCTTGGGGAAGTGCAGGAAGCTACAAATATGAGTCTTTAGGAAAATATTTATTTACCAAGGTTAGTGGTGATTATCACGCAATTTTAGGTTTTAATATTCAGCCTTTGTTAAACTTTTTTTATTCAAAAAAATTAGTATCAATTAAACTTTGAATCAAAAAATTATCCTACGAAACACAATAATATTGTCATCCTGAGCGAAGCGAAGGATCTATTGAGACAAAGAGAGGAATCCTTCGCTTACGGATGAAGGTTGCTTTGTGGTGATATAATTACCTTAAACTATTTATTTAAACCATGGAATTTCTTAATTACGACTTTTTATTAAATGTTTTTACACTTACTTTTCTTGAGATAATTCTTGGTATTGATAACCTAATTTTTATTGCAATTGTTGTTCAAAAATTGCCAGCAAATGTTCGTAAAGAAGCTCGCATCTTCGGTCTTTCTTTGGCTCTAATAATAAGAATTTTAATGTTAATGACTCTATCATTTGTGATGGGTTTAACATCTAAATTATTTACTCTTTATGGTACAGATTTCTCCTGGAAAGATCTTCTTTTAATTGCCGGAGGTTTATTTTTAATCGGCAAAAGTAGCTGTGAAATTTATCAGGATACTTTTAAAAAAATGTCAGAGGAAGAAGATTCTAAAGGAACGAAAATTAAGCCAAAGAACTCTTTAGTTGCGGCTATTTTTCAAATTAGTTTGATAGATTTTGTATTCTCTTTTGACTCAATAATTACTGCAATTGGCATTACTAACAACATTCCAAATAACATTGCCATCATCATCATTGCTATTGTTATTTCAATGGTGGTTATGCTTTTGGCTTCTGAACATATCAGTAACTTCCTTTCTAAATATGCTTCATTAAAAATTATTGCTCTGGCTTTTATTTTTATGATTGGAGTTATTTTATGTGCTGACGGTTTAAGTATACATATTGAGAAGGGTTATCTCTATTTTGCTTTATTTTTTACTTTAGCGGTAGAAAGTCTGAATATTATTTCTAGGAAAAAACATCATCATTAAAATTTATGAGCACGCATAATCACATTATTTTTTCTTATGCCTTTGACAAAGATGGCAAAGCTAAAAAACTTGATGATAAACAAGTTGCAGAAGAATTAGAAAATGAAGGGTTGGCATGGGTTCATCTTGATGGAAATGACAAATCAACAAAGATATGGATGCAAAAAGAAGTCTCTTATTTAGATCACCTTATTATTGATGCTCTTTTAGAAGAGGAAATTCGCCCTAGAACCATAGAGTTTAACGAGGGAATGGTAGTTATTCTGCGTGGCGTAAATATGAATAAAGATTCTGAACCAGATGACATGGTTTCGATTCGTATGTGGATTGATGCTGATAGAATTATCACGGTGCAAAGGCGTGATCTGAAAGCTGTTTTTGATGTTAGAGACCAAATTGAAGCAGAAAAATTAATCAAAAATTCTAGCGAATTTTTGTATCATGTGACTTATCAAATTCTGTCTACAACTGCGCCATTCTTATATGCTCTAACTGATAAAATTGATGATCTTGAAGAAAAAGTTGTAACAACTCATGACATTAAATTTCGCGAAGCAGTTTTAGATGTTAGGGGTCAGTCAGGAATGTTTAAAAGATTTTTAACTCCACAAAAAGATGCCATTGCTAAGTTAAAATCCTCTAGCTGTCCGTGGGTTAATCTTTGGTCAAAAAGACATTTTCAAGAAAATTACAATCATGTGGCGCGCTTGATTGAAGAGGCTGATGAAGCCAGAGAAAGATCCCAAATTTTGCATGATGAACTTGGCAATGCTTTAACGGAAAAGTTAAGTAAAAATATGTACAAATTATCTTTGATAACAGTAATTTTTATGCCTCTTACTTTCGTGACAGGTCTTTTTGGTATTAATGTTGGTGGTATTCCTGGTGCTGAAAATGGTGTTGCGTTTTACATATTTTCTGCTGTGGTGCTTTTAATTGCCTTGTTGCAAATTCAATTTTTTAAGAAAAAAGGCTGGTTTTAATTGGTGTTTTTTTGAATTTTCTACACATGTAGAAAATTCAAAAATTTATCTTCTAATGAGTCTGCAAACCCTTCCAAACAAATTCCGTAGTAAATGGCAATAAAGGTGCAGAAGCTTCGCACATTGTAACTAAAGCTGTGTAAAGTGTGTCGTAAGCATCTTGCTTATCTTGATCAATTTTCCCCGCTTCAATACTCTTCCAAAATCTTTGACGATTTCTTCTGATGTACCAATTATTCAAAGCTTCAAAAAACTGATTAAATTCTTCGCAAGCTGCAACTGTGTCATAGCTTTTCATGGCGAAATCAATTTTTTCAACTGTGGCTTTTAGCTTAGATAAAATGTAAAGATCTAAAGTATTTTTTAAGTCTTTTTTGTATTCAATACGATTAGCTACAGCGCCATCAGAATTGGCGTAAAGGCAGAAAAAATTAAAAGCATTAATCAAAGGTTTAATTGAAAGGCGTAAAGTGTCGCGAATTGCTTTACCTTCTTTATCAATTTTTAATTCTTGTCCACGCATTACTGGTTGAGAAATCATGTAAAAGCGCATGGCGTCTGAGCCAAAAGTTGAAAAAATTTCCAACGGATCAGCGTAATTTCTTAATCTTTTAGAAAGTTTTTGGGCATTTTCATCTAAGATTGTGCCGTGACAAATTACATTTTTGAAAGGTGCGCGATCAAATAAAGCAGTTGATAAAACCATTAATGTGTAAAACCAACCACGAGTTTGGGCAACATATTCAGTAATAAAATCGGCAGGGAAATTTTGTTCAAACCATTCTTTATTTTCGAATGGATAATGAACTTGGGCGTAAGGCATTGAGCCGCTTTCGAACCAGCAATCAAGAACATCGGTAACGCGACGCATTTTTGATTTTCCAGTTGGATCATTAGGATTTGGACGAGTTAATTCATCAATGAAAGGACGATGTAAATTATCAATTTTTACGCCAAAATCTTTAGCAATATCTTCTAAAGATCCGTAAACATCAAGGCGTGGATATTGTGGATCATCAGATTTCCAAACTGGCACAGGGCAGCCCCAGAAACGGTTGCGAGTAATTGACCAATCACGCGCGCCTTCCAGCCATTTGCCAAACTGTCCGTCTTTAATATGGTTTGGAATCCAGTTAATGCCTTGGTTTAATTCAACCATGCGGTCTTTGAAATCGGTAACTTTTACATACCAAGAAGAAACTGCGCGGTAAATAAGTGGAGTGTCGGTACGCCAGCAATGTGGGTAATTGTGAAGATATTGTTCGGTTTTTATCCAAGCGCCTGTGGCTTTTAGATATTTGATGATGTCGTCGTTGGTGTCGAAAACTTGGCGACCTTTTAGTGAGAGGATTTGACCTGATAAATCCTCCGTCTCAATCGCTGGCGCGATTGATCCACCTCCTTTTTCAAAGGAGGCTTCCGCGCTTTTGCCCTCTTTGAAAAAGAGGGAGGGAGTCGTGTTAGCGGCGGAAGGGTGATTTAAATCAAAGATCTCTGAAGTGAATTTTCCACCTTCGTCAACGGGGCAGAGGGTGGGAATTCCATTGGCTTTGCAAAGAAGTTGGTCATCTTCACCGAATCCTGGTGCCATGTGGACGATGCCTGTTCCTTCTTCAGTTGTGACGAAATCGCCGTGGAGAATTGTGAAGACATTTTTATTGTTCTGAGTTTTTTCGTGATTGGCGAGGTAAGGGAAGAGTGGTTTGAATTTTAGACCAATTAAACTCTCAGCTCTAAACATTTCTCCTTCTAACATTTCGTACTGAGTTATTGTATCGTACTCTGATTTTATTGCGGAAAGATTTGGATATTCCGTTGTCGCTCCAATAGATTTTAAGGCTTTATTAGTGGCTATGTAAATTTTTTTGTCTTTGTAACCAAGGCAGAAAAGATCATTTTTGTTGACCGCTAAAGCCAAATTTGATGGTAAAGTCCAAGGAGTTGTTGTCCATGCTACCAAACTAACCGATTCGATCTCTTCGCATGCTTTTTCGTAATGTTTAAAAAGTTCATATTCTTTAATAAAATCAGGAATTTCTTTTAGTTCAAATGCCACCGTAACCGCCTTACTAGCCTTCTGGCGATAAGAATTATCCATCCTAGTTTCAAAATTCGAAAGCGGTGTTTGACAAGCCCAAGAATAAGGCACAACTCTAAAATCTTCGTACAACAAACCTTTCTCATGCAATTGCTTAAACGCCCAAATCACCGACTCCATGTAATTAACATCCATGGTTTTGTAGCTATTTTGAAAATCTACAAACCTTCCTTGTCTGGTAACATAATTCTCCCAATCATCAGCATATTTCATCACCGAAGCTCTACAAGCATCATTAAACTTACCAATTCCATATTCTTGAATGGCAATTTGCCCAGAAATATTTCTGCCTTCTTTGGCAGTTAATTCTTTTTCAGTTTCCATCTCAACAGGCAAACCATGGGTATCCCAACCAAAACGGCGTTCAACTTTTTTACCTTTCATGGTTTGATAACGGGCAAAAATATCTTTGATGAAGCCAGTTAATAAATGTCCGTAATGAGGTAAGCCGTTAGCAAATGGTGGGCCGTCGTAAAAGACGAATTCTGATTTTTCATTTTTAAAATCATCTTTGTGGCGACAAGAAGTGTGATCTTTCAAAGCGCAGGGTTCTTTCACAGGAGAGACATTATCTTCACCTTCTTCTTCGTTAAAATTTCTCATCTCAACCGATTTTTTAAAAATCTGTTCATCTTGCCAAAATTTTAAAATATTTTCTTCAAGCGCAGCAAAATCAAGGTTCTGATTAGGTTCTGGGTATTTTTTCATTTTTAGTTTGTGAATTTATTTCAACTTTTGCGTCATCCTTAAGCGAAGCAAAGGATCTAATGAGATGTTTCGCTAAGCTCAACATGACAGCGTTATTTTAAAATCTATTTGATAAGCAGCAAGATAACAAACAACTTGAATTTAGGTCAATTAAAAATTAAAACTATCGCATCTATTCTTGGAAGCGCAAAAATGGCGTATCTGCAAATAAACTCACAAAATAAAAATGAAAAAAATTAAAATCGGTCTTGCTGGACTTGGTACTGTAGGCAAAGGTGTTTATGAAATTCTTAAAAAAGACGCAGCATTAATTTCTCAAAGAACTAAAAGCCAACTTGAAATTGTAGCGGTTTCGGCTCGTAGCAAAAAAGACTTTGTTGATGTAAATGTAAAATTTTATGAAAATGCTTTAGACTTAGCTGCTGACGCTGAAATTGATGTAATTGTTGAAGTTATTGGTGGCAATGATTTAGCTAAAAATCTTTGTGAAGCAGCTTTAAAAAATGGCAAAAAATATGTTACAGCAAATAAAGCTTTATTAGCAGAATTCGGTTTTGAACTGGCTGAGTTAGCTGAAAAAAATAATACTCATTTTGCTTTTGAAGCTTCAGTTGCTGGCTCAATTCCTGTTATTAAAGGTTTTAAAGAAGGTTTGGCAGCAAATGAAATTGAAGAGTTTTATGCAATTCTAAACGGCACTTGTAATTTCATTTTAACAAAAATGCAGCAAGAGAACCTTGACTTTTCTGTTGCTCTTAAACAAGCGCAAGATCTTGGATATGCTGAATCTGATCCAACTTTTGATATTAAAGGAATTGATACTGCTCACAAATTAGCTCTTTTAGCGGCAATTGCTGATGGCGCAAAACCAGCCTTTTCACAGCTTTCAATTGAAGGTGTTGATGAAGTTTCAATTGAAGATATTAACTTAGCTAACGAACTTGGTTACAAAATTAAAATTTTAGCAATTTACAAAAAACTTGCCAACTCTTCTCAACAAGCGGTTTATCCAGCTTTAATTAGCAAGGTAGAAAAAATTGCTCAAGTGGATGATTCTTTTAATGCAATTTTAACCAAAGCTTCAAATGCTGGTTGGAATTTTATGGTAGGAAGAGGTGCGGGTGGCTTTCCAACTGCTTCGGCAATTGTGGCTGATTTAATTGATATTGCCAGTGATCGTTATTCCTGCGAATTTGGCGTAAAAACTGCCGATTTAAAAACTGCCAATATTGATAAAATTTCAAATAGGGTGGGTGGTTATTTCTTGAAATTATTGATTAATAAAGATTTGGCGCAAAAAACTAATTTAGCTGAAGTTATTTTTGGTGACAAAATTAAAATCAAAAATTCTATTTTTATTGATAAAGAAGAAGAGATTTTATGTGGATTCATAACTGAAAAACACAAAGAACAAGATGTGCTTGATGTATTGAAATTATTGGATTCAAATTTAGTTAAATCATCTAAGTTTTTGCGTGTTGAAGAGATTGTTGGGTTTTAACTATTTGTCATGTTGAGCGTAGCGAAACATCTCATGAGGCTGAAAGAGATCCTTCACTTCGTTCAGGATGACAACGAGAATCGTTCAGTATAATAATGAGAAACAAACATCAATCTTAAAAAGACTAAAAAGTTAAAATAAAAAAATGACAACTTTCCTATTAGAAATTCTAAGCGAAGAAATTCCTGCTAAAATGCAAAAAGTGGCAGCGGAAAATTTTACTAAAATTGCTTCTGAAATTTTCTCTAAAAACAATTTAGTTTTTGAAAATTCACAAATTAAAACTTTTGTAACACCGCGTCGCTTGGCTTTAGAGCTTAATAATTTAAAATTAGCTCAAGAAATTCCTGCTACAAAAAAAATCGGTCCAAAAATTACTGCTGATAAAAAAGCTATTGTGGGATTTTTAAAATCAGTTGGATTGAAAGATGAATCTGAATTGGAAACTGTTGAAAATAACGGCGCAACTTGCTATTTATTTACTAGTAAATCTTCAGAAATAAAAACCTCTGAAATAATCAAAAACTCATTACCACAAATTTTGCAAAAGATGACGGCTTCTTGGCCAAAGCTTATGCGCTGGGATGTTGATGGGTCTGCTGAACAGTCAAAATGGATTAGACCAATTAGAAATATTCTTTGTTTATTTGGATCAGAAGTTATTGATGTTGAATTTGCTGGTTTAAAATCAAATAATTTAACTTTTGGACACTACGCCTACAATGATCACAAAGCTTTAAAAATTGAGGATTCAAAAGATTATAAAAAGATTCTACAAGATAATTTTGTTATCTTAAATCAAAGCGAAAGAAAGAAAAAAATTATTCAGCAAATTCTTGCAATTACATCTAAAAATGATCTTGAAACCATTGATGAGGAAGGTTCAGCTTTATTTGATGAAGTTACAGGTTTATGTGAATTCCCAACTGCGATGTTGGGCAAGATTTCAGAAAAATTCATGTATTTGCCAGATGAAATTTTGATTCTAACTCTAAAGTTGAATCAAAGATATTTTTGCCTAAGAGATAAAAATGGTATTTTAGTTTCTAAATTCATTTTCATTTCTAATGCAATTCTAAATGAATCCAATCAAGGAAAAATTATTTCTGACAATGAAAAATTAGTTAATGCACGCTTAAGTGATGCACAATTTTTTGTTGAAGAAGATCTTAAAATTCCTTTGATTTCAAGGCTTGAAAATCTTAAGCAAGTTGTTTTTCATCAAAAATTAGGTTCGGTTTATGACAAAACTTTGCGTTTAAAAATATTAGCAAAATTTTTATCCATTTTTATTCCTCATTCTAATTTATCTTTAGTTGAAAGGGCGGTTGATTTATCCAAGAGTGATTTAGTAACAAAGGCAGTTGCTGAACTTCCAGAATTGCAAGGAAAAATCGGCAGTTTTTATGCTAACAAGCAAGGTGAAAATTCTAAAATTTCATCAGCAATTTATGAACATTACTTACCTTTGGGTCCAAATTCAGAATTGCCAAAAACCTCACTTGGAATTACGCTTTCAATTGCTGATAAAATTGACTCAATAGTTGGGTTTTTCTTAGCTGATGAAAAGCCTACCAGCTCAAAAGATCCTTTCGCTTTAAGACGAGCCGCTCTTGGAATTATTAGAATTGGCTTTCAATATAATATTGCTTTTCCAATTAGAAACTTAGTTCAAAAATCGTTAAATGCTTACCCAATTCATCTTGTAAAAGAGTTGCTTGATAAAAAAACTTCCAAACTTTTCGATGCTAAAAAAGAGCTAGAAGAAGAAGTGGTTAAATTTTTTGTTGAGAGATTAAAATCTTATTTAAAAGAAACTGAAATGGTGAAGCCAGATATTATTAATGTGGTAATCGATGAATATTTGGCGAATTTAGAAATTCATAAAAATTGTGATATTTTGTATTTAGCAAAAAAAATAAAATTCCTAGATTCATTTATTAAAAATCCAAAAAATCACAATATTATTGAGCTTTACAAAAGGTCAGCAAATATTTTAGCAATTGAAGAAAAAAAAGATGGTAAAAAGTTTTCTGGAAAGCCATCTTTATTGTCTTTAAAAACTAAATATGAAATTGTGCTTTATCGCAGAATTAAGCAAATTCGCTCAGAATTTAAAAAGTTAATTATTAAAGGTGAATTTGAAGCTGCTTTTAAATTGCTACATGTTTTAGAAGGTCCTTTGTCTCATTTCTTTGACCATATCATAGTTAATGATAAAGATAAAAATGTCAGAGAGAATCGCCTGCTAATTTTATCAAAAATCAGAGTTCTTTTTGATCAAGTTACTGATCTTTCTAAGATTGAAATATAATGTTACTTAAAGAAGTTTATAACCAAGAATTTCTAAAAAATCTCTCAGAAGCAATTTTTGAAATTGACAAAAATTTTGATGTAAAAAATTTTCTAAAAATTTCTCAAGAAAAAAACTGGCATGATTTAGCTTTAAAGCAAAGAATGCGTGCAATTACTATCACTATTGATAAATTATTATCTTGTAAAACTTATGTTGAAAAAGTTGAAGTTCTAAAAAAATCCATTCTAAAAATTTTTAAAGATAAAAATTCTGGATTAGCTCTAATTATATTCCCTGACTTTATTGAAGTTTTTGGTTGCCAAGAATATCGTTCCCAAGCTAATAAAACAGAATCTCTAAATTTCTCCATGCAAGCTTTAGAATTTTTTACCGAATTTGGAACTTCAGAATTTGCGGTAAGACAATTCGTAAAATTAGATCAAAAATTATCTTTAGAAATTTTTAGTAAATGGACAAAAAGTAAAAATTATCATGTCAGAAGATTAGTTTCTGAAGGTTTAAGACCAAGACTTCCTTGGGGAGAATCTTTGCCAGAATTCAAAAAAAATCCCTTATCTATTTTGCCTATTTTAGAAGAATTAAAAAATGATGAATTTGAATATGTAAGAAGAAGTGTTGCCAATAATTTAAATGATATTTCCAAAGATCATCCGCAAGTTATTCTCAATTTAATGAAGAATTGGCAAAATGATGTTGACCCGAAACTTATCAAACATGCTTTAAGAACTTTGTTGAAATCAGGAAACAAAGAGGCTTTAGAGATAATTGGTGTAAAAACTGACCTAAAAATTACTAAAAACTTTTTGATTAAAAACTTTGATTTAAAAAAAACTGAAATTAAAATCGGTGGAATTCTTGAATTTGATTTTGCCTTACAAAATCAGTCTTCAACACAAAATATTAGATTAGAATATGTCGTTTATTTTTTAAGAAAAAATGGTGGCTATTCAAAAAAAATTTTCCAAGTTACAAGCAAAAATTTTCCTCAAGGTGTGTTTCAGTTTAACAAAAAACACTCTTTTAAAAACCTTACAACTAGAAACCATTATTGTGGTAAGCATTTGATTTCTTTGGTTGTTAATGGTTTTGAGGTTGATAAAAAAAGTTTTGAGTTAATGTAGTAGGATTTAATTATTGTGAGATATTCATAATTATAAATTTTACTTGTGACGAGATGGACCCGCAACAAGTGCGGGGTGACAAAATAGAGTGTATGCCTTTAGTTGTCGCCCCGCACTTGTTGCGTGGTCCATCTCGTCAAAATGAAGATGCTAAAAAAGACCAAAGACAATCCAAAAAAATAATTAAAAATGACAACAGAAAAAAAATTCGTTTATTCATTCGGTGATGGTAAATCTGAAGGTGATGCTTCAATGAAAAATCTTCTTGGTGGAAAAGGTGCAAATTTGGCAGAAATGTCAAAAATGGGTTTACCAGTTCCTCCGGGATTTACCATTTCAACCGATTTTTGCGATTTTTATTACAAAAATAATAAAGAATTTCCTGTTTCTTTAAGAAATGAAGTAACCAAAGCTATTGCTGAAATTGAGAAAAAAATTGGTTCTAATTTTGGCGATGAAGAAAATCCTCTTTTATTTTCTGTGCGTTCAGGAGCTAGAGCTTCAATGCCTGGTATGATGGACACAGTTTTAAACTTAGGATTGAACGATAAAACAGTTCTAGCTCTTGCTAAAAATAGTGGCAATAAACGCTTTGCTTTTGACTCTTATCGTCGTTTTGTACAAATGTATTCTGATGTGGTTTTGGAAGTTGACCATTACAACTTCGAAGTAATTTTAGATGAGAAAAAACATGAATTTGGGGCAAAATCTGATACTGATTTAACTGCAGATCAGTTGGAAATAATCACCAATCTTTTTAAAGCAAAAGTTAAAGAAGAGTTAGGTCGTGAATTTCCACAAGATGTAAATGAACAGCTTTGGGGTGCGGTTTCTGCGGTATTTGCTTCTTGGATGAATGATCGCGCTATTACCTATCGTCATTTAAATAATATTCCAGCTGAGTGGGGAACTGCGGTTAATGTGCAGTCAATGGTGTTTGGTAATATGGGAGATACTTCTGCAACTGGTGTGGCGTTTACTCGCAATCCATCAACTGGTACAAAAGAACTTTACGGTGAATATTTAATCAATGCTCAAGGCGAAGATGTGGTTGCGGGAATTAGAACTCCGCAATCAATTACCATTAGTGGCAAAGAACAACTGGGCTCAAAACTTCCTTCAATGGAAGAATCTATGCCAGTAGTTTTTGCTGAATTAGTGCAAATTTACAATAAGCTAGAATTGCATTATCGCGATATGCAAGATATTGAATTCACAGTTCAGAACAACAAATTATGGATGTTGCAAACTCGTAACGGCAAAAGAACGGCGCATGCTGCGGTTAAAATTGCTGTTGATATGGTTGATGAAAAATTAATCGATAAAAAAGAAGCCTTAAAACGCATTGATCCAGCAAGTTTAGATCAACTTCTTCACCCAACTCTTGACCCTAAAGCTAAAGTGCAAGTGATTGCTAAAGGTCTTCCAGCTTCACCGGGTGCGGCTTCTGGTATTGTGGTTTTCACTTCTGCGGAAGCTGAAAAAAGATCAGAAAATGGTGATAAAGTTATTTTAGTTCGCGTTGAAACAAGCCCTGAAGACATTAAAGGTATGCATGTTTCACAAGGAATTTTAACTGCAAGAGGTGGTATGACATCACACGCGGCAGTTGTGGCTCGTGGCATGGGAACTCCTTGCGTTTCTGGCGCGGCTGGGGTTGTGGTTGATCATAGAGGTAATTTTTTTACTGCTGGTGGCGTGAAAGTTAAAGAAGGCGAAACCATTACAATCAATGGCTCAACTGGTGATGTTATTCTTGGTTTAGTTCCAACTTTAAAACCAAATTTATCAGATGATTTTCAAACAATTATGAAATGGGCTGATGAAGTTAGAGTTTTAAAAGTTCGTACTAATGCTGAAACTCCACTTGATTGCCAAACTGCGCGCGACTTTGGCGCTGAAGGAATTGGCCTATGCAGAACTGAACATATGTTCTTTAGTGAAGATCGTATCATTTCTGTGCGCGAAATGATTTTGGCCGAAACTCTTGATGGTAGAAAAAAAGCTCTGGCAAAATTATTGCCAATGCAGCGCAAAGATTTTGTTGAGATCTTTAAAATTATGGCAGGACTTCCTGTGACAATTCGTTTACTTGATCCGCCACTTCATGAATTTTTGCCTCATAAAGATCATGAAATTGCTGAAGTTGCTAAGGCTGTTGGTGTTGAAATTGATTATGTAAAATATCGTACTAACCAACTTCAAGAACAAAATCCAATGCTTGGCCATCGTGGTTGTCGTTTAGGAATTTCTTATCCAGAAATTTACGAAATGCAAGCCAGAGCAATTTTTGAAGCAGCTTCAATTGTAAAAAAAGAAACAAAAGAAGAAGTGCTTTTGGAAATCATGGTTCCTTTAGTTGCAACCAGAAAAGAATTACAAATTTTAAAAAATTTGATTGTTGAAACTGAAAAATCAGTTGAAGCAGAGCAGGGTGTTAAATTACAATATTTAGTTGGCACCATGATTGAATTGCCAAGAGCAGCTTTACTTGCTGATCAAATTGCCAATGAAGCAGAATTTTTTAGCTTTGGAACTAACGATTTAACCCAGACTACTTTTGGATTATCTCGTGATGATTCTTCAAGCTTTTTAGGTCATTATCAAAAAGCAGGAATTTTAGAAAAAGATCCATTTGCTGAATTAGATCAAGAAGGAGTTGGTGAATTAATAAAAATTGCTGCTCAAAAAGGTAAAGCAACTCGTAAAGATATTAAACTTGGAATATGTGGTGAACATGGCGGAAACCCAGCTTCAATTGAATTCTGTCATAAAATAGGCTTAAATTATGTAAGCTGCTCACCTTACAGAGTTCCAATTGCAAGGCTTGCCGCCGCCAGAGCAGCGTTGTAAGATTTTATGAACAAAAATAATACTTTCACATGTTTTATGCTTTTGAGCTAGAGTTTAGGCAAAAGCTTTTTTAACTTCGAATTTTTGGTAAAAATTTACTCGAAGAATAACGCTGTATCACCTAATATAGCTTATATTCTTCGTCGCAATTTTTTCTCAAAACTTCTTAGTTAGAAATATGCAAGATTAGCTTAGTATGCTATATAAAAGCCTTGATGTTAAATTTGACATGATTGAAGCGTCAATTAGCCAAAATGAAGAGAGAATAAAAGAGGTGCCTCTTTATGTTAATGATCTTTGCTCTGGGCTTTTGAAAGATATCAAAAAAGAAGAATAATCAAATTGAGTTGCTTCAAAATAAAAAATCACCACGAAGCTTCAGATTCGTTGAAAATTGAGAAGTTAGCAATATTCTGTAAATAATAATAAAACTTCTTAAACAATGATTAAGCTATCTTTTTGATGAAAGGAATCACCTCATATCACGCCAAATATTTCACTGGCGAACTTACGAAAAGATGTCCTTCCGACAGTTTAGAAAAACTTTCCGCAACACTTTCAAACGCTCAAGTTGATCTTAATCCTCATCAAATTGAAGCGGCGCTTTTTGCTTTTAAATCTCCTTTGTCAAAAGGCGCAATTTTGGCGGATGAAGTGGGACTTGGAAAAACCATTGAAGCGGGTTTGGTGCTTTCGCAAAAATGGGCGCAACGCCACAGAAAAATTCTTTTGATAACTCCTTCAAGCCTTAGAAAACAATGGAGTTTAGAGCTTCAAGAAAAATTCTTTTTGCCGTCAATAATTTTAGAAGCCAAATCTTTTAACGAAGCCATAAAACAAGGAAATTTAAATCCTTTTCATCAAGAAAATGCGGTGATTATTTGCTCTTATCATTTCGCCAAATCTAAATCGCCCTACATTAAAAAAACCGATTTTGATTTGGTGGTAATTGATGAAGCTCATCGCTTGCGAAATGTCTACAAAACCAGCAGCAAAATTGCCCGCGAAATAAAAGATGCGGTTCAAGAATATCCCAAATTATTACTCACCGCCACACCGCTACAAAATTCTTTGTTAGAATTATACGGGCTTGTCAGCATTATCGACGAGCATGTTTTTGGCGATTTAAACAGCTTTAAATCGAACTATTCTAAAAACCCTTTTTTAGAAATTGAAGAAAGCGAGCCCAAACCAGACATGTTTCTTGATTTGCGCAGCAGGCTAAAACCAGTTTGCAAGCGCACTTTGCGCCGCCAAGTTTTGGAATATATAAATTACCGCGACCGCAAACCAATCACCCAAAATTATTCGCCAAGCGATAAGGAATTAGAGCTTTACGAATTGATGTCGCAATATTTGCAAAGAGAAAAACTTTACGCTTTGCCTTTTAGCCAGCGGCAATTGATTACTTTAATTTTGCGCAAACTTTTGGCTTCGTCTTCTTTTGCAATTGCCAGCACGCTTAAAGGTTTGGTTTTGAAATTGGATGAGTTGGAAAAAAATATCACAAAAAAACATCAAGCCCCAGATTTTGCCCCAAGCCTTGATATTACTGAATTATTCCAAGAAAATTACGATAGTTTTGAACAAACCAAAGATGAATGGATTGACGACGAAGAAAGCGAGCAAGAAAACAAAAAAGAAAAACCGCGCCAAGAGCTAACTTTGGAAGACATTCCTTTAATCAAGGCAGAAAAAGCAGATTTAAAAAAATTCGCCAATTTGGCTGATTCAATTTTCACCAACTCAAAAGGCGAATCGCTTTTAATTGCCTTAAGACAAGGTTTTGAAATGACGCAAGAATTGGGCGCGCAGAAAAAAGCGGTTATTTTTACCGAATCAAGAATCACTCAAAATTATCTTTTAGAACTTCTTAGCCAAAACGGTTATTCTGATAAAATTCTGTTTTTCAACGGCTCAAATAATGACACCAAATCAAAAGAAATTTACAGCGATTGGCGCAAAAAAAACCAAGATAGCGATAAATTAACAGGCTCTAAAACCGCAGATTTACGCGCCGCTTTGGTCGATTATTTTAAATCAGACGCCGAAATTATGATTGCCACCGAAGCAGCGGCAGAAGGCATAAACCTGCAATTTTGCTCGCTGGTTATCAATTATGATTTGCCGTGGAACCCACAAAGAATTGAACAAAGAATCGGCCGATGTCATCGTTATGGTCAAAAACATGATGTGGTTGTGGTCAATTTTGTGAATTTAAAAAACGCCGCCGACAAGCGAGTTTACGAACTTCTCGATCAAAAATTTAAATTATTCAAAGGCGTTTTTGGCGCCAGCGACGAAGTTTTAGGCGCAATTGAATCGGGCGTTGATTTTGAGAAAAAAATTGCCGCCATTTATCAATCTTGCCGCACCGAAGAAGAAATAAACCGCGCCTTTGATGAGTTGCAAAAAGAAATGGAGCTGCCAATTGAAGAAGGGTTAAAAAACGCCAAAGAAAAATTATTAGAAAATTTCGACGCCGATGTTTGCGAAAAGCTGAAAATAAGCCACAAAGAAAGCCAAAACTATTTAGAAATTTATGAAAAATGGCTGTGGAATATTTCTCGTTATTTTTTAGGAAACGCTGCCCAGTATAACGAAAACGAGCATTCTTTCATTTTAAAAACCAATCCATTTCCAAACCACAATATTGAAAACGGCCCTTACAAAATTGGCAAACATGTTGAAAACGCCCATATTTATCGCCCTAATCATCCTTTGGCAGAATTAATTTTAGCCGAAATTAATTCGCAAAATTTGCCCGAAGCTGAAATTGTTTTTGATTATTCCAATCAAAAAACAATTATCTCGCCAATCAAGCAATTAGTTGGTGAAACGGGCTTTTTGCAAGTTTCAAAATTAACCATCAATTCTTTTGAAATTGAAGATCACATTTTAGCTACCGCAATCACCCAAAATGGCGAAGTTATTGACCAAGAAATTGTCAAAAAACTTTTTTCGCTAAATGCCCAAATTGCCAATCAAATTGGCAAAGAAAATATAAAAATTGCCAACCAAAAATTGCTTGAAGAAGAGCAAAATAAAATTGCCAAAATTTCTGAAAATATTTTGCTTAAAAATAATCAATTTTTTGATGATGAAGTAGAAAAGCTCGACGCTTGGGCCGAAGATATGAAAAAAAGTTTAGAAATTGATTTAAAGCGTTTGGAAATTGAAATTAAAAGCAAAAAAACTCACGCCAAAAAAGTTTTGATTCTGCCAGAAAAGGTAAGGCTTCAGCGCGAAATAAAAGAGCTAGAAAAAAAGCGCAACGAAACCCGCCAAAAACTTTATCAAGCGCAAGATAAAGTTGACGCACAAAAAGAAGAATTACTCACCAAAACCGAAGCCAAATTAAAACAACAAAGTGAGTTAAAAACTTTATTCACCGTTAAATTTAAAATAATTTAAAAAGAATTTTTTATGATATTTTTTCCACAAAACTCACAAAAAAACTTGGCGCCATCACCCGCCCCTTGAGGGCGGGTCGAAGAGCCAGCTTGCTGGCGATTCGGGGCGGGGTTAAAAATCTTAAAACAGCAATAAAATTTACTGTTATTTAAATATTTTTGACCCCTCCGAAACCTAAAGGTTTCGACCCTCCCTTAAAGCGGGAGGGTGATTAGATCGAGCGCGCTTGAAAAATCACAATAATTTAAAAAAACCAAAAACATGAAAGACAATAAGCAAAAGCTAGAACTCACTTGGATTGGCAAACACAACCCCGAATATAATATTGCCAATATCGAACCGCGCATTTTGCAAGAAAACCCTGAATTGTCTAACTGCCAAAATGACCAAAACAGCGAAAATAAAATTATCCACGGCGATAATCTTTTGGCACTTAAAAGCCTTTTGCCTGAATTTGAAGGCAAGATAAAATGTATTTACATTGACCCGCCATATAATACCGGCAACGCTTTTGAACATTATGACGACGCGGTGGAACATTCAACTTGGTTAAGTTTGATGAAACCGAGATTGGAATTGTTGCGGCTGCTTTTGAGTGAAGATGGATCAATTTTTGTTCATTTAGATGATAATGAAAGTGATTATTTAAAAGTTTTTATGGATGAAATTTTTGGTCGAAAAAATTTTGTTAACCGAATCACTATAGAGGCTCGCTCTCCTTCTTCTTTTAGCACAGTAAATCCGGGTGTTTTTAAATCATCGGAATACATAATTTGGTACGCAAAAGATAAAAATCGATTCTCTGAGAATTTAATAAGAATTAAAAGACAGCCAAATTATGCTTATAATAAATGGCTTTATAATCCCGAAGATCATTTTTCTGGATGGAAATTTGCAACTCTAAATGAAATTTACGAAAAAGAACCAAAGTCAAAAACCAATAATCCCGAAAGATTACTGGAACGCTATAACTCTTTCATTGTTAAAAATTCAAAACACATATGGAGATCAACTGAAATAAGTGAGTCAGGAGCTGGGAAAGCTACTATTGAGGTAAAAAATAGGTCAATTTCTAATCCTGATAAAGTTTTTATAGTTGAGAGAGAAAAGCATGATCCAATCTATATTCTTAACGGATGCCAAATATCTTTTTATTCTAAAAATGTACATGAAATTGATGGCGAACGTGTCGCCACTTCTCTTTTAACAAACATTTGGACAGATATTGCATGGGAAGGAATTGCTAAAGAAGGTGGTGTCCAATTCAAGAGAAGCAAAAAACCAGAAAAATTAATTCGCAGGTGTTTAGAGTTATCCTCAAACGAAAACGACTTCATCCTCGATTCTTTCCTCGGCTCTGGCACCACGGCGGCAGTGGCTCACAAAATGAACCGCCGCTATATTGGCATTGAAATGGGCGATCACGCTTACACGCATTGCAAAACTCGCCTCGACAAAGTAATTGCTGGCGAACAAGGCGGCATTTCAAAAGCGCTTAATTGGCAAGGCGGCGGCGCTTATAAATTCTACGAATTAGCCCCAAGTTTTATTGCCAAAGACGAATTTGGAAATTTGGTGATTGACGCTTTTTACAACGACGCCAAGTTAATTCAGGCAATGTGCAAATTGATGAATTTTAAATATCAGCCCAGCCAAGAACAATATTGGAAACACGGAGTTTCTAGCGGTAAAAATTATCTTTTTGTAACCACGCAAATTTTAACCTGCGCTTTGGTTGCCCAAATTGCCAGCCATTTAGGCGAAAATGAATCGTTGATTATCTGCTCTAAAAATTTTGAAAGTGGCGCGGGCAAAATAGACGCCAGAATTGCGGTTAAAAAAATTCCGCAAAGTGTTTTAAAGTCATGCCATTTTGGCAAAAAAGAATATCTGCTGCCAATCAAAGAAAATAAGGCTTTGGAAGAATTATCTCAAAACGAAATTGAAGAAGAAAATGACCAATAATTTAAACGCCGATTTTGCCTTAAAATATATCAACAGTGCCATGAATTTGCGCAAGCCGCAGTTCAAAAGTTTAGAGCTTTTTTCTGATTATTTGAAATCAGAAGTTGGGCAAAAAGTGCTTTTGCGCCTAAAGAATAAAGCTGAGAATAAAGGTTTGGAAAATAACCAAAAATTGGTCGATGAAATTTTAGCCGAAAGCATAAATTATTTTAGCCAAATTTCTGAAACAAAAAATTTTGCCGAATTTGAAAGAAAATTTCCCGCTTTCACTTTTGCGCTGGCAACCGGAGTTGGCAAAACCCGCTTGATGGGCGCGTTTGTAGCTTATTTATATTTGGTTTATGGCATTCAACATTTTTTGATTGTGGCGCCAAACCTGACAATTTATCGCAAACTTCTTGCAGATTTTAGCAAATCCAATCACCCAAAATATGTTTTTCGCGGCATTCAAGAAATAAACAGCACCACAGCAAGAATTATCACCACCAATAATTATGAAAATGACAGCGGCAAACAGCTTTTTGGCAATCAGCTGGAAATTAACATTTTTAACATTCAGCAATTTGCCCAAAAAGATCGATCGCAACAGCGCGGAATACACGGTTTTAAAGAAAATATTGGCGAGTCTTATTTTGATTATCTCAAAAGCCAATCTGACTTGGTGGTTATGCTTGACGAAGCGCATCATTATCATGCCGACGCGGCGCTGGAATCTCTTGATGATCTTGATCCGCTTTTTGCTTTGGAAATGACGGCAACTCCTTATTTGGGAACAAAGGGAAGTGGCAAAAATGCCCGTCAAATTGTTATGAAAAATGTGTTATATTCTTACAATTTGGGCGATGCGATTAGAGGAAAATTGGTTAAAAATCCGTGGATTGGAACTGAAGCCGATCTTGATTTTTCAAAGTTTGATTTTGATTCAATTGAGGGTGACGCCAGAAAATTGCAATTGGCGGCTTTTTTTCACCAAAGAGCCAAAATTGCGCTTCAAGAATATGCTTTGGAAAATAATTTAAAAATTATCAAACCAGTTTTGCTGGTTGTTGCCAAAGACACCAATCACGCCAGCGAGTTGAAAAATTTGATTGATAGCGACAATTTTCGCACCGGCGAATTTAAAGGCAAAGTTCTTGAAATTCACACCAAAGTTAAAGGCGAAGAGGCGGAAGAAAATATCGAGCAGCTAATTTCGCTGGAAGATGAAGGCAATTTGATGGAAGTGGTAATTCACGTGAACATGTTAAAAGAAGGCTGGGATGTTGCCAATGTTTATACCATCGCGCCTTTGCGCCAATCGGCGGCGGCAATTTTAACCGAGCAAACAATTGGGCGAGGTTTGCGTTTGCCTTATGGTGAGCGAACAGGAAATGAATTGGTTGATAAATTGGTGATTGTTGCTCATGAACAATATTCAAAAATTCTTGAAATGGCGAAAGATTCTGTGCTTATTCAAGGGCAAATTGAACAGATTAATCCGCAAGAAATTGGTGAGAAAAAAATTTTAATTCAGTCTTTGCCAATTGTTGTGAGTGAAGTGGCAAATGAAATTGAGAAAAGCGCGGCGATAATGGCTGAAATTGCAATTGAAGTTAAAAAGGAAGTTTTAAAAAATCCGCAAAATGCAAATTTTAGTGAAGAAAAGCAGCAAGAAATTATTGCTAAAAAAACCGAAGATAAAGTTTTGGATTGGGCGCGAAAAATTATTTCGCACGATCAGCAAACTGTAAAAAATTTGCCGTTATTTGATTTTGACAGCGAGGCAAAAATTGAGATTAATAAAATTGCCACTGATTTTTACGAAAAGCCAAAAACCCATCATATTGCAATTCCGCGCCTTGATTTAAGACCAACTTTTGGCGAGATGGTGATTCATGATTTTGATTTAGACGAAACAAGAATGCGTTTTTATCAAAATTATCGAAACATCATTGAAGAGCAGTTGCAAAATGATTTAGAAAAAAATTTGTTAAATGAAGAAATTTTTTCCACAAAAGACAAGCAAATAACCAGAATTAATAGCTTTGGAAATTCTGCAAGCCAAGCGCCGCAAAACACTATTATTGCGGCGCTTTGTGGTTTTGATGAAATTGATTATGATGATAAAAACCAAAAGCCGCTGCTTTTGAAATTAGCCAATCAAGCGGTTAATCATTATCGCAAAAAAGCAGAAGATGAAAAAAATTTAGCTATGATTGTTGAACACAATATTTACTCAATTGCCGATGATATTTATAAACAAATTTCCAAAAAAGTTGAATTTAAATCACCTTCATATTTGGAGTCAAAAATTGGCAATCCAAAGCCATATTTAGATGAGCATAATATTACCACAATTCCTGAAAACTGCGTTTCTTTGCAATCTCAAATAGATAGCTTTAGCAGAAACTTTATTTATCGAAATTTTAAAAAAGCCTGCCATGTGGAATATCGTTTTGATGCCTCCGAAGAAGCCAGATTTGCCTATCTTTTAGAAAATGATAATGCAGTTAAATGTTGGATGAAGCCATCTCATAAGCAGTTTGAAGGCTTATTTTACAGAAAAGAACCAGAAAATATTTTCTCTAATTACGAACCCGATTTTGTTGTTGAATTGGCGAATGAAATTATTTTGGTGGAAGTAAAACCAGAAAATAAAATGCGCGATTTAGATGTTTTAGCAAAAAAACAAACGGCAGAAAAATTTTGTGAGTTAATAAGCCAAAATATTGGTCAGTATGGAATTACGAAGCCTTGGCGATATGTTATTGTTCCAACAAATAGAATCAGCATTAACTCTACAATAGATGTTTTGTTGAGTTAGTTTGTTTTTTTAGTCCATCTTGAAATAACTCTTAACCCCATATTCCACTTGCTTCTACAAGACTTTTTAACTATCTTTTTTTACCAGAAATCAAGTGCTTGCCCCTAATTTTCTGGCAAATAATTTTAGTAAAATTAAGTAAAAAGTCATGAAGGCATCTCATGCCATTTTAACCTGAAAACACCCATTTTCTTCTGCAAAATTCTGGCATAAATTGCTCGGCAAGCAACGCTGCATCACCTGATACAGCTTATATTCTTCGTCACAATTTTTTCTCAAAACTTCTTAGTTAGAAATATGCAAGATTAGCTTATTATGCTATAGTAGTTGGTTTTGATAAAACCCTTTCTCAAACTGTTCACACCCACCAATCTTAAATTGCTGCTGAAATTAAATTTGGCGGAGATTTGTTGATATTATTAGTTGGGATAAGCAAGGGAATACTATTGTTGATTACAAGCGTTTTCACGATATTGTTTAATCAAAAGAATTCCTCGAGACGATTGGGTTCAAGGTTATCATATTTAATCCTTCATCAATTTGTAAGTAATGCTGTCATTCAACGCCATGAATGAAGCATCGATAATGTTTTTTGACACACCAATTGTGGTCCATTTATTTCCAGTATCATCGGCTGATTCAATCTGCACGCGGGTGATTGCTTCTGTACCATCTGACGGTGTTAAAATTCTTACCTTGTAATCTGTTAAACGAACATTTTTTAAAGATGGATATTTGCGTGAAAGGGCTTTGCGCAAGGCTTTATCTAAAGCATTTACTGGTCCATTTCCTTCAGCAACTGATAAAGTAATTTTATTACCAACTTTGATTTTGATAGTTGCTTCAGCAATTGTGATTACTTTTCCTTTAGCATCAAATTTGCGCTCATCTAAAACTCTAAATCCAACTAAATCAAAAAAATTAGGAACCACACTTAAAGATCTTTTAGCTAAAATTTCAAAACTAGCATCTGCAGCGTCGTAAGCATAACCTTGAGCTTCCAACTCTTTAACTTTATTTACCAAATCAGAAATTTGGCTAAATTTAATGTGATCTTCAGAGTGAAGTCCAATTTCTTTCAAGCGAGCAATGATATTAGAACGACCAGCTTGGTCAGAAACCATGATTTGTCTTTGATTGCCAACTTTTTCTGGCTCAATATGTTCGTAAGATTTAGTGCTTTTTGCCATTGCCGAAACATGCAATCCGCCTTTGTGAGCAAAGGCATATTTACCAACATAAGGTGCAAATTTATCGCGTTCTTTATTTAATAAATCATCTAAGAAGTTAGAGGTTTTAACTAGGTTTTTCAGTTGCTCTTCTTTAATTCCAACATCAAAACCCATTTTTAAAAATAGGGTAGGGATGATGCTAATTAAATTGGCATTACCGCATCTTTCACCAAGTCCGTTAATGGTTCCTTGAATTTGACGAACACCAGCTTCAACTGCAGCCAAAGAATTCGCTACGGCATTGCCAGTGTCATTGTGGCAGTGAATTCCTAGATTTTCTCCGGGAATATGTTTGGTAACTTCTTTAACAATTTTAGAAATTTCGCTTGGTAAAGAGCCACCATTAGTGTCGCACAAAATAATCCATCTAGCGCCAGCTTCATAAGCGGTTTTGGCGCATTTTAAAGCGAATTTTGGATTGGCTTTGTAACCGTCAAAAAAATGTTCAGCATCAAAAGCTGCTTCTTTTTTCTTTTTGACAATATGTTTGATTGAATCAGAAATCATGGCAAAATTTTCTGTTTCGGAAATGTTAAGCGCATTTTTCAAATGGAAATCCCAAGCCTTACCAACAATGCAAACAGATTTTGTGCCAGAATTTATTAAAGCATTTAAGCCAGCATCATTTGCAGCAGAAGCATTAGGACGGCGTGTCATGCCAAAAGCAGAAAATTGTGATTTTTTTAATTTAGGAAGATTTTCAAAAAATTCATCATCAGTGTGATTAGCTCCAGGCCAGCCGCCTTCAATGTAATCAATGCCAAGACCATCAAGCATTTTAGCAATTTCAATCTTATCTTTAACGCTAAAATTTACCGTACTGGTTTGTGCGCCATCTCTAAGTGTTGAATCGTAAAGGTAAACTCGAGGTTTTTTTGTCATTTATGTTTTGGTTGGTTTTAGGATTTGAGTTTATTTTATCTACCAGCTCCCTCATTATCAAGGAGGGGAGAATTTAAAACTTCTTCCTTATCAAGGAGGAATAAAATAGCCTAAAAGGCTATTTTTGGCAATAGTGCTCTTCAGTGCCTAAGTATCCCCTCCTTGATAATGATGGGATAGGGGCGGTAGATAATACGAGTTCAGTTTTTATTAAGCCTTTCTATCAGCAATAGCCTGTTTAATCGCCCCAATAGCCTTAGCAGGATTCAACCCTTTTGGACAAGTATTGGTGCAATTCATAATTGTATGGCAACGGTAAAGCTTAAAAGGATCTTCCAAAGCATCCAATCTTTCATCAGTAACTTCATCCCTAGAATCAACAATCCATCTTTGTGCTTGTAGCAAAGTTGCAGGGCCTAAATATTTATCGCCATTCCACCAATAGCTTGGGCAAGAAGTTGAGCAGCAGGCGCATAAAATACATTCGTAAAGACCATCTAATTTAGCGCGGTCTTCAGGAGTTTGTAATCTTTCTTTATTGTTGTTACTAGGTTCAGAAGCTTGTAACCAAGGTTTGATAGATTTGTATTGTTCATAAAAATTAGTTAAATCAGGAACTAAATCTTTAACTACGGGCATGTGAGGCAATGGATAAACTTTTACATCTTTGGTTTTGCAATCAGAAATTGACTTAGTGCAAGCTAAAGTATTAGTTCCGTCTATATTCATGGCGCAAGATCCGCAAATTCCTTCGCGACAAGATCTACGGAAAGTAACGGAAGAGTCATGTTCAGATTTGATTTTGATTAAGGCATCCAAAACCATTGGACCGCAGTCATCTAAATCAACTTCAAACTTATCAATGTAAGGATTTGTTTTTTCAGCATCTTCTGGATCGTAGCGATAAATCTCAAAAACACGCACATTTTTCGCGTCTGATTTTGCCTTAAAAAGCTTGCCAGCTTTTTTGTCAATTTGTGAATTTTTTGGAAGTGTAAATTCTGCCATTTTATTTCTGTTTAAATTTAATAATGTCTTTTTTAGATCCTGAAACAAGTTCAGGATGACCCAGAGGAGAGTTTGTCATCCTAAACTTGTTTCAGGATCTCTCTCATATTTTAATAAACCCTTTTCTTCGGTGGAAAAGCCTGAACTTCATTAGTCATTGGCTTTAAAACCACTTCACGGAAATCAGTTTTAATTTGTGCTTTTTCATCAGCCCAAATTATTGAATGTTTCATCCAATTTTCATCATCACGATTTGGATAATCATCTCTAGCATGCGCTCCACGGCTTTCTTTGCGATTTAAAGCACTGGTAATTGTAACTAAAGCTTGTGATCTTAAATTATCAAGTTCAAGAGCTTCAATTAAATCACTATTCCATACCAATCCACGATCTGTAATTTGTAAATCATCAAAACTTTTGAAAATTTCTTGCATTTTGGTAACGCCTTCAGACAAAATTTTGTTATCTCTAAACACCGCAGCGTGAGCTTGCATACATCTCTGCATATCAAGTCTAATTTTGGCGGTAGATGATTTTCCATTAGCATTTCTAATTTTATCAAATCTAGCAAGGCTTTCTGCGCCAGCGTTTTTAGAAAGTTCAGCATGTGGAGTTTCTGGTTTAACAAGCTCTGTTGCTTGAATTGCCGCAGCTCTGCCAAATACTACTAAATCAAGAAGTGAATTTGAGCCCAAGCGATTAGCACCATGAACTGAAACACAAGCAGCTTCACCAATTGCCATTAACCCTGGTACAATTTCAGTTTTGCCATTTTTAACGGTTAAAACTTCAGCTTTTACATTAGTTGGAATTCCGCCCATATTATAATGAACAGTTGGAATTACGGGAATTGGCTGCTTAGTAACATCAACTCCAGCAAAAATTTTAGCAGTTTCAGAAATTCCCGGAAGTCTTTCGTGAAGAATTTTTGGATCTAAATGATTTAAGTGTAAATAAATGTGATCTTTGTTTGGCCCAACTCCGCGACCAGCAAGAATTTCCATAGTCATAGCGCGAGAAACTACATCGCGACTAGCTAAATCTTTAGCGCTTGGAGCATATCTTTCCATGAAGCGTTCGCCTTCGGAATTTACTAAATATCCGCCTTCACCGCGCGCGCCTTCTGTGATTAAGCAGCCAGAACCGTAGACGCCAGTAGGGTGAAATTGCACGAATTCCATATCTTGTAAAGGTAGTCCCGCTCTCAGCACCATGGCGTTACCATCGCCAGTACAAGTATGAGCAGAAGTAGCTGAAAAATAAGCGCGACCATATCCACCAGTAGCTAAAACTACGATGTGAGATTTAAAACGATGTAAAGTTCCATCAACTAAAGAAAGGGCGGTAATACCGCGGCAAATGCCATTTTCCATGATTAAATCAAGTGCAAAATATTCGATGAAGAATTGAGCGTCGTGCTTTAATGATTGTTGATAAAGTGTGTGTAAAATTGCATGTCCTGTTCTATCAGCGGCGGCGCAAGTTCTTTGAGCTGGTCCACCTTCACCAAATTCTTTAGTCATTCCACCAAAAGGGCGTTGATAAATTTTACCTTCTTTGTTACGAGAAAAAGGCACGCCATAATGTTCAAGCTCAACAATTGCTGCTGGGGCTTCTTTACACATATATTCAATAGAGTCTTGATCGCCAAGCCAATCTGAACCTTTAACAGTGTCATACATGTGCCATCTCCAATCATCTTCGCCCATATTGCCTAGAGCAGCAGAAATTCCACCTTGCGCCGCAACTGTGTGGGAACGAGTTGGGAAAACTTTAGAAATACAAGCAGTTGAAAGTCCTTTTGCTGCCATGCCGAAAGTAGCGCGCAAACCAGCGCCACCAGCACCAACAACTACAACATCAAATTCATGATCAATAACCTTGTAATTTCCGATTTTATTTTCTGACATTTTTTAATTTTTTGTGTTTGTAAATTTTTTAAACTGAGTGTGTTAATCTAAAGCCCCTAACCCCTAACTATCAAGGAGGGAGTTAAGAGTATTTTATCCAACCAAATGCAATCTAATAATAGATAAAACCGCTGCCACAGCAGTTGCAAAAGAAATAAAATGCACCAATATAATGTAAAAATGCATTTTAGTTTTATTGGTAATGTAATCTTCAATAATAACTCTCATACCAAATGATCCATGATAAAGCGATGTGCTAATCAATAAAATTCCCATAATAGCATTTAAAGGATAAGCAAAAAATACTGGCAAATATTCTTGAGGATCTTCAAGAATTTGTACAAAAGAAATTACTAGCCAAAAAATAAGCGGAATTAAAGCAACAGCAGTAATTCTCTGCATTAACCAATGGCTGGCACCAGTTTTAGTAGAAGGGGAAATTTTATTTTTCATGATTTAGAATAATTTGAAATAAACTACTGAACCGATAGTAAGGACAGTAAAAATTAATGATATAGCGATAACCAAAAAGCTGTTAGTTTGAGCGGTTTCTTTTTCAAAACCTTTGCCAATGTCCCAAAATAAATGACGGATGCCGTTGCAAAAGTGGTAATAAAGAGCAAGAGTTAAAACAGAACCAGCTACTGCAAAAATAAAATTCATTACATCTTTCATTGGGCAATCACAAGTTTCGCTGGCTTCAACATTCATTTGGTAAGTGTAAAATACAATATACCAAGAGATTGCCACTATTGCAAAATAAAGCATAACTCCAGTAAGACGATGAAAAATTGAAGTGAGAGAGCAAATATTCCACTTATAAATTTGTAAGTGAGGTGAGGTTGGAGCTTTTCTAGATTTGTTTGTTTCTTGAGACATTTTGGCTTTGATTATTTCTTTGGGATTATTTCTTTGAAAGAATTTTATCAAAAAAAATTTTTATCAATTAAGAATTATTTTGCGTAGTTTACAACAAAAAGTTTTAAGTTTTATTGTTGCTTGAAATCGTGCTAAAAATTGCTTGCAAAATAAATGAATTTATTTTTTTTACTCAACGCTAGATCGTGAGAGCACTCCTAATTCTGCCGTTTTATCTTAGAACCCGCCTAAATCTTTATTTAATAAGTTATACCATTTTAACCTAAAAACACCCATTTCCTTCTGCAAAATTCGGGCAGAAGGAAATGGGTGTTTTTAGGTTAAAATGGTATTAAATCACCCGTCTCAATTGCCAGACTCGATTGATCCACCCAGCGGTAAGCCCTCTTTGAAAAAGAGGGTGGATCAAATGCGCAGCATTTGAGACGGGTGATTTAATTAGCAGACATCTGATTTTTGATTTATAATCATATTATTTTTCTTGCATAACCAAGCATCACTTCTTAAAAAGACACTTTCTTACCAATATATCTTCCAAACAAAAAATGACAAAAAAGGCATTAATCACCGGAATCACCGGTCAAGACGGATCTTATTTAACTGAGCTTTTGCTTTCTAAAGGTTATGAAGTTCACGGAATTATCAGAAGATCAAGTACCTTTAATACTGATAGAATTGATCATTTGTACAGCAATCCAGAAATTTCAGGGAAAAAACTTTTTCTTCATTATGGCGATTTAGCTGATTCATCAAACATCTCCCGTTTACTTGAAAGAATCGTGCCAGATGAAGTTTATAATTTAGCAGCGCAAAGCCATGTTAAAGTTAGTTTTGATATTCCTGAATATACTACAGATATTGATGCAACTGGCACTTGCAGACTTTTAGATGCAATTAGAGAAGTTAATGTAAAAACTAAATTCTACCAAGCTTCCAGCAGTGAAATGTTTGGAAAAGTTCAAGAAATTCCTCAAAAAGAAAGTACACCTTTTTATCCGCGCAGCCCTTATGCTTGCGCTAAACTTTATTCGCATTGGCTAACTGTGAATTATCGCGAAAGCTATGATATGTTTGCTTGTAGCGGCATTCTATTTAATCACGAATCACCAAGAAGAGGTGAAACTTTTGTGACTAGAAAAATTACTCGCGCTTTGGCGGATATTATGGCTAAAAAAGCTGATAAACTTTATTTAGGAAATTTGGATGCAAAACGCGATTGGGGTTTTGCTGGAGATTATGTGGAGGCAATGTGGTTAATGTTACAACAGTCTGAAGCTGATGATTATGTTATCGCAACTGGAGAAACTTATTCGGTAAAAGAATTTCTTGATGAAGCTTTTGGTTATGCTGGATTAGATTGGAAAAAACATGTGGAAATCAGCGAAAAATATTTCCGTCCTGCAGAAGTTGATCTTTTAATTGGAGATTCTTCCAAAGCCAGACAAAAACTAGGATGGAAACCAAAGGTAGATTTTAAAGGTCTTGTAAAAATGATGGTTGATGCTGATTTACAAAAAGTTGGAATAAAACTATAAAATGTTAATAAAAAGAATAATTTTTGGGCTTGGTTCGAATTTAGGAGATAAAGAATCTTATTTGAACCAAGCGGTAAAAAAATTAGAAGAAAATCTGTTTTTAACTGATATTAAAAAATCAAAAATCTTCAAAAATCCCGCACTTCTTTTGTCAAATTCTCCTGAAGAATGGAATCAAGAATTCTTTAATATTTCGGTAAGTGCTAATGTTGATTTGGAAAAATTTTCGCCAGAAAAAATTTTAGAAATTATTGGAAATATTGAAAAAGATCTTGGTCGCAAAGAAAGCGAAAGATGGGCGCCGCGTGAAATTGATATTGATATTTTAACAATTGAAGAATTGGTGATAAATATTGGCAGTAAATTAATTGTTCCTCATTATGATTTGTTAAATCGTGATTTCTTTTTGCAAACTATAAAAGAGATTGAACCTGATTGGAAATATCCAGATAAGAAATAAGAATCAGCTGTCATCCTGAATAAAGTGAAGGATCTCTTCCAACCTCATGAGATGTTTCGCTTCGCTCAACATGACAGTTTAGTTAAACATCAAAAATAATTTTAAACTTTTTGAAAAAAACAGTTGTGAAATTCATTTAAATAAAAAAAAATGCGCCTTGTCGGGAGTATGTCAGAATAAAAAAGTCTTACGACGAATATGAACATACACGCCGGGTTTGCGTGGTGGTGGCTCCCGACATTAATTTTATTTAAAAAAAGCCTCTTTAATTTTTTTAAAGAGGCTTTTTTATTGTCTGCTTTAAGATGAATGTGTAATGGATTCCCGCCTTCGCGGGAATGACAAGGCTAATAAATCACTTCTAAAAAATACAATCCACAGGCTGGTGCATTTGGGCCAGAGCTAGTACGCTTTTTATCTTCTAAAATTTCTTTCATTTTTTTCGCTTTAATTTTTCCAATTCCAACCCAAGTTAATGTTCCAACAATGTTGCGCACCATGTGATGCAAAAAAGATTTTGCTTTTATTTCAATGTGAATTTCTTCGCCTGATTTTTTAATTTCAATATTATCGATTCTTCTTAAGGATGAATTAGAAGAACATTTGCTGTCGCGAAAAGATGAAAAGTCATGAAGTCCAATTAAAAAACTGGCAGCTAATTTCATAGATTCGATATCAATCTTATTGGGTAAATGCCAAGCGCGGTTTTTTTGCAAAGTAAGAGGTGCGCGACGATTCACAATAACATAGCGATAAGAGCGCGTTTTAGCATTAAAGCGACTGTGAAAATTCTCGTCAACAATTTCGCAATTAAGTACGGCAATATCTTTCTTGAGTAGGTAATGATTAATTCCTGAAACAATTTGTGCGGGTTCAAATTCTTTATCTAAGTCAAAATGAACAACTTGTCCCAAAGCATGAACGCCAGTATCGGTGCGGCCAGAGGCGAAGATTTTTATTCTTTGTTTAGAGAACTCAAAAACTGCATTTTCCAATATTTCTTCGACGGATTTATTTGGCTGATCTGGCTGTTTTTGAAATCCGCAATAATTAGTGCCATCATATTCGATGGTTAGCTTGTAGCGCATTTATGGTTTTTGATAATTAAGTTAACTCCACTCCTTCACCCGAGCCAAATGGCAATATTCATTCTCAAAATAATTTTGTAAATTCGGAGCTGAAATATATCCATTATCTTCATCAGTAAAATATTCAAAAAGCTTAGAAATTCCAGCCTTTGCAGCCATAATTAAAATTGCAATTTCATCATTTTTTTTACAAATTTCTTTAATTTCATTTTCTGAACTTGCTGAAAGTTTCCAATAATTTAGTGAGTTAATTTTTCCAATATCAATATTCTTCATACCATTCTCAATAACGCCCTCAACAATCATTAATGCTGCAATTGTAAGCTGTGGATCATTTCCTAAAATGACATCTTTAGTGGTGGAAACTTGCCCAGTTTTATAATCAAAAATTGCCACAGAGCCATCTTTACCCAAAGTTATGCGATCAATTTTTCCATTAATTAAAATTTCGTTAAGTACTAATTTTACAGGAATTTCAGTGTAGTTAGGTGAATTTTGTAATTGTGATTCCTGCTCTAAAAAGCCATTAAAAATATTCTCAAATTTTGGCCACCAAACTAATTTAGCCTGTGTTGAAATAAAATATTTTTCAAAAATTTGATAAGAATTTTCCAAAAACTTTTCTGGTTTTTGAGGGTTTTTAATAAACTCTTCCAAAGCCTTGTGAATAAAGCTACCAAACTCAGCATAACTTGGTTCAAAATCTATTTTTTGCAACTCTTTTAATTGTAGAATTTTTTTAGCGTAAATTGAATAAGGATCAGATCTTAATTTTGAAATATCTGTTACTGCCAATTTTTTTGGACGAAATTTAATATCAGGTTTTGGCTGCGGCCTTTCTATTTTAAACCCTTTAACTGAATTTGATCTTTTTAATAATTCAAAATATTTTTGACCAGAATCTAGTTTTATTTCTAACTTTTTACATAAAGTTTCAAACTTTAAAAGAAAAGGCGAACAGATAGAAACTGTGCCATTCTTGGTCAAAGAGCGGGTTAAAACTACAGATTCATTGCATAAATAATTGCAAAAATCATAGGCATTTTGACCAACTTTTTTAAGCTTTTTATCAATTCCTAAATCTTTTTTAATCTTTTTTCCCAGCCAATTTTCAGATTCAATTTCTGGAAAATCTCCTTCATTTAAAGAAGAAATTATCACTAAATCACAATTGATTAAACGCGCCTCAACTGTTGCAAGAATTTGAATTGGAGCAAAGCTATCAGACTTTTCAAAATAACTAATTTGTGAAAATAAAATTCTAAAAGTTTGCAAAGCATTTTTACTATCGATGATGAAATTATTTTGTAATTTTAATTTTTCAAAAAATTCAAAAAGCTCAATTTGAGCGTCTTCTTTTTCTAATAAATTCTGCCATTGATTAGCGGTTAAATTTTCTATTACACTGATTAATGATTTTAGATAAAAGCTTATATCAACAGAGTTTGGAAGGTTGATAAGCTTTGATAAATCATTGTAAAAATTTGCAAAAAACTCGCTTAAATCTGGGTTATTTAGTAATTTTAACTTTTCTTCAATTCCTGTAATTCCAAGCTTGCTGCGTTCTTGACGCAAAATATTAATTTCAAAATCTTTTATAATTTGATGTTTAGAATATTTGCCATTTTTAAATAGAGGGTTTTTTAAGACTGCCAAAAGCTCGTAAGAAGCGAAGTCATTTTCTAATAATTCTAAAATTAACAAAATGAAATTAGCTAATTTTGAGTTGGAAAGTCCGATATTTCTAGAATCATTAAAGTTTAATGAAAGTTTGTTTAACTCATATTTTAAAAGCTGTGAGAGCTTCTGATTATTGGTAATTACAGCGCATTTTTTATTTTGAGATAAAGTGGATTTTGCTAAAATTAGAGAGATAATTCTGGCTTCTTCTAACTCATCTTTTGTAGTAATTATTTTAAAGTTTTTTTCTAAATCTTGAGTAACTTTTTTGACATCTAAAAGTAAGTTAAGATTCTGCCATTTTAAGCTTTCTTCACTTGGCAACATTGTGGTGGTAATAAAATTCAAGCGATCTTGCGAACTTAATTGGGAATTTTTGTTGTAAATATCTTCTATTATTTCTGGCTTAATTTCTAAAAATTTTATTAATTCATTTAACAGAAATTGCGGGTGATGTTCTGGTAAATTTTCTGCTTCTTTGTTGAATCCATGTAAAATTACAAAACCATTATTCTGCTTAGAAATTGCTTTAATTAATTTCTTACCAGCAGATAAACTACCAGTTGAGCCAGCAATAATTAAAGGAAATTCTGAACCAGATTTTGTAAGTGATTCTACAAATTTATTAACAATAAAATTTTGGTAAGAACTGGCTAAAAGTACATTATCCCTGATCAAAGAGTTTTTTATTTGAATATGAAAATTTTTTAGAAATTCTAAAGTAACTTGGCGATGCAAAGACAAATCGGAATCATCAATTTCACTAAGTATGTCTAAATTAATTTCGTCTCTTTCAATCTCGTTAAAAAGATTTTCTAATTGAGTAGCGATGTTAAGAGCTTGATTAGCGTCAAGATTATCACCAAAAAGTTTTAATTTTTGAATTTTTTGGCTTAAGAAAAAAAGATGATCAATGCCAGAAATAACTTTTATTTCTAGCAGCTCATCAATGATTTTCTTAATTTCATTATTAGGTAAAAAATCAAAAAAATCTTCATAAGAGATATCAGAAATTGCTCTAATTTTAGGTAAGATGAGCGATTTATTTGAAGTTTTTTGTAAAAAGACTTGCTGGAACTCTCTACAGCTTCTATGATTTGGTAAGAAGATTTTGACATTGGCAATTTCTTTAGGGAAATTTTTTAACAGCCATTCAAAAAGAGATTCAAAGAAATTCTGTTGTGATGGAATGTTTAATATATGGGGATTTCCTGCGTAAATCATTTTAAATTCTTGTAATTTTTGTATAAAATTCGTAAATGTCATGTTGAGCTTAGCAAAACATCTCATTAATTTGAAAGAGATCCTTCACTTCGTTCAGGATGACAAAAAAACTGTCATGTTGAGCTTAGCAAAACATCTCATTAATTTGAAAGAGATCCTTCACTTCGTTCAGGATGACAAAAAAACTGTCATGTTGAGCTTAGCGAAACATCTCATTAACTTGAAAGAGATCCTTCACTTCCTTCAGGATGACAAAAAAACTGTCATGTTGAGCATAGCGAAACATCTCACTAAAATTCGAACGGATCCCTCACTTCGTTCAGGATGACGATAAGAGCTCGAAATGATAATATAATCTTAAAAAAATATTTTATTGATGAAAGTAATAGTTTTAGGTTCTGGCGTTATTGGCGTTACAACTGCTTATTTTTTAGCTCGCGATGGTCATCAAGTCACTGTTTTAGAAAGAAATAACTCTTCAGCTTTGGCTTGTTCTTACGCTAATGGCGGGCAATTAAGCTATTCTCATGTTGAGCCTTGGGCTTCAAAAGCATCTTTATATTCAATAATTAAGGCAAAATTTTCCTTATCTTCATTTTTTGCAATTTCAAATATTTTTGATTTTGAATTTTTAAAATGGTCTTTGGAATTTATAAAAAATTCTTCTGATAAAAAAAATCAAGAAAATAGCAAGAAGCTATTTACTCTTGGCGGATACAGTAAAAAAGCTTTGGCTAACATTTTGAAAGAAGAGAGTGATTTAGAGTTTAGTTATAAATCTGAAGGAATTTTGCATTTTTTTAGAACTGAAAAAACTTTTGAAGCAGCAATAAAGCAAGCTGAATTTCACAGCTCTTTTGGATGTAAGACGCAAATTCTAACCAAAGAGGAATGCATTAAAAAAGAGCCAACATTGGTAAAACTTTATGATGAAAAAAAACTAGCTGGTGGAATTTTCTATGAGGCAGATGCTAGTGGTAATAGCTTTTTATTCGTTAAATCTTTGGAAAAAATATGTCGCGAAAAATATGGCGTAGTTTTTGAATATGACACTGAGATTAGAAATATTTTAACCAACTATAAAAAAATTACTGGTATTTATACTAATAAAGGGGTTTTGGTGGCTGATAAATATGTTTCAGCTATGGGGGCTTTCAGCAATAAAATTCTAAAAGGAATTGGCATTCATTCAAAAATTTATCCATTGAGAGGATATAGTCTTTCAATTGCTGCCGATCAAGAATTTATTGCACCAAATTTAGCTTTAACTGACTCTGAAAATAAAGTGGTTTATAGTAGAATAGGTAATATTTTTAGAGCGGCGGGAACTGTTGAAATTTGTGGTTCTAAAACTAAAAAAAATAAAAAATTACTTAGATTTTTAACGGAAAATATTAAAGCAAGCTTTTCTGATTTTGGAAATTTAAATAAGGTTTTGGATTGGTCTGGTTTTAGACCTTTTAGACCAAATTCAATTCCGTTAGTTTGTCAGGTAAAAAAATATCAAAACTTTTTTATAAATTCTGGACATGGATCATTGGGGTGGACTTTATCAGCTGGTTCTGCAAAGATTATTGCAGATTTAGTTGCGGATAAAAAAAATGCAGAATTCTCTTTTTTAGAAGAGGAAGAGATCTCTATTTATTCTAAAAAATAATTAATAATAAAAATGGCAAATATTATAGAAAATTCTATCAAAAGGCTTCAGGATAACGATAAAACTTTAACAGAGCTTAATTTAAACGCTGTAAAAATTAACCAAGAGCAAATAAGCTTGTTGGCAACGGCTTTGGCTAGAAATAAGTTTTTGCAAATCTTAGATTTTAGCAATAATTTTATCGGATCTCATGGAGCTAAGGTTCTAGCGAAGGCTTTAGAGCAAAATCAGGTTTTGCACACTCTTTATTTAAGAAGTAGTGAGGCGGGAGATGAAGGAACAATTGCTTTGGCGAATGCTTTAAAAAGAAATGATTCGTTAAAAAATCTTTATCTTGGTAATAATAAAATAGGGCCTTCTGGAGTTGAAGCTATGGCAAATGTTTTAAGTTCAAATTCAACTTTAGAAATTCTTTCTTTTAGAACTAATGATGTGGGAAACTCTATTTGCAAGGTTCTGGCAAATAATTTAGAAATTAATGCAACTTTAAAAACCTTAAATCTTGCCAATACTAATATTGGCGATGAAGGGGCTTTTAGCTTATTAAATATACTTAATATCAACACTAATTTGATTGATGTTAAACTTAATTATAACGAAATTGAAAGTTCAGAAATATTAGAAAAAGTATCCGAGCGTCTTAAATATAACAGTTCACAAAATATTGTGGCTGTAAATGCGGTTGCTAAAAAAATTCTTACCCATTGTGAAGAATATTTAACTCAAGAAGAGCTTGGCGATAAAAGAACTATCTCAGATCAGGATCTAGCAAAAAAATATGGTCTGGCAAAAGAAGATTTATATTATTTATCTAAGAAAAATAGTCACGGAGGTGTTATTTTATGTGTAGCATCTCTGTTTAGAATGGCGCTAAATAAATATAATCAAGAAGCTGTAGATTTTATTTTTCAGGCAGTGCATAAAATTTATGATACTTTATTTTTAAGGTTGAAAGAGGAAATGTCAGATTCGCAAATTGAAAAACCTAATGACAGAATTATTTCATTAGCTTCAAGCGCTCTTGAGAAAATTAATTTACCTTCTTAGTTGTCATTACCGCGAAGGTGGAAATCCATTTTTAAGAAAAGTAAAGCTTGGATTCCCAGCTTCGCGGGAATGACAATGGAGCGATGGAAAGCATAACTATAAATTAATAATTTCTAACATCTCTAGCTAAATGTAAAGATCCACAAATTACAATTCTGCAAGGCTGAAAATTATTAACATTAGCGATATGATGAATTGCTTCTGATAAATCTTCAGCGGCAAAATTTTTGGCTCCAATTGATTTAATAATCTCTAAAATTACTTCTGATTTTTCTGGATATGGTTCGCCATTAACTCTTACGGCAATAATTTCTTCGGCGATATTTAGAAACTTTTCTAAAAATTCTTTTTTGCATTTTCCTCTACTAAAACCAGCTATTACAAAGATTTTCTTAGGAATTAAATCTGTAGATTTTTTTGCTAAAAGCCAGCGAGCTAAACTGAAAGCTCCAGCCTCATTATGAGCGCCATCAATCCATATTTCGCTGAGCTCATTTTTTAGAATTTTATTTAAAGAATTTTCAACTTTTTCAATGCGACTTGGCCAATAAACTGTTGATATCGCTTGATTGATGTGAGAATTGTCAATTTTAAACAAGTTGCGATATTGGTCTTGAATAGCTAAAATACAGGCAATTGCTGTGGCAAAATTTATATATTGATGTTCTCCTTCCAAAGCTGGTTTTGCTAAATTCTCTAAATAAAAATTCTGATTTTTGCCAAAAAACTCAAGATTAAATTCACCACTTTCTTCGTCCATCATTACAGCGAAATTTTGATCAAAATAATAAGTGGGGATTTTTTGATCTTTAGCTAAAATATCGATAATTTCTAATGCCTTCTTTGGTTGAGAAGCTACTATCAAAGGAGTTTCTGGTCGCATAATCATGGCTTTTTCCAAAGCAATTCTTTCAATTGAATTTCCCAAATATTCCACATGATCAAAAGAAATTGGCGTGATAACTGTCGCAAGTTTTTTCTCAATTATATTAGTAGCATCAATTCTGCCACCCATTCCGCACTCAATAATTATAATGTCTGCCGGTGTTTTTGCAAAAGCAAAAAATGCGCCAATGGTAAAACCTTCCATAAAAGTCAATGAAGTTTCAGCGGCGGCAATTCTGGTTTCTTCCATGATTTCAAAAAGCATAGAATCAGAAATTTTTTCACCATTTAGAATTATTCTTTCATTGCAATCATGCAAATGAGGTGAGGTGTAAATGTGAGTTTTATAACCAGCACAGATGAATATTTTGGCTAATAAAGAGGCGGTAGAGCCTTTGCCATTAGTTCCTGAAACATGAATTACGGGTGGAAGTTTTTTGTGGGAATTATCAAGTTTTTCTAAAACCACAGACATGCGTTCGAAAACTGTTTCATAGTTGATTTGAGTTTTGCCGAGAGTGCTTGGGATTGGCCAGTGTGGTAGATAAACCATGGAAAGTTAGAAAAAAATTAATAGTTAAATCACCCGTCTCAATCGCTGAAGCGATTGAGACGGGTGATTTAACTAGCTAAAGATTGATTTAAAATTTATTAAAAATAACCTAACGAATAATCTAAAAATCTAAACTAAATTCATGTTAAAAAAAATATACAATTTTACCATAGCAATATTGGTTTTTCAGATATTTATCTGTGAGGCAAATTCTCAAATAATTCCAGATGAAAATATATTAAAAACACCAATTCTTTCTTTTAAAGGTTTTTCAAATTCTTCTTTTGCTGTAAGAAATCAAAATTCCTCTTTTGAAAAAAAGAAGCTTCCTGACGCTTTTACGGATAATCGTTATAATGGTAGATACGGCGCAAATAATAGCTCTCAATTTAATTTAAAAGCCGAAGCTAAAACAAGTTTAAATGTTAAATATGGCATAGCTGCAAGATTAGAAACTGAGTTTTTTTCTGATCAAAATAGAGGTAGAGTTGATATTGACCAAGCCTTTATTTTTGCCGATTCATCTTATGGAAAATTTGAATTTGGCAATATTGTAGCAGTGAATCAAAAGATGAAAGTTGGTCCCGCAAGTTTCGCTAAAGGAAATGGTGGAATTAACGGCAATTATTTAAAATATGTTAATTTGCCAATGCTGAATAATATTGCAAATAACTCTAATATAAAATTACCCAGCTTTATTTTAGTTGCGCAATCTCCAATCGGACATGGAGGATATGCTCAAGGTTTTTATAATGATAATTTTAATAAAAATCGTCTAAGAACTTTGCGTAACGGAAGTTTTAATAAATCTGAAGATGCGGTGAAGATTAATTATTACAGCCCAAGAATTGAGGGTTTGCAAATTGGAGCCAGTTATACTCGCGATACTTCAAGTTCAGGTGTGGCAACAACTATTTTTGGCAATAATTCTACAACTGTTAATGATGTATTTAGCTTTGGAGCTAATTATTCTGGTGACATAGATAATATTGGCTACGCAGTTTCAGCCACTGCAGAAAATGGTACAGTTAAACAATATCAAGGCTCGCTTGATAGAAATAATTTATCATCTTACGATTTAGCAACTACAATATCTTATTTTGGTTTTTCACTTGGCGCTTCTTATGGCTCTTGGGGAAATTCTTTGCAAACAAAAAATAATCAAGGCATTTATTCTTGTGATTATAATTCAGGTCTTGCTTTGTCTTCTCAAAATTGTTCTACAAACTCACAAAAGTTTAAAAATGCTTCATATTATACGCTTGGAGCTGCTTATGAATTTGGGCCAGTTGGTATTAGTGTGACAAATTTAAAAAGTACTTTCCAAAAAAATGAATATAAGGCAATCTCACTTGATATTGACTATAAGCTTAAAAGAGATTTGATTCCATATTTTGAAATTACTAAATTTGAATTTAAGTCAAATCAAGTACAAGCATTTGATATTTTTACTAACCAACTGCAAAATAATAAAGGTTTTGTAGCCTTGGTTGGATTTTTATTTTCTTTTTAATTTATTTAAGTTTTTTTAATGGATTCAAGCGTAGCCGCACTCGATTCGTATTTATTGCCATTGAAGCAAATACTTGATAGAGATGGTGTTAGTGAAGTTTCTATAAATCGTCCCTTTGAAGCTTGGGTAGAAGTGAAGGGCGATATGGTGCGCGAAGAGCTGCCATCTTTTGATCTTTCTCATCTTAAATCTTTAGCAAGACTTGTTGCGCAAGCAACTGAACAAAGGCTTAGCGAAGAAGAGCCGCTTCTTTCAGCAACTTTGCCTAATGGTTATCGTATTCAAATTGTTTTCCCGCCTTCCTGCGAACAAGGCTCCGTGGTAATTTCAATCAGAAAACCTTCAAGCATAAAATGGAGTTTGGATGATTATGAAAAAATGGGTATTTTCAATAATACAGCGATTAAAGAAGAAGAAGATAAAAACGACCTAGTTTTAGCTAAATTATTGAAGCTAAATAGAATTAAAGATTTTTTGCAAAGAGCAGTTCTTTACAAAAAAAATATTATTATTTCTGGCGGTACATCTACTGGTAAAACTACTTTTACCAACGCCATGATTCAAGCAATTCCTCACGAAGAAAGGCTTATTACGGTTGAAGATGCAAGAGAAATTGATTTATCTTTTCATCCAAATCGGGTGCATTTGCTTTCTTCAAAAGGTGGACAAGGTCGTTCAAAAGTTTTAACGCAAGAGTTGATTGAAGCTTGTTTAAGGCTTAGACCAGAAAGAATTATTGTGGGTGAGTTGCGTGGATCAGAAGCGTTTAGTTTTTTGCGGGCAATTAATACTGGTCATCCTGGGTCAATTTCAACATTACACGCCGATACCCCAAAAATGGCTTTAGAGCAGTTGAAAATGATGGTAATGCAAGCTGGACTTGGAATGTCTCCTGCTGAAATTTCATCTTATATTAAAAATGTAATTGATATTGTAGTGCAGCTTAAAAGAGGCGAGAAGGGTAGAAGATATGTTTCGGAGATTTATTTTAAGGCAATTCATAATGATAAAGTGCAGGCTCAGGTTGAGGGTGCTTAAATCATAATCAGAACGCGTCAATCTAACGCCCCCTAACCCCTCCTTATCAAGGAGGGAGATGCTTAGGCACCGAACTCAGAGTAAATTCCCTTCCTTGATAAGGAGGAAGTTTTAAATTCTCCCCTCCTTGATAAGGAGGAAGTTTTAAATTCTCCCCTCCTTGATAAGGAGGAAGTTTTAAATTCTCCCCTCCTTGATAAGGAGGGGTGGGGGCGGTAGATAACACAAACTCGGTCTACAAAAAAACCAAAAAAACCAACAAAATGATCAGAACACAATTCTTCAATAAAAAATTTGAATTTCTAACCATAAAACAAATAGCTGAAATTACTGGAGCTATTATATTTGGCGATGCAAACCAAGATCAAAAAATTCAAGATATATCAACCTTAGAAAAAGCTAACAAAAACCAAATTTCTTTTCTAAATTCAGGTCAATATTTTGACAAATTTCAATCTTCTCAAGCTGGATGTTGTTTAGTTGAAGAAAAATATGCCGCCAAAGCCCCGCAAGGAATGGCTATTCTTATTCATAAAAATCCTTATTTCGCTTATGCAAAATTAGCTGAAAGTTTTTACCAAGAAAAAGAAGTGGAATTTTCTGATGCAAAATTAATTCATCCAACTGCTTTAATTGGTGAGGGAACAAAAATCGCTCCTAATGCTTATGTTGGAAAAAATGTGAAAATTGGAAAAAATTGTTTTATTGGTCCAAATTCTTCAATTTTAGATAATTCTGTGATTGGCGATAACTGTACTATCAATGCGAATGTTGTTATTTCGTACGCTATTATTGGAAATAATTGCGCCTTTTTTAATGGGGCGAAAATTGGTCAAGATGGTTTTGGATTTGCTCATAATCAAGGTGTGAATCATAAAATTATTCAACTAGGAATTGTTGAAATTGGTAACGATGTTGAAATTGGCGCCAATAGTTGTGTTGATCGTGGCGCAATTGAGAATACTGTAATCAGTGATGGCGTTAAAATTGATAATTTAGTGCAAATTGGTCATAATGTAAAAATAGGAAAAGGCTCGGTAATTGCTGGAACTACTGCCGTTGCTGGAAGTGCTACAATAGGAAGTTTTGTGCAAATAGGTGGAAATTGCAGTATCGGTGGTCACATTTCAATTGGTGATGGCGCAAAAATTGCTGGTATGAGTGGTTTGATGAGAGATGCTCTGCCAATGCAAGCTTTAGCTGGAATTCCCGCTTTGCCAATTCGTGATTGGCATAAGATTAATAGTAAATTGAATAAGCTTGTTAAATCTAATAAGCCTGATTAAGAGAAGCTCCAACTTCTGGTTTAAATCCAAGTAAAAACTCATTAATAGTTACAGCTTTCTTACCAGGTCTTTGCAAAATTGTTGGTCTGATTTTACCTTCTTTACAGCCAATCCAAAATTGTTCATTAAGAATTTTTCCAATATCTTTCCCATCAGAATTTATTGGAGAATTTTCTGTAGAAATTTCCGCAGCAAAAATTTTTATTTTCTCTTCGTTATAATAAAAATGTGCCTCAAGAGATCCGGATAAACCACGAATTTTTTGATCAATTTCAACGGCGCTTAAATTCCAATCAATAGCACATTCTTCTTTTTCTATTTTTTTGGCATAAGTTCTTAAATCATGCTTTTGTTCGTTCAGTTTAAAATCTCCATCACGAATATTTTTTAAAGTTTTAACTAAAATTTCCGCACCCATTTGAGAAAACTTTTCAGCTAAATTTTTATAATTTTCTTTTTTATCAAGAGTGAATTTTTCTTGGCAAATCATCTCGCCACTATCAACGCCCTTATCCATTTTTATAATAGTAATGCCAGTTTCTTCATCTCCGGCTATTAAAGTGCGCTGAATTGGAGCGGCTCCCCGCCATCTTGGTAAAAGTGAAGGGTGAATATTGATACAGCCAAATTCGGTGCCTTGAAGAATTGCTTCTGGTAAAATTAGCCCGTAAGCCACAACCACAGCCGCATCAGCTTTAAGATCAAGAAACTCTTTTTGCGATTCAGGGGTTTTTAGAGTTTTTGGTGTAATGACCTTTATATTGTGTTTTAGAGCTAAATCATGAATTACGGAATTAGTAATTTTATGTCCTCGACCTGCAATTTGTGGTTCTCTTGTATAAACCGCTACAACCTCAAAATCTTTATCAGCAATGAGTTTCTCTAATGTTGGGCAAGAAAAAGACGGCGTGCCCATGAAGATTATTTTCATGTTTTTTGGTAAATTTAAATTATCTATTGAATTAAGCTAATAATGAACTTAATCTCTTCCAGCTTATATTCCAGCTCATATTTATCTCAACAAAACTAAATGAATTTACCTAAATTTTTAGAAGAAAAAAAGCTATTTTTCTTAGGAATTTTTATTGCTTTTTTGGTGGCTTTTTTTGATTTGCTGACCAAAAGAATAACCTTTGCTATATTAGAAAATATTGCTTTTGAACAAGTTACAAAACATCCTGAAATTAAGGTTACCAACTTCTTTAACATAGCCTATGTTTGGAATTATGGTATTAGTTTTGGTATGTTTAATAACCTTGAAAATAGTCAAATAATTTTCTGTTTAGTGCAGTTAATTATTGCTCTGATTCTTTCTTTTTGGCTTTATAATAATAAAAAGATCCACATAGCTTGTGCTATTGGTTTTATTATTGGTGGAGCTTTTGGGAATTTGATTGATCGGGCAAGATATGGTGCAGTTGCGGATTTTTTGGATTTTCATATTGCATCATATCATTGGCCAGCCTTTAATTTAGCTGATTCCTTTGTTTTTATTGGTGTTGCGATTCTAATTTTAGAAGATTTTATTTTTAAAAATCAAAAATAAATAAAATGAAAAAATTACTTTATTGGTCTTTTATTCTATTGGCTTTTTCATGTGCTAAAAAAGTTGAAGATCCTTTAATTGTACCACCAAATTTTGCCGAAATGCCTGATCCAAAAAACCCTGAAAAAGCTACGGCAGATCAGAAAAGTGAAAGCGTAGAAAGATTGAAAGATCTTCTGCTTAAAAGTGAATAATGTAAATATTTTTGTCATTCCCGCGAAGGCGGGAATCCAGAATGATCAATAAAAACTGGATTCCCGCCTTCGTGGGAATGAAAATCTACAATAATTATACCAACCTTAATTTTTTAAAAAATGTTTAACCAAATTTTTATGAGCGATGCAATGGCTCAAGCTTCTGATGTTTCAGCTTCAACTACTTCTCCAAATTTTTCACTTTCCAGCTTCGTGCCATTAATATTAATCTTTGGGGTTTTCTATTTTTTAATTATCAGACCGCAAAGTAAGAAATATAAAGATCATCAAGAAATGGTGAACAGCCTTAAAACTCATACCAAAGTTGTAACAACTGGTGGAATTATTGGAGTTGTTACGGGAATTAATAAAGAAGATGGAACTTTGGAAGTTGAAATTGCTGATGGCGTGACTATTAAAATTCTTAAGAATCATGTGGCTGATTTAGTGAAAACTGATAAGGATCGCAAGAAGGAAGAGGGAGTAGTTAAGAAAAACAAAAAATAATAGATTTGAATGCATTTAATCTACCGCCCCTAACCCCTCCTTATCAAGGAGGGGAATAATTTTAGTCCCCTCCTTGACAAAGAAGGAATAATTTTAGTCCCACTTCTTACAAAGAGGGAATAATTTTAGTCCCCCTCCTTGATAAGGAGGGGTTAGGGGCGGTAGATTGAGGTGCATTCATAATTAAAACCGTTCAAAAAAATCTAAAAATCATGCTAAATTTTTCAAAATCAAAAATTGCCACAATCATAGCAATTTGTTTATTATCTTTATTCTACGCTATTCCATCAATCATTCCTAAAGATTCTAATTCAGAATTGCTGAAGAAAATAACAAAAATTTTGCCAAATCAAAAAGTTAATCTTGGTCTTGATTTGAAAGGCGGCTCACACTTGATGTTGGAAGTTGATTTCGATTATTACATCAAAGAGCAACTGAATAATGTAAAAAATGAAATTAAAGCAAATTTCAGAGATGAATCTATCAGAACTGTGCCAGAAATTACTGGTTCTAAAATTATTTTTTCTTTATCTGATGTAGAGCAGCAAAAAGCAGCAAAAAAGCTTATCAAGAAGGCTAGTAAGAGAGTTGAAGTTGTTGAAAATGATGGCCAATTTGAAATTTATTTTTCAGATGCAGAAATTCTTCTTATGGAAGAAAATCTTGTAAAGCAATCAATTGAAATTGTTAGAAGAAGAGTTGATGAAAGTGGAACTAAAGAGCCAACAATTCAAGCTCAAGGTCAAAATAGAATTTTATTGCAAGTTCCTGGAATTGAAAATTCTAATGAAATAAAATCAGTTTTAGGAAAAACTGCTAAAATGTCATTTCATTTTGTTTCTGACGAAACTTTCTCCAACAATGGCTCTACTGTTGCCAATATAGATTCTGAAAAATTATATGATGTTCATGGTCGCGCTTATTTAATTAAAAAAGAAGTGATTTTAAGCGGTGATTTATTAACAGATGCTAGTCCAACTTATCATGAAGGTGAGCCAGCAGTTGCCTTTAGATTTAACGATATTGGATCAAGAAAATTTGCCCAAATTACCAAAGATAATATTGGTAAATTTTTTGCTATTGTTTTGGATGGCAAAGTTGTTACTGCTCCAAGAATTAATACTGTTATCAATCAAGGATCTGGCGTAATTTCTGGAAGTTTTACCGCTGAAGAAGCGGCAGAAGTTGCTTTACTTTTAAGAGCTGGCGCTCTTCCAGCTCCTTTAAAAATTGTTGAAGAAAGAACCGTCGGTCCATCTCTTGGTTTAGATTCAATTAAAAGTGGTACAATTGCTGCGGTTGCGGGGCTTGTTTTTGTAGCCTTCTTTATGATTCTCTTTTACGGATTTTTTGGTTTGATAGCTGATATCGCCATGCTTTTCAACATCGTGGGAATTTTAGCAATTTTATCATTACTAGGCGCCACTTTAACACTTCCTGGAATCGCTGGTATAGTTCTTACAATGGGTATGTCTGTTGATGCCAATGTTTTGATTTTTGAAAGAATCAAAGAAGAATTGCGCGACAAAAAAACTATTTTTACCGCAATTGACCAAGGTTTTTCTCAAGCATTTCGCACTATTACTGACTCCAATATCACATCTCTAATAGTGGCATTTTTTCTTTATACTTTTGGAAATGGTCCAGTAAAAGGCTTCGCAGCTACTCTTTCAATTGGTATTCTTGTATCAATGTTTACTGCTATTGTTTTAACCAGAATGATGATTGTTATTTGGCTGAAATCGAAAAAAAGAAAACCGCAAAAACTTAACTTAATTTAAAAAATAATTTTTTAATGGTTCTTTTTTTTAAAATTTTATTTGTTACAGTTTTTTTAAGTCTAGCTAATCTTCGTAACTCGTATGCTTTTTCCAAAACAAAATCTGATGAGCCAACTTCTCTTCCCTCTGTTCTAAAAGCTGATACTGTTGAAGGTGATAAATTAAACAATTCTCTAATTGCCAATGGAAATGTTGAAGTGACCAGAGGCAATAGTGTAATTTATGCTGACCAAATTATTTATGATAAGAGTCAGACAACTTTTAGAGCAATTGGTAATGTCGAAATTAAAAATATTGAAATTGGCAATGTTACTTCTACCAAGGCTGACATAAAAGAAGATTTCTCAAGCGGCGCTTTTTCTAACAGCGTGCTGGTTCTTAATGATGGTTCTTATTTAACTTCTCCAATAATTGAGCGCAAAACTCCTCAAATCACTAATTTAAAATCTTCAATTTATTCAATTTGTCCAAATCCTGAAATTAGTAAAGATAATGAATTGGCTGGTAAAAAAAGAGACATGCTTTCAATCAAGTCAAGCAATGTTACCATAGATCGCGGCAATGAAGTTTTTAAAATTAGAGGTGGAGTTGTAAGGTTTTATAATGTGCCATTTTTCTATACTCCTTTTTTACAAGCTCCTCTTCCTTCCAATAAAAGAAAGTCAGGTTTTTTATATCCATCTTACTCAAAAAATACCAGATTGGGAGTTGGTTTTAATATTCCTTATTACTTCAATATAGCTCCCAATAAAGAATTAACGGTTACTTCAAGCATTTATCCAAGCACTAATCAGGTTTTAATCAAAAATGATTTTCATCATATAGCGTCTTATGGAGAATATAGAGCTATTTTAGAAGCTGCTAATAATGAAGTTCCTCAAGTCACTAATATAATTAATAGTGCGCAAAGCAAAAAAGATTATCGTTGGCATTTAAAGGGTGATGGTGTTTTTGATTTTACCCATAATACTGGTTTGGATTTTTCTATTGATAATACTTCTGACGCAGGCTATTTGCGGGACTATCATAACGACTTTAGAAGCTATGCTTTGTCAAAACTTAATGTGGATTACATTAAAAAACGAGACTATTACGCTATAAAAACCATGAGAATTCAAGAGTTTGAAGAGATTTCAACAGATAGCAAATCTGATCCGCTGATTTTGCCGCAAATTGACACTCACACAGAAATTAAACCATTTTTTTATAAAGAAAAACTTTCATTAACTTCAAATACTACAGTTATCAGTAGAGAAAGTGGTGCTCAATATCGTCGCGCTACATTCATTCCAGAAGTAAATCTGCCAATTAATCATAATGGAAATTTGTTTAACATTGGCGCTAAAGCTCAGGGAGATTTTTATTCTCTAGAAAATAATTTTAAATATTCTCAGCCGACCAATGATTTTGATTCAACACAAACAAATTATAAGCCAGAATTCTCAGTTAATTGGAGATTGCCTTTAGTTAAAAGATCAGAATCTCATACCATAACAATTGAGCCAATGGCTAATTTTGTTTCTAGTTCTTACAAGAAAACTTTCCAAAAACTTCCTAATGAAGATAGTAATAACAATGAATTAACTATTAGTAATTTATTTACTTCTGATCGTATTAGTGGCTTTGATCGTAATGAAGCTGGAGAGAGAATTAGTTATGGGGCAAAATCATCACTTTTTAATTCTCATGGTGAATATGCGTTAACTTTAGGACAGAGTCTTAGAAAAAGCGATAGTAGCCAAGATGTTGTAATTAGAGGTTTTAATGAGAATAATAGATCTAATATTGTGGGGATGGTGTCATATAAGGCGATCAAACATTTATACCTTGCTTACTCTTTTCATCTTAATGAATCCAATTATCGCAACGAGATTAATGAAGTTATTGCCAATCTTGATTATAGTCGCTTTACCTTTTCAACTAATTACACTTTCCTTAGACAAAATAAGCAAAATCTTGAAGAAAGAGAGCAGATAAATTCAGTAGCAACTTTTAAAATAAATGAAAAATTTTCAACAAAAGCTGCAATATCTAGAAACTTAATAACTGGCAGAAATCTTAATCGTAGCCTTGGTTTATATTACAATGGCTGCTGTACGGTATTTGGCTTTTCCGTTACAGAAAGTAACCCTACAAATCTAATTACTCCTCAGCGTTCTTTTAATATTAGTTTGTCGTTTAAGAATTTGTAAAATAGTGTTAGAGTTAAATCAATCGTCTGACTACTAACGCATTCATCCACCCTCTTTTTCAAAGAGGGTTAAAAGCGCTAAGCCCTCTTTGAAAAAGAGGGTGGATCAAATGCATAGCATTTGAGACGGGTGATTTAAGTGTTTATTAATTCATCATAAATTATCTTGATTTGTCTCCATTTGCTCTTATATTACTTGGGTTGGCGTATCATAAAATTATTTCAATTTCATTTTAACTAAATTTTAAAAACAAAATGGCAAAAGAACTTACAGATAACAGCTTTGCAAAAGATATTTTAGAATCAAAAGGTGTGAGCCTTGTAGATTTTTGGGCGCCTTGGTGCGGCCCTTGTCGTCAACTTTCTCCAATAGTTGAAGAATTATCAAAAGAAATGGAAGGGAAGATGGCTGTTTATAAATGTAATATTGATGAAAATCCTGAAATTCCTTCTCAATTTGCAGTTCGTGGTATTCCAACTTTAATGATTTTTAAAGATGGTAAACTTGTTGATACTAAAGTTGGGGCTCTTTCTAAAGCCGCTCTTTCTGAATGGGCAAATAATAATTTGTAAACATGAAGAATCTTGCGGGCAATTTTAACAAGTTGCCTAAAGAGTTATCTCTGAATTTCTTATACCAAAATAAAGTCTCTCTTTTGAAAGAGGCTTTATTCCATTTTGCTTCCACAACTTCTTTAATTCCAAAAATCGGTCTTGAATTAGAATTTTATCTAATCAATAAAGATGGATCTCGCCTTGAAAATCAGTCCATTTTAGATGATTTTATTTTGAATTTATTAGAGCTTACAAAAAACCAAACTCTTATTTATGAAATTGAAAAAGAGCAGGGAGCGGGGCAAATCGAAGTTAAAACTTCACACCATTCTGATTTATTAAAAGTTTGCGAAGAAATTGAAGAAGTAAAAATTCTATCCCAAAAATTAGCTTTTGAAAAAAACCTTATCGCCTCTTTTGCAGCTCAGCCTTTTTTGGATGATTGCGGAAGTGCGCTTCAGTTTAATATTTCGCTACATGACAAAGATGATAAAAATCTCTTCATAAAAAAAGACCAAGTTTTTTTAAATACAATTGCAGCATTGTTGAATTTTACAGATTCAATTTTGGTTTTATTGGCTCCAAATTCAGAAGATTATTTGCGCTTTGATGAGGAAACAAATCGTCAATTATATAAAAAAGGCAAATATACCGCTCCAGTTAATTTAAGTTATGGAGCCGATAATAGAACATGCGCTATTCGTGTTCCTATAAAGAAGGCATTAGAACAAACTCATTGCATAGATTATGGAAAAAGAGTAGAATACCGAATACCTGCTGCAAATTCTGATTCTTATGTGGCAATATTTGCTATATTGAAAGCGATATTAAGTGGAATTGAAAAAAATTTAATACCAACTGAATTGGGTTTTGATAAAATTCATGGCAATGCTTTTGATCAACAATATAATCTTAAATCTTTTGCTAAGACTTACGAAAAAGCCTTAGAAAATTTTTTAGAAAAAAAATTCCTAACCTATGAAATTTTTTAAAAAAATTCAAACTGCAATTAAAAATTTCTTTTTTTCATCAAGAGAAGAGAGGCTTGAGAAAGCAATAAGAGATAATAACGAGAATAGGGTAAAATCTCTTTTACGAAAAGGCGACGGAAGGGATCCAAAACATCCATTCCTTCATATGGCTGCTGATATTGGAAATGAAAAAATTGTTGATCTGATATTAAAGAGGGGAAAGGTTGATATTAATGTTTTGAATAAATTTGGTGAGTCGGCACTTCATGTTGCTGTTAAGGATGGTAACGACAAAGTGGCTGAATTGCTGATAAAAAATGGAATAAACATCAATCTTTTAGATAGTAATGGATATTCGGCTCTTCATGATGCAATTTTTAAACAGAATGAAAATATTGCTAAGTTAATCATAGAAAATCCAAGTCTGAATTTAAATTTAATAAACCAAAAACAAAAACTTCTTTATGGCTGCGCTATTAAATCCCAAAACTCAATAGCAAATTTTTTGTTAAAAAAAGGACTAAATCTTGATGAAGCAGTTATAGAAAATTTAACCGCAAGACAATTATTCGCTTTAAATGATGATGCAAAATCTTTCTTAAAAGAGACTGGTAGTTTCAGCTCTGATCAGGATATAGAAAATTTTATAACATTATCTAAATCTAAGGCAATTTTAAATCTTTCTTACGCAAATGATGCTTTTTCTGCCTCAGATAATTTGGCTAATAAAATAATTTTATCTTCAATTGCAGATCGTGATTTTGCTAAAAAAGACATGGTTTTAAAAATATTGGAAGTAGTTAAACCGATAGATTTACCAAATGGTAACCATCTTCTTATAAAAGATCTTCCTTATAAAGGGCATGCCGCATTTGCAATTTTTGAATATGATAAATCAAATAAACCTATACAAATCACCTATTGCGATAGTAATTCTATTTTAAGTCCTGATAAAAATGGCTATGGATATTGTGGATTAACTTTTAAACTTGATCAGAAAAAAATATCCTCATTTGAAGGTAAAGGTGGTTGGGAAAAATATTTGCAGGATGCTTTTAAATGTGAATCTAGTGATATGTATAAAAATAATAGAGAGAATTTTTATAAAACATTTTCCAAGCTGGTTGAATGTGATAAAAGTAATCATCCAATTATTTTTGAGAAATCAATTCCAGCTAAACCGCAAAAAAGAGGAAATTGCGCTTTAAAAGCTCGTAATGTTTTAATTAGAGAAATTTTAAGAAGAACTGATCCAGAAATGGTTTTTGATAATGTAGATGGTAAGCAAAGTGGTAAAGGTTATGAATTTTATCAATCTTATAAAAAACTTTTAACAGAAGATCCAATTAATAAACTTGTTGAATTGGCTGATCCAGCCCATGAGAAAGACTTTGGATATAGAGATGTTATTAAGTTTTTGAAAGATAACATTTTTGGTAAAGCTAAATCTAAAGGAAATCTTGAATTGGTTGAAAAATTAAAAGGAATTTTTGACAGAGAAAAAAGTGAAATATTGGAGATTGGAAGTGAAAAAATAGATTCAAAAACAATAAAAAATTATATTCCAAGTAGCTCTATTTCTTCAGATAAATCAGTTACAACATTATTAGTTCCAGAAGCTTCAGAAAATAAAATCATCCAAGCATGAAACTTGAATAAGACTTAAATGGTCTTTGTCATTTCATTTTCACTTGTACTAATTTGAGTTGCGCTTCTAGGAGTGATACCTACACCAACATTATGAATAGCGACGCTTTTATTTTCCTCTTTTTCATTAGGAATCGGATCTCCTTTATTTTCTAAACTATCGCCTTGGCCTTTTTGACTAATTATTTTGGATATTTCTGTTTCAGCATTTTCCTCCCCTAATTTACTTAAGCGCTTTGCGGTGGCTTTATTTTTACTATGATTAGTATCTTCAAGGAATAGTGGGATTAAGAACGCTGGTGCAACAGCCCCTGCAGCAAAAATAGTTAAAAATTTTATTGCTACTAACATTTTCTTCCCTAAGCGCTTTATGGCGACTTTAGCTTTATTACCAAGTTTAGCTGCTATAAACAGAACTCCCTTTTTTGGCTCTTTAGAAAGATTTTTGTTGTCATGTGATGTTCTTTGTTTTTCACAGACTTTTTTATCCCATCCTTTATTAAAAGCATCTTTAAAATATTCAAGGTAAAGATGTTCTGTAGAATGCTATTGAGGTCTTGCTGTTCCTTGTTTCATTTTTATTTCTTCTACGGCAAGGGCGCAGCAATGTTCTTTTCTTTTGTTTAGCTCATCAAGCTCTTCTTTAGTTAATTCTCTATCAAGTGAATGTGAGTAATTTTTTGACATGATAGAATTTGTTAAATTTTAATATTAGCTCAGCATTGTATGCGATTGGAAGCATTATGTCTAGTTTTAGTTATCTTCCCACTAATTTATCAATCACATTAATTGGCAATAAAATATAATATTCGCCTTGTGAAGCCATATAAGAGGCCTTGCTTTCAGCTTCTGCGCCATATCCAAAGAAAATATCTCCACGAACTGTACCTTTAATTGCTGAGCCAGTATCTTGCGAAATCATTAGCTTTGTGTATTTGTTTTTAACTCCATCTTTGCCTTTCAAATTGGTTTCAACCCAAAGTGGAAAGCCATATGGCATTATTGAACTATCAACAGCTAAAGATCTTTCTGCGGTTAGGGGAACATTTTGTGCACCAACAACATATTCATCATTTGAAAGTCTAAAGAAAACATAAGCATCATTTGAATTCATAACTTCATCAGCTTCTTCTGGATTTTTGCTCATCCATTCTTTGATTAAATCTGCTGAAACTCCGCCACGAGGAAGCAAAGAGTGAGCTTCCATATAAGCACCAATTGACGAATAATTGCGATTATTTTTAGCAGCGTAAGCAACTTTTATCTTAGAACCATCTGGCAAAGTAATGCGTCCCGAACCTTGTACATGTAAGAAAAATAATTCAACTTTATCATCAACATAAAGTAATTCTAAGTCTTTACCTTCTAAAGCACCTTCTTCAATTTCTCTTCTGGTTAAATAAGGTTCGCTGCTCAAATCTTTTGGTCTGGCGTAAATTGGATATTTAAAAGTTTCAGTTTTAATCTTGCTGCCGCGTAAATTTGCCTCGTAATATCCTGTGAATATTCCTTTACTGCTACCGCTTTTGTTTAAAACAGCAAATGGTTTAAACCAATTTTCAAAGAAATTCTGTGCTTGTTTAGAATTCATGGTTTTTACAATATGAGCAATTTCACAAACATCACGAAAATCTCCCGCAGTAACATAGCCAAGCTCTTTACCTATTGAAACATTTTGCGGCATTTTGGCAAATTTATTGCAAGATTGAATAAGTGACTGCAAAGCTTCTTTGTGATTATCATTTTGCCAACCTTCAAGATTTTCAAAATCAACTTGTTCTAAACGAACATTGCCACCTTTTATTGTAACTTTTGGAGTGAAGAGACAGCCTTGCATTAGCGTAATAGAGCCAAGAGCGAAGATATTGATGATTTTTTTGAGCATTTTTGTTTTATTTTGAAAAGAGATCCTGAAACAAGTTCAGGATGACGGTGTGGGGATGGTAATTTTCCGCTATCGTCATCCTGAACTTGTTTCAGGATCTCTTAATAATGATTAAATTAAATGTGTACTTGTTGTTTTTAGAAGCAGCAGATAAAATCGCAAGAAATTGCTTTTCAATTTTCAATAAAAATTAATCTTAAGATAAAAATGTCTCTTCAATGTGGAATCGTTGGCTTGCCAAATGTTGGCAAATCAACCTTATTTAATGCGCTTACTCAAACCGCTTCAGCTCAAGCTGCTAATTATCCTTTTTGTACAATTGAACCAAATATTGGTAAAGTAAATGTGCCTGATTTTCGTTTGGAACAATTAACTAAAGTTGCAGGATCAGCTTTAATAATTCCTGCGCAAATTGAATTTGTTGATATTGCTGGTTTGGTTCGCGGCGCAAGTACTGGCGAAGGTTTGGGAAATAAATTTTTATCTCACATTCGTGAAGTTGATGCAATTATTAATGTGGTAAGATGTTTTGAAGATGAAAATATTACCCATGTGGAAGGTGAGGTTGAACCAATTCGTGATATTGAATTAATTCAGTTGGAATTAATTATTGCTGATATGGAAAGTTTGGAAAAAAGAATTCCTACTTTAGAAAAAAAAGCCAGATTAGATAAAGAAATTGCGGCGCAAATTGAAGTGGCAAAAAGAGTTTTAGAAGTTTTGAAAGATGGCAAAGCAGCAAGATTAACTCAAATAAAATCAGCAGAAGAAGAAAAGATTTTTAGAGAATTACAATTGATAACTTCTAAGCCACAGCTTTTTGTTTGTAATTTAAAAGAACATGAAATTGCTGGAAATAAATATTCAGCTTTAGTTGAAGAATTTGGCAAAGCCAATGATTATCAAATTCTAAAAATTTGCGCTCAAATTGAAGCAGAAGTTGCGGGACTTGAAACTGAAGAAGAAAAGAAGGAATTTTTAGAAGCAGTTGGACTTGAAGAAACAGGGCTTTCACAAATTATTAAAAGTTCTTACAAGCTTTTAGATTTAATAACTTTCTTCACAGTGGGTCCAAAAGAATGCCACGCTTGGACATTAAAGAAAAATTCCTCAGCCCCAAAAGCAGCAGGCGTTATTCACACTGATTTTGAAAAAGGATTTATCAGAGCTGAAACAATTTCTTACAATGATTATGTAACTCTTAACGGTGAAGAAGGTTCTAAAACTGCGGGTAAATTGCGCTTAGAAGGCAAAGATTACATCACACAAGATGGTGATGTTTTTCACTTTAGGTTTAATGTTTAAAATCTGAAATAGGTAAAAAATTACTCTGTTTAAAAAAAGAATTAATTAAAATTATGACAAATTCTCAAGTAAATAAGATAAAAATTATTATCGCAACTCGCCTTTCTCGTGAAGATTTTTTTGAAAAAACCGCAACAGGAAGGTCGCTTAATATTTATAAATTCCCATTCCTTGAAATTTGCTTATTTCCTGAAAACAAAGATGGTTTACCAAAGGTTTATAATTCCGTAATTGAGAAATCGCTCAATGACCCATGTTTTATGGTATTTGCCCATGACGATTTGCATATTTTGGATTTTTTTTGGATTAATAAAATTATTGAGGGTTTGAATAAATTTCAAATTATTGGATTAGTTGGAAATAGGCGTCGCCTTCCTAGGCAAAAGTCGTGGTTAATTGCAGATGGCAGTTCTTATGATGCACCAGAAAATCTAAGTGGAATTATAGGGCATGGAAATAGCTTTCCGCCAGAAAACATGAATTATTATGGTCCCTCTGGACAGCAAGTGAAATTACTAGATGGATTATTATTCGGCGTTTCAAGCAAAACTTTTGTAGAAAACAATATTAGATTTGATGAAAGATTTGATTTTCACTTTTATGACTTGGACTTTTGTCGTCAAGCTGAAGAAATAGGTCTTACTTGCGGAACTATACCGGTGTCGTTAATACATGAAAGTCTTGGAAGTTTTTTATCAGAAAGTTGGCGAAACTCTTATTCTAAATATCTTGAAAAATGGGGGGAATAATACAGCTAGTCCTTTAGAACCTTTCTAGGATATTAGTTGCCCATCCAAGAAACTGCAGGACTTTTATCTTGAGTATTACCATCCATCGCTATTTCAACTGGTTTATTAAATATTATTTTTATCGAAGAAATTTCATTTACAGAAATTTCATCTTTTCCAGTCAACAAGATTAAACCGTCACTTGCCTTGAGATATTTCTCACCAAAATAGTTTTTAATTGCGCCATTATTAAGTTTTATAACTAGTTGAGCATTGACAAGAACTTCTTCTTGAGAAGAAAGTGGTTTTACTAAAATAGCTGCCGATATAATTGTTTTATTTGTTAAATCTGTTGGTATTTTTACATCAAGAAATAATTGCTCTTTCTCTAATTTTGCAATTCCATTCCAACTTGCAATTCCATTCCAACTTGGAATCTCGGTCAGAAGGCTACAATTTCTGGAATATACAAAATTAATAGGAGCAACTGGTACGCATATAGGCAAATCTTCTTGATCTATTAAGCTAGACATATTTTGCCATTGAGAATTGATAAGAGATAATGGCAATGTTTGAGATTTGGAATATTTTAACCAAAGTCCAGCGTCAAACCAAATCAAGAATAAAAATGCGGCAAAGTTTTTTTGAAGAAATTTAGGAAAAGATTTGCATATATCTAGTTTTGAGAGCATGTCTGAAATTCCACAAACAAATAAAACGGATCCAAAAAAACCAACAATTATATGTCGATAAAATGGTATTCCGCCAAGTTGTGAAATATCTGAATTCCAATGATCGCTTAAAGTAAATGAGTTTAATAAGACATTAAAAAATAAAAGAGATAACCCTATGAGTACCAATGCAATTGAGTTGCATTTTTTCTCTTTACTCAAAAAAACAGCAATTATTACAAGAATAATCCCCAAAGCTATTGCGCAATATTTATTAATGTCCAATGAGCGACCAAAAAAATATTTTCCAAGAAGGCCAAAAAAATATTTGAAAGAGGTTAATATTTTTAATAAAATACCCTCTTCATTTGAGGTTATGAATAAACCACTTTTATGGCTTATTATCATTTGAGATATCTGCAATAAACATAGACTGGCCGAAATTAAAGTAATCAAGCGGAATCTATTCTTACTTACAATTGCCACTACAATCATTGCTGGCAAAGTTGCTAAAACTGCTGGTTTTGAAATAATCAATATTGGTATAAACCATGACCACCAAGGAACTTCTTTTGATTTATCAACCAGCGATAGTGCTGTAATTATGGCTATAAAAAATGATGCAAAGTAAGTAAAGTTAATAAATGTTTTAACATCAAAATCATTTACTATTAAAATTGTAAGTGCCGTTAGAAAGCGCAATTCGTTGCTTTTAATAACTACAGAAAATTGAGGCAAACAAAATGATCCAATCATCATGCCAGTAAGTACAATTCCAGACCATGTGTAAAAATATGGAATTACAGCTGCTGACATATTAAGAGAATTTCCGATAAAGGCGATTATTCTCGGCGGAAGTGGAATATATCCGGCATCAGTTGCAAAAAAGTTTGTAAGATATGACGAAGATTTGGCGTTTACAAAATAATTCGTTGCCATTTCAGCCCACATCTCTCCGCTAAATAACCAACTTGATTGAATTAATATTTGATAGGTTATGTAAAGACAAATAGTGAGAGAAAATAACAGTTTGGGAATGAAAGTATTCTGATTTGAAACACTTACTTTATTTAACTCGTCAGAAAAAATACTATCGCGCAAGATGTGTGATAATTTTATTAATTTTCTTATCATAAGATGTTTATACTTTGTAAATGATGGCTCTTGGTGTTGCTTTTTAGTGTTACTCTTGGGCTACATTTTACTCCTCTTTATTAAGGAAGACAACATTTTATTCCCCTCCTTATCAAGGAGGGGAGCTAAAAGAATTTTCCTTCTTATCAAGGAGGGGAAGAAAATAGCCTAAACGGCTATTTTCGTCCAACAACGCGTTTTGTACTCAAGCATCCCCCTCCTTGATAAGGAGGGGTTAGGGGCGGTAGACCACACAAACTCAGTTCAAAATTTCAGCAATATAAGTCAATCAGAAAACTCAACCAATCCACTCTTCTTAAAAATTACCATCTTGTTCGCAACTGTCATCTTGAGCGCAGCGAAAGATCTCTTGAAGATGCAAGAGATCCTTCACTTCGTTTGGGATGACGGTTATTAGTTTTTATTTCTACCTTATCCGTCACGCATCGTCATTCCCGCCTCCAATTGTCATTCCCACCCCACATTGTCATTCCCGCGAAGGCGGGAATCCAGAACCAAACCTTAACCAAAAAACCAAATTCCCAACCCTCACACAAAACCCAAAACCCCAAATTCCTTAACCCAAACAAGCCCAAAAAATTACAAATAAAAACCAACTAAAAAAAATTTAACAACCAACCACTTAATTTCTTGACAACATATGCATAAATCAGTACATGTGTATATACACATTTTTAATCATAAAAAATATTACCATAAATATGTCAGATCACAGATTTTCCATCAACATACCAGATCAAACTTATAAAGCCTTAAGAATCAAAGCTGCTTATGAAAGTAAAACTATTAAAGATATCATACTTTTTTGTGTTAAAGAAACCTTGGGAGATGCCAAGATAAGCGATGATGAAGCAAAAAATAATTTAGCTTTTTTAGGCAGCTCTAATAAAACATTTTCAGATGAATGGAACTCAAAAGAAGATGATAAAGCCTTCAATAACCTACAAAAATACAAACCTAAGAGCTAACATCTATGAAGAAATACAATAAATTCGATGTAATTTTAACAAGCTTTCCTTTTATTGAAAAAATTGAAATTGCTGGAAATAAATATTCAGCTTTAGTTGAAGAATTTGGCAAAGCCAATGATTATCAAATTCTAAAAATTTGCGCTCAAATTGAAGCAGAAGTTGCGGGACTTGAAACTGAAGAAGAAAAGAAGGAATTTTTAGAAGCAGTTGGACTTGAAGAAACAGGGCTTTCACAAATTATTAAAAGTTCTTACAAGCTTTTAGATTTAATAACTTTCTTCACAGTGGGTCCAAAAGAATGCCACGCTTGGACATTAAAGAAAAATTCCTCAGCCCCAAAAGCAGCAGGCGTTATTCACACTGATTTTGAAAAAGGATTTATCAGAGCTGAAACAATTTCTTACAATGATTATGTAACTCTTAACGGTGAAGAAGGTTCTAAAACTGCGGGTAAATTGCGCTTAGAAGGCAAAGATTACATCACACAAGATGGTGATGTTTTTCACTTTAGGTTTAATGTTTAAAAATTTATAAAAAATTACGCTCTCCCTGGGTGTCATGCTTACCCTTCAAAAAGCTCAGGGGGTTGAAGTATAATTATTCTTCCATTGTCATCTTGAACGCAGCGAAAGATCTTCTTTAAGCTGCAGAAGATCTTTTAATTCTTCCTTCCATTGTCATTCCCGCGAAGTTGGGAATCCAGCTTTTACCTTCACCAACAAACCAAACTTCCGCCATTCACGCAAAAACCAAAACCCCAGGGCTTACACATAAAAATTTATTAAAAAAACCAAAAACACCCGTCATCCTTGACGCTGAAAGCGTCAAGGATCTCACGAGCTTTATTCTAAAAAATTAAACCCAAAATATCCTCAAATCCTTCAGATTCAAGGATAACGGGCTTTCTGTTTTTTTATGCGTAAGTCTTGGGGGAGGTGATCTCCAAAACTTCTTGGCCCCATTATAATCATCTAAAATTTCTCAAATAAACGCTCAAAAGAGGATCGCAAACATAATATCCTCCTTCCAAATCAATAATTCCGCGATTCATCAGTTTGTCTAAATTGGCTTTCACAGTTCTTGCGGTTAGGGAAACTTTTGAGGTAAAAGCTTTGCCTTGCGGCTGCATAACTTCTTTTTCTTTTGCAATTCCAATAAGAACTTTCTCCTCAGCAGAAGAAAATGACGAAACCATAGTTTCAAATCTTTTACCTCTTTGATTTAGAATTTTTTCCAAAGTTTCGGCAATCAGCTTTTTATCAATTTTCTGACTTTTATTGTTTTGATAAATTTCATAGCAAAGCAAATTAATTGCTTCTGGCTGCCTCTGCATCAAATCTTGTAAATACTCACAATCTTTCTCGTCAATTTTCAGATTCTTATAAGCAAAGCGCTCATTGATGTAATTGTGATATTTATTATAATCAATTGGCTCAATTACAACATCGGTACCGAAATTTGCCAATGGTGATTTTGGTAATGCAAAAATATTTTTTAACAGATGTTTTTTTGAACCAAGAATAATAATTGGCAAAGATTTTAGTTGTTGAAAAGCATTGCGAAATAGACTTTCAGCCTCTGGCACCAAAGAGATATCTTGAAACTCATCCAAAACAATAAGTGCTGGCATTTTCTTTCCTATTTCACCAATGTTTAAAAAAATATCTTCAATGGTGATTTGTTTTTTTCTCGCATTTGCAGACTCAATTGCAACGGATGGAATACCTGTTCCAGCATCAATGGAAATAGTAGCTCTTAAATTTGTAAAAAATTCTCCAATTGAATTTGCTAAATTTTTTATGGGAAATGATTCTTTAATAGAATGCTCAAGACCATGTTTCAATCTTGAAACAATAGAGTCCAAATCTTTCACCCCCATTAAATCAACAAAATATACGAAAGATTTTTTATGCTCTTTGCGAAAATCTTCCATGATGACATTCTTTATCAAAGAAGTTTTTCCATAATTTCTCTGGGCATATAAAACAATATTTTGCCTACCATCAATAAGCTTCTTGATCTGCTTTTTCTCAAGCTCAAGACCGCAAATATTTTCTCTGTCAACTAGTCGGTCAAAAATAAATTCTTTCATAGTTAGTTTTAATTATTTTAATAATGATACTAAAAGTATTATACAAATAGTATAATGCAAGTTTTTTAAAAATATTCAAAACTGTCATCTTGAGCGAAGAGAAAGATCTCTCTAAATTGTAAGAGATCCTTCACTGCGTTCAGGATGACAGTTAGTATATCAGCCGTCATCTTGAGCGCAGCGAAAGATCTCATGAGTCTAAAATCCTTCGTCATTCCCGCCCTTCATTGTCATTCCCGCGAAGGCGGGAATCCAGCTTCCACCTTCATCAAAAAACCAAAATTCCATCTTTTACACAAAAACCGAACGCTTTAATCTACCGCCCCCAACCCCTCCTTATCAAGGAGGGGAGCTAAAAGAATTTTCCTTCTTATCAAGGAGGGGAAGAAAATAGCCTAAACGGCTATTTTCGTCCAACAACGCGTTCGGTGCTCAAGCATCCCCCTCCTTGATAAGGAGGGGTTAGGGGCGGTAGATCCCGCAATAATGATCAATTAATTTTAGGAGTTTTCAATTCCGTCATTGCAGAGCTAGAATTTCTCAGGATTCCCGCCCCACATTGTCATTCCCGCTCACTATTGTCATTCCCGCGAAGGCGGGAATCCAGTATTCACCTTCACCAAAATCCAAATTCCCAACCTTCACACAAAAACCAAAACCAAAATTCCCCAAACCAAACAAGTCCAAAAAATTACAAATAAAACCCAACTCAAAAAAATTTAACAACCACTTAATTTCTTGACTACATTTGAAAAATAACATATAAAGCCACTTTCCGTTACTTAGTCCCCACTGAAGTACCCATTTCTAAACCCTAACCCCCAAACCTTCCATCAAAATATTTTCTGGAACACAAAATATTCTAGAAAATCTGCCAAAAACCCTTGATAAAATTTGAGTCAAAAAATT
>Ga0214921_10000282_pt1 | contig 100353 bp, 85 predicted proteins | sample LL1505_MetaG_FD_177992 | JGI IMG/M metagenome (GOLD analysis project Ga0214921, IMG submission 177992) | Freshwater microbial communities from Lake Lanier, Atlanta, Georgia, United States - LL-1505 | ecosystem: Environmental > Aquatic > Freshwater > Lake | place: USA: Georgia | collected... | reverse complement strand
TTTGGGTTCACCCTCAGGAACAGGCGGTACAATAACACAAGTAGGTGGCTACACGATTCACACCTTTAATAGCAATGGTACCTTTGCTTTCAATAATCCCTCCACTGCAGTCGTTCCAAACGTGACCATTTGCGGTTTAACTTCCGCAACTTTCACAGGTACAGTGGCCGCTGGATCAACCTTGGATTGGTATGACGCTCCGACCAATGGGAATTTACTTTCTCAAGGAACTTTAACCTATACGACCCCAGCATTAGCATCAACAACAACCTATTACGTTGCGGTAAGAAATGTATCTACAAGCTGTGTTTCTGCAACAAGAACCGCAGTGACTGCCACGGTAAACGCAACAAGCTTCACTTCAACGACAGGAGCTTCTCGTTGTGGAACGGGAACCGTTACCCTTCAAGCAGCAACAGCAGCAGGAACCATCAATTGGTTCGCAGCCTCAACAGGTGGCGCTTCTTTGGGGACAGGAACCAATTTTACTACGCCAAGCATCGCTGCAACGACGACCTATTATGCAGAGGTGACCAATAATGGTTGTACTACCAACCCAAGGGTAGCGGTGGTTGCTACCGTGATTGCAATCCCTACTTTCAGCTCAACTACTGGTGCCTCCATTTGTGGGGGACCAAGTACCTTAACCCTTCAAGCAGCTACAGCAGCAGGAACCATCAATTGGTATGCAGCCTTAACCGGTGGCGCTACTTTGGGTACTGGAACGAGTTATACCACACCAAGCATCGCTGCAACGACTACGTATTATGCGGATGTGACCAATAATGGATGTACCTCCTCACCAAGAACAGCCGTTGTGGCAACGGTTAACGCAATCCCAACCTTCAGCTCTACGACAGGCGCTTCGCGTTGTGGAACGGGAACCGTAACCCTTCAAGCGGCTACCGCTGCAGGAACCATCAATTGGTACGCCGCTTTGACAGGTGGCGCTTCTTTGGGTACTGGAACGAGTTATACCACACCAAGCATCGCTGCAACGACTACGTATTATGCGGATGTTACCAACAATGGGTGTACATCGTCACCAAGAACAGCCGTGGTGGCAACGGTGAACGCAATCCCAACCTTCAGCTCTACGACAGGCGCTTCCATTTGCGGTACAGGCACAGCAACCCTTCAAGCAGCTACAGCAGCAGGAACCATCAATTGGTATGCAGCCCTAACCGGTGGCGCTTCTTTGGGCACTGGAACGAGTTATACCACACCAAGCATCGCTGCTACGACGACCTATTATGCCGATGTGACCAATAATGGATGTACCTCCTCACCAAGAACGGCAGTGGTTGCAACGGTTAATGCCATACCGACAATCACCTCTACTACGGGTGCATCCATCTGTGTATCAGGAACAGGAACCCTTCAAGCAGGTACAGCAGCAGGAACCATCAATTGGTACGCAGCCTTAACCGGTGGCGCTTCATTGGGAACAGGAACGAGTTACACTACACCAAGCATCGCAACAACGACGACCTATTATGCGGATGTAACCAACAATGGTTGCACATCAAGTCCCAGAACGTCAATTGTCGCCACGGTAATACCATCAAGCACAGCAAGCAGCAGCCAAACGGTATGTCCTGGATTATTGCCAAGTGCAATTACTTTGACCAATTATGGCGGTACCCCTCAATGGCAAACAAGTAACGACAATGTGACTTTCACGAATATAGCGGGTCAAACCTCAGCTACGTTACCAGCCAACGCCATTGGCATTATGGCAGGCACGAAATACATTCGGGCCATGGTTACCAATGGAGCGTGTGTTACCCCTTCGAATGTGGTTACCCTCTCCCCTGCCAATGTCAATGTTTTGACCCCCTTAACGGCAAGCTCATACGTTTGGAATGGCCAAAGTTCAAGCGATTGGGGAACACTCAGCAATTGGTATTCCTACAATGGATCCAGTTTGGTTCCGGCAGTCACTCTTCCGAACCAAACTTCCCATACCGTCATTCCTGCGAATACGGGTTGTATTTTGACCCAGCCTATCTTATCGTACGGTTCTGTAAATGTAAATAGCTTAGTATTGGAGCCTGGATCTCAACTTACACAATCAGGAGGTACATTTTGGGTGTGGTCGAACCTTATCAAAAATGGTAACTTAACATCTACGAATGGATTTATCGTATTTTTTGGACCAAACGCAGGCACAATCATTGGCAATGGAACCATTCAATTTGCTAAAATGCGCGTAAATAAATCCGCTGGAGCAACCTTAACCCTACAAATTCCGGTTTCGGTTTCAGATTCATTGCACATGTGGCAAGGTAACATTTATACTACTGCTAACAACCTCTTAACCTTAGGACTCAGCAGTGCATCGCCCGGTACATTAAATTACAACAGCGGAACCATTGTAGGACCTTTCAAACGATTCTTTGCAAATTCGGCTACATCTGGCTTAGCCGGAAGGTTCCCAGTGGGTACAGCGACATATAACCGCTACGCCCAATTTGACTTCGGAACCTCTCCTGGGGTTGACCAATCGCTAACGGTTCAGTATGTTACAGGTACGCCAAACCAAAGCGGCTCTCCCCTCTATAATGGATTGCCATTAAACGCATCGGGATCATTGATTCAAAATTATTCAGCTGATGGATACTGGAGCGTTGTACCAACCAACAATAACTATACGGCGCCAATCACCTTGGTCAACTACGACGTTTCTTTGTTAGCGAATAACCTCACAGGCATGCAAACCCCACAGATTTGCCGCTTAATAAAAAGCGCTGGATCAAACACAGCTGCTCAAAATCACGTTGCGTGGTCAGCATGTGGAACGCATACAGTAATCCCAGGCGGTGCAAATCCAACGTCGTTTGTCATCACAAGTACGGGTTCCCAAGGTTTCAGTTGGTTCAACATTGGCACACCAAACTCGCAAGCCTTGCCAGTAGAATTCTTAGAAATGACTACAGCTTGTGAGGAAGAAGTCGTGCGCATACAGTGGAAGACAGCTACAGAGCATAACAATGATTATTTCAGAATTGAAAAATCAAACACAGGCTACGACTGGACCCTTTTAGGGTACAAGGATGCCGTTGGCAACAGCAATGCAGAACAAACCTATTCATACAACGATGACAACCAACGTGTAAAGAATTACTACCGTTTGTATCAAGTTGACATGGATGGCAGCGAAGAACTGTTGAGTACCTTGTACAGCGATTGTGAGACCATGGAAAATGCATTTGGCGCCTACCCTAACCCAAGCCACGGTAGCTTCTCCATTTTCTGGAAGCAATTTAAATCAACAGGCAACGCCCAAATTATCATCCGAGACATCAATGGCAAGGTGAAGTATAAAGAACAGGTGAAACTAAACATAGGCGCAAACCTATATTTCATCAAAGAAGTTTTTGCACCCGGCGTTTACACGATTGAATTGATAGATGAAAATTACGAGCGAAGGTTAATCAAACACGTAGTTAACTAAATCAAGAAAGGGGGCTTGCGCCCCCTTTTCTATTTGTGAATGTTTTAAAACTGAACAATCAACTCGTAAGGAACGCGCATTTGAATGCCCATTTTCCCTTCAATCTTTCTGATTTCTTCGTAGTACCGAAGCAATTCATTGGGAAGTTCTGTTTGCTTTATCTTAACTTCTTCCTCCTCTGTTTCATCTTCAATCATTTTTAAAATGGTCGCGAATTTGTCTTCCTTCACCAAGGGATAGTAGATTACTTTAGAATCTTGGTCATTGATTGCTTTCTTTGCGTACGCAATCGCTTCATCCATGCCACCGAGTTGGTCAACCAAACCGATTCTTTTTGCATCGCTTCCTGTCCAAACCCTACCTCTTGCCAATTGATTGACACGTTCAACGCTTAATTTCCTACCTTCAGACACCCTCGTTAAAAACAATTTATAGATTACATTTACTTCAGATTGTATCCCTGCAAATTCTTCAGGTGATAATTTCTTATTGGTACTGAGTACAGAATGTTTATTCGTTTGCACGCGGTCAAAGGTTAATCCAAGTTTGTTTTCAAACATTTTCCCTGTGTAAGGAATCATGCCAAATACACCGATTGAACCTGTTATGGTGGTAGCTTCAGCAAAGATGTAATCCGCAGGTGAGGCAATGTAATATCCTCCTGATGCAGCCACATCGCCCATTGAAACGATTACTTTTTTCTTTTTCTGTGTGAGCATAACTTCGCGCCAAATCTCTTCACTTGCCAAGGCACTTCCCCCTGGACTGTTGATTCGAAATACGACCGCTTTGATTTCATCGTTCTTGCGAACTTTTTGAAAATACTTACAGATTCTGTCGCTATTCACGCCATCTCCACCTTTCGCCACTTCGCCTTCGGCAATAATGACTGCAACCGATGGATCTTGAGAATTCACCAAAATTTGGTCTTCATAAAAACCGGTATTTGCATAGCTGTTAAAATCCGCAAAGCGAATGTCTGAAGGGGATTTTTCACCCACTTTTTCCGCAAGTTTGTCCATCATTTCATCTTGGTAAAGCAAACCGTCGATCAACCTGTGTTTAAGGGCGGATTCACAGTTAAGGATTTCCATGTTGTCAATCCAGTTGTTTAAATCAGCGGTCTTAACCTTCCTACTTGCGGCGATGTCATTGGACAATTCCTTCCAAATCCCAGACAGCATTACTTGGTTTTGTAACCTTGCAGAATCACTTAACGAGGTAAGAAAGAAAGGCTCAACAGCACTTTTAAAATCGTTGTTTTCTCCACGAATGACTTGGACTTCAACATCCAACTTATCCAATAACTTTTTAAAGAACACCACTTCAGCTCCCAATCCGGTAAGCATAAAGTTCGATGTGGGGAAAGCATAGGATTCTTTGGCAACTGAACCAATGTAAAATTCGCGTTGGCTGATGGCTTCGCCTTGGTAATAGGAAATGACAAACTTCCCTGAATTTTTCTGAAAATCCTGCAAGGCATTTCGAATGCTCCTTGCGGTAGAAATCCCACAACTTACGTCGTCAATGTCGATGTAAATCCCTTTAATGTGACTGTCTGACTTTGCTTTGTTAATGGCAAGCAATACATCGGGTAAGCCTAATGATTTGTTAAGTCTAAACGTACTGGGATTAAATTCTTCATTGCTTTTTTCTTGAATCTCACCCTTGAGCTTCATGTGAAGGATGGAACCCTTTTCGACGGCATAAGGCTCAGGTCCAAAATTAGAAAACGATCCAATGACCCCTCCCAAAACAAGGAAGAAAACGACCATTCCTAAAAACAATGCAACGCCAAGGGCGACGAGGGTTGGCCAGAAAATACGACCAAATGAAATTCTTGATTCAGACATGATTAACGATTTAAAAGGTTAGCTACTTTGATTGGAAAATTAAACGGATTAAGTTTCAAGGTCAACCGAACTGACCGAACGTAATTGGAATAGAGGTCACCCATGGAATTGCTTTGCACCAACGGAAAGTACAAGCCGAAGACATCGGAAATGTTTATCCCAAGACCTGCATTGTACAAGGTTGCAACCCCAATTCCATTGTCGTACACTCCAAAATCAGCAAAGGCGACAAAAATGTTAGGCTTCACAGGCAATTGAACGGTAAGGTTTGTTGAGGCAGCCCAATAGCCTGACATTTTAAGGTAGTCACTTGCGGTACGAAATCCTCCCATGTCGTCATTGTATTGGTAACCTGTAATTGAGGATCTGTTGAAGTAATAATTTTCAGCGAAAACATCTTGATACCCTGCGCTTCCAAACATGGAAATGTCATACCTGCCATAGGGATTGTACCCGGTAGAGGCAGGATTATACAGAAGGTTGTAGGCTCCATACAACCTAAGCTTCACCGATCTTTCCATATTCTTCCTAAGGTAATTCACACTGAATTGTTGGGTTGCAGACACACGGCTGACATAAGAACGCATAAACACTTGTTGCGAACTTCCATGCACACCCTCGAGTTGCACCTGTCCTTGATACCCGAAATGGGTGCGTGTTACACCGATCGTATGGGTAAGTTTGGCCCCGTATTCTTGGGTTCTGTCAAACCCATATTCGTCCATTCGCGCAAGTAATTTCAACATTAAATCGTGACTGAATCCACGCGGGGTGCATTTCGGTACCAAATTCAGATTCACGTAAGGGGTTGCAGCTGCGAAAAAAGTCTGGGTACTGTTTTTAGGATCCTCTGACAATCCAAAAGATTTCACACTTAGTCCCACTTTTACAAACCTGGGTCCGTGTTTTGGGAAACAGGTTTTACTCATTTCCAGAATGCCTCCAAGGTTGTTTCTTCCAAAGGAATACATGGGTGCAAAGAAATATTGAAAGCTTTTAAAAGGAATCCCAAAATTGTGAAAGGCAACGCCTAATAGGGCTCGGTCAGAGTGGTTAAAAGCCATGATTGGCATCCAAAAGACATTGTTTTTATCCGCTTCATGGTCCCCTATCCCAAATTCGAAGCTAAGGGGTTCTGCTTTTCTAAACATGCGTTTCGTGATGTCAATTCGATTGTTGTCGCGGTTAATCTCAGGTATGATGCGGGTCGGATCTATTGCAAATTCCTTAAGTTTTGAATCATTTGAAAAAGTGAGGGTGGACTTTCTTTCGTTGGCAGGGGTCCATTGTGTCTCCAACGAAACCCCATCCTTGTCCAGCGCTGAAACCCCGATAGGCCCGCGAATGTTCCCCTTGTTTTTAACCCTAACGTTGTAGGTATTGGAAGCTTCTAAAAGCTTTGCCTTGGAAATTTTATAATCCAACACTTCGGTGGTTTGAATCAAATCTTTGAACAACCAATCCAACTTTTTACCGGAAACGCCTTCGACAATCCGTTGCATGTCTTCCGGGTAAGGATGCTTAAATTTATAGGTCTCGTAATACTTTTGCATGCATTGGTCATACAAGTTGTCGCCCAAATAACCGCGCAGGTATTGAAAAACCAGTCCTGTTTTTTGGTACATAATTCCGCCATAATTGGCAGAGCTAAACAAGGGCGAAGGGGTTTCAATGGGCTGATCCATTCCAGTAACGGCCATAAAACGGTACATGATGTCGCCCAAATCGTGGTGATCGAGGTTGTTCATGTGCAAGCGACCGCCTGCAAACATGTCTGACATTCTTGTATTGTCTGGATATTTTGTAAGAACGTAGCGCATTTCATTGGCGGTGTTCATCCCTTCATCCATCCATCCGTGCTCGCGTTCATTGGACCCAAGGATGCCATAAAACCAATTGTGACCTACTTCATGTACGATGACCACTTCCAATTCTTCTTTTGTACTCGAATTACCAATCACCGTAACCATTGGATATTCCATTCCTCCACCTGCGCTGATGGTACCATCCACAGCCGTTACCGCATCATAGGGATAATCTCCATTCCATTTTGAATAATAAAAGGTTCCGTCATTGATGTACTCAATCGCATGCTGCCATTGAAGTGCATTTGCAGGGGTAAAAAGGGCCCAGGAAGTGACTTTTCTTTTTGAAATCGGAAGGCTCACTTCCCCTTTGAGTACTTTAAAGCGTTTGTCGGCAAACCACGCAAAGTCATGCACATTGTTTTGGATGTAGCGCAAGGTTTTACTTTCCGTAGAAGAAACTGGAAAAGAATCCCTGATTTCCCCTGCGGGCAAAGCGATCAATTCGGTAATATTGGCAGCGGTTGCTGTGGCAATGGAATCTAGGTAACGAATTTCTTCCTGATTTTGAAGTACACCGGTGGCTCCGACAATGTAGTTTTTTGGAAGGGTTATCGAAACATCAAATGAGCCAAATTCACTGTAAAATTCTCCTTGGTTTAGGTAGGGAATCGGATGCCAACCTTTTGCATCATAAACAGCAGGTTTGGGATACCATTGGGTAATTTGATACGATTGCTTGATGTGTCCCATTCTCGAAATTTCTCCCGATGGTATTTTCACGGCGAAGGGGGTGGAAACGGTCAGGGCACTCCCCGATTTTAAAGGTGTTTCAAAAGTTAGGATAACAATGTCTGGGTTTTTAGGGTCAAAGTTCCACTTGGCCTTATTCCCATTGATTTTGAAATCTAGGTTTTCCATCCATCCCAAATCGGTTGTATCCTTTGATAAAAGGTCTTTTTTTCCTTCATGGGCGAGTTGTTTCGCAAGTGCAGACGAACCGTTTTTATAGGCATTTGGCCAAACATGGATGTACATTTCCTTGAGGTCATCCGGTGAATGGTTGGTGTAGACAAAAGAAACATCGCCATACAAACGATTGGATTTATCATTCAGGGTAACGTGAAGGGTGTAATCTACTTCTTGTTGCCAATATTGAGAAAAGGAGATGCTGTGAATGCTTAGAAAAAATAACAGCAGGGAGGCGTAAAATAATTTTTGTTTCACTTTGGTTGTTTTCAAATTGTAAACATAAAATTAACGATAATAAAACGGTGTAAAGGAAAAGAGCAAAAATAAAAAAAGCCGTACTAGACGGCTTTTCAAAATATTTAAGGAACGATTATTCAACCACCAGGCGAGCAAATTGACTTCCTGAAAGGGTTGAAGCTTTCACGATGTAATTTCCAGTTGCCCAATTTGAGGTAGAAATCAAGGTGCCATTTGCAACATTGTTTGATGTAAATAAGAGGGTTCCTTTCAGATCCATTACTTCAAGTACAAACGCTGTAGTCAACTGTGTTGAAATCTGGAAAGAATTGTGTGCAGGATTCGGTACCAAATTAAACGATACAAATTGCGCTTCATTCAATCCAGCGTAATTGTCTACACCGTCACAATTTTCATCGATTGCATTGTTAAGGATTTCGTTAGCTCCCGGGTGAATTGTAGAATCTGAATCGTCACAATCCGTACTGTCCAATGAAAAACCAGCGCCTAACACTTCACAGGTAAGGATGGAAGCAGTTGAACCAAAACCATCTAAATCGGCATCTTCATAGTACAATGTTTGGTTTAAACCTTCATCGATGCTGTTATCGCAATTGTTATCAACACCGTCACAAACTTCGATGGCCCCTGGGTAAGAAGTACTGTCAGAATCATCACAATCCGTACTGTCTGTAACATAACCTGCAGGTAGACCACAGTTTGACAAAGGTGCACCCACGTTACCAAAACCGTCCATATCAGCATCCTGATAATAAGTGGTAAAAGCATTTGCTGTTGAATCATTGTCATCACAATCGGTACTGTTTGCAACATAGCCAGCTGGAGCGGTACAACCTGTTTGGGTTACGCTGACATTTCCAAAACCATCCATGTCAACATCTTGATACCAAACCAAGTTTGGATTCACTGCAGCGTTGTTATCATTACAATCCAAATTGTTAAGTACCAATCCCGGTAATGGCAAACAAGAATTTACAGGCGCGTTGGGGTTTCCGTAGGTATCACCGTCAACGTCTGCATAATACATGGTTGGCGTGTTGCATGGTGTAACCTGGTACCAAGTAGCACCTGCCCTGATTTCGTCGATTTCTAGGTTTCCAGTGTTGGTACCTTGACGCAGCCAAATGGATGCAAAGTTTGCTAAACCATTGGTTCCTAAGTTATGTGTTAAGTTAGCCACTGGCTCTAGGGTTCCTGGAATCGGATTTACCCACAAAGAAGCCGTAATGTTAGGCATGGTTGTAGCATCTAATTTTACCACAATAAAAACCGGTGTACCACATGGGTGTTCACCTGCTTCAAAGGTTGGTGTAATCGCACCACCACTTTGGTTACAAATTGCAATTTTAAAGGTATTGGCTGCAGACCCTGCTTTGATATAAACTCGTGAAGCTAGGCTTGTAACGGTAGCACCTGCTGCACCTCCAAAACCAATGTGATAGTCACCGATGGCCGCCGTAGCGGTTAAACCTGTGGTATTTGTTACATTCAGAAGGTAAGAAAAATAACCTACACCGGTAATCCCCACCACTGGTTTGTTTACGTCTTCCGTATTCCCACTCACTAAACCAAAACGGTTACCAACAGAGTTTTCTAATAAAGGAAATCCTAAACTGTTTCCTGAAGTAGACGGTGTTGTCAATGCTTGGATTTGTCCAGCGGTTCCAGAATGCGTAGTCCAACCATTTGCATTTGCAAAACCCGTAAAGTTTACTGCTTCAAAAGCTTGTCCGAAAGACACAACGGCACTTAGCAACGTTGAGATAAGTAGAATTCTTTTCATTTTTTAAAATTTATGTAAAAATAATCTTTAGAAGTTACAAAATTGTGAAGAAAAAATTAACCTAAGCGCATGCTTGGTTTCAGATTAATTCATTTCTGGCTTGGGAAGCAATACCTTACGTGAAAGTTTCCATTTTCTCGTTTTAGGATCCTTTCCAACCACTTTGAAAGAAAGCACTTCACCTTCTTTACAAACATCTTCCATTTTACCTACTTTTTCCCAAGAGAATTCAGAGATATGGATAAGTCCATCTGTACCAGGAATGATCTCAACGAAACAACCAAATTCTTTTACCGATTTCACTTTTCCTTCATAGGTAGCGCCATCTTCAACAAGGGGTGGGAAAGCAATCATGCGAATTCTTCTTAATGCTTCTTCCATGTTTGGACCATTGTTGGAAAGAATTTGAACCGATCCCTCTCCATTTGCAAGTTCTTCAATGGTGATGGTTGTTTGTGTTTCTTTTTGTAAACCTTGGATGATTTTTCCTCCAGGTCCGATGATGGCACCAATCATTTCGTTCGGAACGATGACTGCTTCAATTCTTGGGGCAGATGCTTTCAATGTTTCCCTTGGCTCAGCAATGGTTTCAATGATTTTGTCAAGAATGTGTAAACGCCCTTGTTTCGCTTGGTTCAATGCTTGGATAAGTACTTCATATTCCAATCCGTCTACTTTGATGTCCATTTGACATGCAGTAATTCCTTTTGCGGTTCCTGTAATTTTGAAATCCATGTCTCCCAAGTGGTCTTCGTCTCCTAAGATGTCTGAAAGCACGGCGAATTTACCTTCATCAGCCACCAATCCCATTGCGATTCCAGAAACAGGCGCAGTGATTTTAACACCGCCATCCATAAGTGCCAAGGTACCTGCACAAACGGTCGCCATTGAAGAAGAACCGTTGGACTCAAGGACATCAGAAACCAAACGAATGGTATAGGCATTGTCTGCAGGAAGTACAGGTTTTAGGGCACGAAGCGCTAAATTCCCGTGACCAATCTCGCGTCGAGAAGTTCCTCTAAGTGGTTTTGCTTCACCCGTTGAGAAAGGAGGGAAGTTATAATGCAACATAAATTTCTCTGTTCCTTGGAAGGTTGCGCCATCGATCATTTGCTCATCCATTTTACCACCCAAGGTAAGCGTTGTTAACGATTGTGTTTCTCCTCTTGTGAAGACGGCAGAACCGTGCACGTTTGGCAAATAATTCACTTCGCTCCAAATTGGACGAATTTCGTCGAAATTTCTACCATCTAATCTTTTTCGTTCGTTAAGCATTACCCATCGAACGGCTTTTTTCTTTACTTGAGAGAAGTATACACCGATGAATTTCTCGGCAACCAACATTTCTTCCTCGGTAAAAGCTGCTTTTACTTCTGTTTTAATGGCATCGAACAATTCTGTTCTTTTCGCTTTGTTGGACAATCCCATGCGAGCAACGTCTTTACATTTTTCCATTGCCAACGCATAGACTTTGTCTTTCACTTCATCGTTGTGAACTTCGTGACAATATTCCCTTTTTGGGGATGCCGTAGCAATTTCCGCTGCCAATTCTAGTTGAAACTGGCATTGTTCTTTAATGGCTTCATGTGCAATTTTAATAACGGCAACCAAATCATCTTCGGAAACTTCTTTCATTTCACCTTCTACCATGTTAACATCTTTTGCGGTACCAGCAACAATGCAATCCATGTCTGAATGCTTCATTTCTTCCATGGTAGGATTCACTATGAACTCACCATTGATACGTGCAACCCTAACTTCTGACATTGGGCCATTGAAAGGAATGTCTGAAACGGCAATGGCTGCAGACGCAGCGAAACCACAAAGTGCATCGGGATTGTTGATTCCGTCATACGCAAGCAATTGGATCATCAATTGAACCTCTGCATGGTAATCATCTGGAAAAAGGGGTCTAAGCGCTCGGTCTACCAAACGCATTACAAGAATTTCGGATTCTGATGGTCTTGCTTCTCTTCTGAAAAATCCACCTGGAAAACGTCCAGCGGCAGCATATTTCTCGCGGTAATCAACCGTTAACGGAAGGAAATCTACCCCTTCTTTAGCCACTTGCGCAGCCACTACGGTTGCTAAAAGAACGGTTTCACCCATTCTGACTTCTACAGAGCCATCGGCTTGTTTTGCTAATTTACCTGTTTCTACACTGATGGTTTTTCCACCTGTAACTAATGTTTTTTTAATTCCTAAGTTCATTATTCAATCGTTTTACTGTTTTTTTCATGTCCCTGTGACACGAAGTTTATTATTTATTTATCGGTTTCCTTCAATCTTCGCACTGTGTGCGCCGTTTATAAAAAAAGGGAAGCCGACCCAAGTCGAATGCCCCCCTTTCAATAAAATATAGTACTTTACGATTAACGTCGAAGACCTAACTCCTTGATTAACGCACGGTACTTTTCAATGTCATTGCTTTTTAAGTAATCCAAAAGACTTCTTCTTTTACCTACCAACAATTGAAGCGAGCGTTGCGTACCGAAATCTTTACGATTTTTCTTTAAATGCTCGGTTAAATGACTGATTCTGTAGGTAAACAATGCGATTTGACCTTCTGTAGATCCTGTGTTTGTTTCTGAACCTCCGTGTTTAGCGAAGATTGCTTTTTTGGCTTCTGGGTTTAAATACATTCCAATATTGTTAAAATAATTATTATGTAGTCAAGTGAACTTTTCACTGACGGGGCAAAGGTAGGGATAAAACCCTATAAACCAAAAGTGGACATCTTATTTTTTTGGCGCAAGGAAGGTGAATGGCTCCATGGGAAGGTTTCGAAGTACCATAAACACAACCAGTAGCGATGCAGCGAAAAGCAACAGGGTATGATTTTTAAATAGGTAGGGCAAAGGCCTCCATTTCTCCAGTTTGAATATTAACAGCAGGCAATCTACCAAGAGCAGGAGCAATGCCAAGGTAAAAAAGGCATTTAAACGAAACGCTGCGTACCAATGGCCTTGAAAAAATTCGTGCAATGCCCTTTGCAGACCACAACCTGCACAGAAGAAACCCGTTGCTGAATGAATCATGCACTTTGGAAGCAGGCTTGATTTAGCGTAGGGGTTGAGAAAGGCATAAACCGTACCCATCGCAATTAACAAAGCGTAGAACAACAAATAGCGATTGCGGTGGCTTTGGAGTATGTTTTTCAAGGAAATAGCGAAGGTTTTAGAACCAAGCTTTTTTATTTTCTTGGTAGGTGCGAACAAATTCCTCATCTGATTTAGTGAGGTAGATGATTCCTTCGATAACGGGTACCATAGAAGTAATCCCATAAAGAGAAAATCCAATGCCACAGGTAACGACACCCACAACCGGAATAATCAACAAGTTAACGGCAAGGTAGATAATGCCTTCTTTGTTGTATCCCATGATAAATTTGTGAATACCCATTGTACCGATAAGAATGGCACAAATGGCAGCCACAATCCGCTTGCTTTCCATTTTAGGTTCTGGCGAAAAAGTCTCTATTTCAGTTTCCATGTGTGTAAATGTAATTTAATTAAACAAAAAATGCCCCGAAGGGCATTTCAATTAGATTGAGGATATTATTCTAAATCACGTCCGTCAGCCATTTTCATTTTCCCTGTTAAAATTTTAATAAGGTCAATTAATGCCCAAACACTTCCAATTCCGCAAACGAAAGTTAAAAGTAGTTGTTGCCACCAGTTTTTGTATCCCATCATGTAACGGTGTACACCTAAAGATCCAACCAACCAGCATACCAATGCCATGATCATTTTCTTTTGTACTGGTTTTTGTTCTTCAGTAATGTTTTGCTCTTCCATAATTTTTGTTTTTAAAGGTTAATGCCCCAAAGATAATTTTTTTTTAGAAACTGCAAAGTTTAGTTTTTTATTAAAAGAACCTTAATCTAAAACCTCATCGTTTGAAATTTCTTGGTCACGGTCATCCGGATGTCTTACGTATTCTGCACTTCCAAAAGCGAGCATTGGATAGAAGATAAAAGGTAAGAAAATCAACCCCAAAGTGAACCCAACTTCCTTGTTAAAGCTTTTTACCAAACGGTTTAAGATCCAAATGCTCCAGATGGAACCGATGTATGGAATCATGGGCAACAAACCAAACCAATTGGGCTTCCCTCCTATTTCCGCCATTACCATGTGGTTGTATACTGGAACGATGGCTGCCCATCCTGGCTTACCCGCTTTTTCAAATATTTTCCACATGGAAACTACCATCACAATAGCCATCACAAGGAAAACGACAATAAAAACAATCATAAAAACCATAATTGAGGACTCATCTCTATTCATAACTTAAATTTTTTTTGAGCTAATTTCGGAAATTTATTTTAATCAGCGAAATGATATTAATTGTTAACTTTGTCGCGTTCGTTGGTGATCGTTTTTCGGTCATAATAAGGAATCCGGTGTAAAACCGGAGCTGTAACTGCAGCTGTAAGTACCTCTAATGGGTTTCAAAAAGCCACTGACTCACCTCGGGAAGGCGAAACCAAATGGGTATGAGCCAGAATACTTGCCTACGAACAGGGAAATGACTTCAGATTAAAGTCGGACTCAATTCGGGGTAAACTACATCCCATTGAAATCCACTTTACGCTGTATTATAAACTTTTAAAAAGGAACAAAATGAAGCTTTTAACTACCGTTTTTGCGTTTTTTATTTTACAAATCGTGCTGGGTCAAAACTACCTTCACCAGGTTTTGGTGCTAAACGAAGGCTATTACGACTACCAAAACCAAACCCTTGTTCATCCGGTAACCGTTGGCAGCTACAATCCTGCTACCCAGCAATACCAGACGGTAGCCACCATTCCTAACATGCGTTTTGCTTCTGACCTTATCATTGATGGGAATGTATACTACGTTGCAGCAGATTCAAAAATCATCAAATTCAATTTAAATACACACGCACCCATTTCCGAGGTGAATTGCCCGGGGGTTCGCAACCTTGCAGTGTATCAAAACAAACTCATTGCAACGCGAGGGGAATACCTAACCACCTACGATTCTTATCTTCATGTGTACGATGCAACCTCACTTCAACTCTTAACAGCGATAGACACGGTAAACGGTCCTAAATGGGCAAGTCAAAACGTTGTCATTTCGAATGGCACTGCCTACATCGCGGTAAACAACGGATACCAATGGGGCAACGAAAAAGGAATCATTGGTCAACTTAACTTGAGCAACATGACTTACGGTAGCGAATTGGACTTGGGAATCGATGGAAAGAACCCTGACAACCTTATTATTTATGGCAACGCGATTTATTCCGTTAACAATAAGGATTGGAGCGGAGCTTCTGTCTCAAAAATTGATTTGGTTAGCAATACAAGTACAACCACAAACATCGCAAATGCAGCAACAGGATGCGGAACTTCGGCTTTGTTAGCAGATAAAATTGTCTACCAAATTGCTGCTACGCAAGACCTAAATGCTTTTGACATGAACCTAATGTACTCCATCGGTCCGATTGCAGGCTACGCATTGTCGTTCTATGAATTGGGAGAGGAACCCATCAGTGGAAACCTTTATGCCAGTGAAACCGATTTCTCTTCTTTCGGAACCGTTCACATCTACAACGCAGCACACCAAGCGATCGGACAATTTAGCGCGGACGTTTCACCAGGAACGTTTGGGTTTGATGTTCGAAGCAATGTTGGAATCGCAGAAACGTCACAAAACACCATGGTTTATCCAAATCCTGCCTCCGGTTCATTCACAATATCTGAAGGAATCACAGGCCTTTGCAGCCTCGTAGGAATTGATGGAAAAACCGTTCGAACCATGGATTCAAACGAATTAACCGTTGAAGGTCTGCCTGCAGGTTGTTATTTCATTGAGAACGAAGGGCGTATGATTGCCAAAATACAAGTGAAATAATTACAATTTAATGATTTTCACTGACTGAATTTTATCATTTAGTTGTGCTCGTAGGATAAAAATACCTTTTTGAATGTAAGGATTCGCGTCTATTGGATAGCATCCAGGAGTCAAAATGGTGCTTGTATAAAAGTTGTGAACACATTTCCCTGTCAAATCATACAGTTGAAGCGTAACCGACAAAGTATCGGAAAGTACCAAATCAGAAGTGCTAAGCAAGGAATTCGAATTAAAAGCAGGGGTAGACAACGACGAGTAATAAACAGGTGCAAACTTAAAGTTCCTGTAAGGTAAAGAAACATCATCCCATTGAGCGTATGCCAAGTACAATTCATCATTACACACCTTATCACTGTTGTTACTGAAAAGGGTGGGATACCAAATTTTTTGAGGACTACCGGGGTTTTTAAGGATTAAGGTTGCCTCCTCCCAATGGGTCAAATCTTCAGAAGTGGTAAGGTAAATGCCTTTTTCATTCCAATCATGATAAACCATTAACCACTTTTTAGTTGGAATGTGGTAAATCACCGAAGGATTTCCACCCGCTTTTTTTCCTTTCGTACAATCGATTGCAGAACCTTTACCACCCATCCCTTTTTCACAAAAGGTTCCTTTATAAAATTTCATCCAAGTTCCTGGTGCTCCATATTCATCGAAGGACTCTGCCATTCCAATTCCATCCGGACACACAAAAAAAGCAACCCATCGATTATGTAATGAATCTCTTACTACTGAAAAATCTCCTGTCCCTCCCCATGTTGGTTTATCTGGTTTTGACTCCCATGTGGTAATGATTTGTCCATTCTTAGTCCAAGAATTACCACCGTCGAGACTGATGCACTGAGCAGCACTTTTCCATGCGATTTTCTCATTGTTCACATAGTTACCAAAAACATGATCTTCCGCATGATAAAAACCTATCCACCGATTTGCATCCAAAGGATGAACTGAATACAGCCAAGCCCCACCGTTATCGAAGGAATTTTCGACTCCCTTGGTCAATTTACAACCCCAAACCGAATCTTGCTGTAAAAATGTTGGGCCACTGGAAATGTAGGAATCATACCCTGCCCATATTTGAACCATAGAACCATCCATCTTTTTAATAAAAGAAATATGCCCATCAGGAAACCCGGGATAAATTGGAATCCCTGGATTTCCTACGATTTGTGAATTTCCAATTTTGAATTCTTGCCCCATTATTTGGCACGAACCAACAGCAAAGAAAGCAATCAAAGCCAAACCTTGGATCCTTCCGAACAATTCTTGCATATGTCTATGGTATTTCTTGAAGAGAGTACGCTTTTTCTGAAATTTTTATAGGTGTTTGATTTCCATATGGTTGAAAAATCATCGTCTTTTAAACTTCCCAATACATGCTTGGCATCCTTGTCAAAACAACACGGCACCACGGATCCATTCCAAGTGATTACACTTCCCGACCACATTCGCCAACAATGGTTTCCTCCCGGATTTTTTAAAACATAGGTCCCGTTCTTTTGTTTTTTGTAGCGACTGTAGCTTTCATTCTCTGGCATCAAAGGATTGCCATGGGCATAATCATACAGTTGGGCCGACTTAATCCTGACCTCATCTACCCCGAGTTCCTTTGCCTTTTTAAAAACAAGGGGGATTTCATGTTCATTTGGCTTCACCGCGAGGCACTGAAAAATCAGTCTGGGCGACGAAGATTTCGCCTCTTTTTTTGCCTCTACCAAATGTCGGGTGGCTTCCCACACTTTTGCAAGATCGCCATGCACGCGGTACTGCGCATAAACCGATTGGGACACGCCATCCACAGAAATAATCAATTGGTCCAAACCAGAAGCTACAATTTCCTTCGCTTTCGCTTTGTCTATAAAATGTGCATTGGTGGATGTCGCTGTAAACATTTTATATTTCTTGGCCGTTTTTATGGATTCAAGGAACTGCGGATGCAAGAAGGGTTCTCCTTGAAAATAATAGGTCACATATCCCACGGTTTTGGAAAGCGATTGAATCCATTTCGCATGGTTATCGAGGTCTAGTTTTCCCGTTGGGCGTGTGAATTCTTTTAAACCACTTGGACATTCCGGGCAAGCAAGGTTGCACGCAGTGGTTGGTTCGATGCTCACATGGTAAGGCTGTCCCCAAACCACCACCCGCTTCATGCCACGAGACATTAAAAAGGAAGCGTACAGCTGAAAAAAGTTCAGCACACGACGTACAGTTAAACATTTCACGTAGGAGAAAAAGACTGAAAAATTCTTCACCTCACGAAGATACGCATTGCAATTGAAAGCAATATTTCGAGGGATGTATTATCTGACGGGTTTTCAATTTATATTTGTAAGGAAATTCATTCTATGCAAATCATACTTGACCACGCCCAGATTCAGCAGAAAATCATTCGATTGGGACACCAAATCATTGAAAACTGCGAAGACCAAACCAAATTATTCATTGGAGGAATCATTGGAAATGGCTCTATTTTGGTTGAAAGGTTGGCTACCGTGATTACCGAAAACAGCAACCTGAACATCGTTACTTTTGAAATCGACATCGACAAAGAGGAGCCATGGAGCCGCCAAACTCATTTTTCCATACCTGAAAAAGATTTAAAGCATGGGTACATTATTTTGGTTGACGACGTGATCAATTCCGGTAAAACCTTACAGTACGCGTTGATTCGTTTTTTAGACCAACCAACATTATCCATAAAGACTTTGGCTTTGGTTGACCGTCAACACCGTCGTTATCCCATCAAAGCAGATTTTGTTGGACTTAGCCTTTCTACTACCTTAAAAAATCGCGTGGATTTGGATTTGACTTCACCTGAGAACATTGCCTATTTGAAATGAAAAAGATTACCGAAAGCAATTCCCTTTACGACGGATTAGAAAAAATGAACACCCTCGAATTGTTGGTAGGAATCAACCGAGAAGACCAAAAAGTAGCCTTAGCCATTCAAAACATCCTACCTGAAATTCAAGATTTTATCGATGCTTGTTTCGAACGTATGAAAAATGGGGGGCGTCTTTTTTATCTAGGGGCGGGCACCAGTGGAAGGCTTGGAATCGTTGACGCAAGCGAATGTCCACCAACGTTCGGAGTACCCCACGGCATAGTGGTTGGACTGATTGCAGGAGGCGATGCCGCGATACGTCAAGCCGTAGAATTTGCAGAGGACGACCGCGAGCAAGGCTGGAAAGACCTCCAAGCATACCAAGTTAATTCCAACGACACACTTGTCGGCATTGCAGCATCCGGAACAACCCCTTACGTTCTTGGTGCCATAGCACAAGCCAATGCGCACGGTTTGCTTACGGGAGGCATCACATGTAACCCGGGCTCACCCTTGTCTTTGCAAAGTTCACATGCCATGGTGCCCGAGGTCGGGCCTGAATTTGTAACGGGAAGTACCCGAATGAAATCAGGTACCGCGCAAAAATTAGTGCTTAATATGATTTCTACCTCTCTTATGATTAAGCTAGGGCATATCAAAGGAAACAAAATGGTAGACATGCAATTAAGCAATTACAAATTGGTCCAACGAGGCATTGACATGATTTGCGGCGAAATTGACGTCGCTCAAGAAGATGCAAAAACCTTACTCGAAACCCACGGTTCAGTGAGAAAAGCAATCGATGCCCACCTTAAAACAACGCAACCATGACATTCGATCCAAACGGCGTAGGTCAAGCCAATGGCAATGTATTCGGATTTCCCAAAGGGGAAGAAACCGCTGACATCATTATTATTCCAGTACCATGGGATGTTACTGCTTCCTATGCAAAGGGCACGAGTCGCGGACCACAAGCCATCCTAGATGCTTCGACGCAATTGGATTTCTTTCATTCTGAACTTCCAAAAGCCTATGAAACCAAAGTTCACTTAACCCCCATCTCTGAAGAGTGGTTAAAAATCAACGACACCTTAAACGACCAAGGCAGGGCTTATTTTGAGGACTTAGAAACATTGGGAGAAACCTCGGCCATGGAGAAACATGCCCACACCATCGAAAGCATCAATGAATTTCATGCCATGTTGACGGTTAATCTTCAGGAAAGGGCTTTGGAACTTTTGGAAAAAAATAAAATCTGCGCAGTACTTGGCGGAGAACATTCCACACCTTTCGGATTGATTCATGCCATTGACAAGACCTATAAAAATTACAGCATTCTGCAAATTGACGCCCATGCGGACATGCGAGAATCATACGAAGGATTTAAACAATCCCACGCTAGCATTATGTTTAATGTGGTACACAATTGTAAAAACCTCGGCGCTTTGGTACAAGTAGGCATACGCGACCTTTCAGAAATGGAAATGAATGAAATGCAAGCGAATGAAAAAATCAAAACCCATTTTGATTGGAACTTAAAGAAAGCAGCTTTTCTGGGCGTAACTTGGGACGCCACTTGCGACAAAATCATCAACGATGTCACGGAAGACGTGTATGTTTCCTTTGACATTGACGGACTTGAACCTTCTTTATGTCCTAACACGGGCACCCCTGTACCTGGAGGACTTACCTTGGCCCAAGTAAGGCATTTGCTATTTAAAATGGTCGACGCTGGAAAAAGAATCATTGGATTCGACCTAAACGAAGTCGCGCCGGGAACCCATGGCGATTGGGATGCAAACGTAGGCGCAAGAGCACTTTGGGAATTGGTGTGTGCCACTGAAAAAAGCCGAAGAAACCATGTTTGAAAAAATAAAATATAACTTCTGGTTACTGGTCTTTATAGGCATCACTTTGTTTTTGCTTTATTTCATCTACCAGTCCATTTCCTTTACATCCGTTTACGCCTATCGCTGGGTGTTTTTTCTATCCACGCCATTCTTAATCAGTGGCATACATCTTTTGATCAAATCAAGATCTAACCGAGCGGAAGGTTTTTCGATTCTCAACTTTGTATTAACCGCAGCGATGATTGTCTACTTCAACACTTCTACGGAGGGATTGGAGTCTAAGTGGACCTATTTTGCGATTCCTGTTTTCAATCAACTGGTCATCAACTTATTCGATGTGATTTGGACCCAGCAATATCGTTTTAGGGTTATCAGTGCTTGTTTTATTTTGGGCCTTTGGCTTTTCTCCTTGGTTTCCATCCTGACGAATTTCAGTTGGTTTTCAACTGTTTTTTTACCGCTTGCGATAGCCACAGGACTCGTTGTTTTGGGTACCTTGCTCTTTGGCAAAAAGAATAAAAAGGATTAATACCTTCCAAATCCAATCAATCGATTGGTGTAGTATTTTGACCCTTCAATGTCTTGAAAAGAAACCCCCTTGCTAGAACTTGAATGGATCATTCTTTTGGGTTTTCCAGCTTCATTCACAAGAATCCCTACATGGGAAACAACATTGTTCAGCCCAAAAAAGACAAGGTCTCCAATCATGGCTTCGGAAGAATCTATTTTTTGGGCTTGCGCAAATTGGTCTTTCGACACCCGAGGAATCACCTTCCCGAAGTGGGAGAAAACATAGGAAGTAAACCCACTGCAATCAAACCCTGAAGGGGAATTGCCAGACCAGACATATGGCGTACCTAGGTATTTTTTTGCATAGTCAATATAGGAAATTCGTTCGCTTAGCAAGGCATTCTCTGGCGCAATCCACTCATTGCTTTGCGGTTTGGCATCGGGGAGGTTTATCGCCTTGTTCATTTTTTGGATGCGCTCGGCAAATGCATCCGCAATTTCGGACGCTTTCCCCCTGTAAAGATTGGCAACCCAATCCTCTAAATCCATTTGAAGGGAGCGAATTTCTGACATGTGTGCTTCCAACAGTTCAGAACCCTTGTTCTTTTTCTTCAATTCCGAAAGAAATACAAAAGCGGCTTCAATCTCAGTTGTATGCTTGTCACGCCAACCTTTGTTTTGCAAGCGCTGTAGCGTTGAAATACTCACATAATACTGTGGAACCAAGGAATAGTCAAACTTAGGATTGGACTTAAGTTTTTTGGCTCGACGGTGGACCAATTCAAAATGTCCTTGGTCATACAATTGTTCGAGGTTGTCAAATTCTTTTACCTGTCCAAAAGCGACAGATGACAGACAAGTGGTCAACAGCAAAAGAAAAGCAAGTAAGGTTAAACGGCTAATACGAATAGATTTTCCCATGGTCGAGCACCACATTTGAATTGTTAAACAGTTTAACGAGGACAGCATTTCCGTAAATCTTAAACTCTGAATCCGACAACATGGTAATTTGGTGATTTACGCCGTTGACCATGGCAGAAACGCCCCCCATGATGTTTCGGTAAGCGATGGTGTTGTTTTTTATCTCCCAAGTTTCAGGGATAAAGTTGGCCACTTGGATTTTTTGATCATCGAGAAAGGTGAACAGGTAATTGTTTTCTCCCCAAATCACTACATCGTCTTTTACATCCCAAAAGGAGGAGATGAAATTGGTTAACAACGTCTTTTCACCGTCTTTGTAAAACCATAAATTCGAATTCAGGTCTTCATAAACGATGAATCCCCTGCCCGCTTTGTATTTGCGCATGAACTGGTTTTCAACGTCTACAAATTGTCCATTTTGATACAAGACAAAGGTTCGTGTGGTGGGGTCATTGAAACACAAAACATCGGTACCCAATTGAAAGTCAATCGTACCATTCCAAGCGCAAATTTCATAAATCAAGCCATTTTCAAAAACCTTAAAAAGATTCCCGTTGTCCTTAAATACCAAAATGTTCTCACCCACCGTTGTTGGAAGCGATAAGTCACCGATGATGGTGGCAAGGGCCATTGTATTTTTCTTCCAATACACATTAAGTGTGTTAAACCGAGTGTCTTCGTATAGAATTAAAGAGTCTTTCACTTGGAAGTTTCTGGCGAAATAGGTTAACGTTTGCAGCCTTCCGTGATCCCACATGTTCAACGTTGGTCCAATCATATAACCCAGCAAATGATCTGAAACTTGGTATTCAACATTTAGGTTGGTGATGTCCTTTCGAATTTTACCATCGTACAACCGCAAATTTCCTCGGGTGTCGATGTAGGCTACCAATTCGTCTCCAGCCTTAAAATCTTTAATGGGTTGAATTTCAATTTGTTTAAACCCTCCATTTTCGAAGGTCATGAAAAAGTTGTTGAAATCTTTGAAAGGTATGACCGATTGAGAAAGCACCGAATGCCACAGGAACATGACAACGCACAACAAGAAACTTTTGGATAATTTCATAGGTTTCAAATTTAGTCAATTTTTATACCACGAAAGCTGCGGGCTGAAATTAATAAGTTTTGGCAATTTGTAGCTGTATTTTGATGCTTTGTGTAATTTAGTGGACTTAAAAATTAACCATGCGCAAAGGATTTATATTTTTCTTATTTGTTTTGGGAGCCTTTACGGCCATGAGCCAAACAAAAATCAATTACATTGAATACGATTTACCCAATGGCATCCATGTGATTCTTCACGAAGAGCATTCGACGCCCATCGTTGCGGTTTCTGTATTGTACCACGTTGGGTCAAAAAATGAAAACACCGATAAAACCGGTTTCGCACACTTTTTCGAACACCTTTTGTTTGAGGGTTCACAAAACATTGGCCGGGGTGACTACGCCAAATTGGTTGAGAAAAACGGAGGTGCTTTAAACGCTAACACATCGCAGGACCGGACGTTTTATTACGAAATCCTTCCTTCGAATCAATTGGAATTAGGCATTTGGTTGGAAAGTGAGCGTATGTTACATGCGAAAGTAGAAAACGTAGGAATTGAAACGCAGCGAAGCGTTGTGAAGGAAGAAAAAAGACAACGGGTAGACAATCAGCCATACGCAGGTTTCATCACCGAGATGTTCAAACGTGCTTTTCCAACCCACCCCTACAATTGGGTTCCCATCGGGTCCATGGAGCACCTTGACGCAGCACAAGAACAAGACTACGTGCAATTCTACCAAGATTTTTATGTGCCCACCAATGCGACCATTTCCATTGCAGGAGACATTCCAATTGAACAAACCAAGAAATGGATCATGACGTATTTCGGTTCCATCCCGAAAGGACAAGCTTTGAATTTATACAGAGACTGTATGGCGATGGACGATGTTAAATTCACATCGAAATATGGAATGTCAAAAGAAATGTTCAATCCAAAAGATTATGGCAATACAAAGGATAAAAATGCTTTGGCATTGATCAAAAAATATTCGGAAACCCCAATCAACATTCGTAGAACCCAAAAAGACAACACAAAAATCAATGGGGTAATCACGGATACCATTTTTGACAACATTCAACTTTCTGCCATTTTCATGGGATATAAAATCCCAGATCAAAAAAATGCCGACAGCTATGCGTTGGAATTTATGAATGAAGTACTTTCTGGAGGAAACAGCTCTAGGATTAACAAAGAATTGATCGAACGCAAACGTTTGGCAAACTATGCTGGGTCTTTTAATTACGGATTAGAGGATGGTGGACTGAACATCTTTTTAGCTTTGGCAAACGATGGCATTTCTTTACCGGAGGTTCAAAAGGAATTGGATGAACAAATTCGGTTGATGAAAGACCAATTGATCAGTGCGGAAGAATACGAAACCGTATTGAATAAATTTGAAAAGCAAGTGGTTGAAAGTTATTCAACCGTTGCAGGCATTGCAGAGAATTTGGCTGACAACCATGTGTATTTTGGAAATGCAGCGCGTACCAATCAAATGTTAGAAATGTACAGAAAGGTCACCCGTGAAGACATTTTACGTGTCGCAAATACCTATTTGACCGATAACGCAAGGGTTATCCTTTATTACTTACCCAAAGAAAAATAAAAAATGAAAAAATTAATATACCTCGCTTTTATCTCGCTTAGTCTTCAAGTTTCTGCTCAGTTGGATCGCTCTGTCATGCCAAAACCGGCAGCGGCAGCAACCATTCAATTGAAAGAATCCGAGGTCTTTACTACGAAAAACGGAATCATTGTCATTCTTTCCGAGAATCATAAATTGCCAAAAGTTTCTTTTGACTTAACCTTGGGATACACACCCGGAATGGAAGGAGCCAAAGCAGGATTGGGAGAACTGACTGGGTCTTTGATCATGTCGGGTACTAAAAACCGTTCAAAAGATGTCTTGGATAAAGAGATTGATTTCATTGGTGCAAGCTTAACAGCAAATTCAACCAACCTATACCTTTCCACCCTTACAAAACACATGGAAAAAGGATTGGAAGTAATGTCAGACTTAACCTCGAATGCAAACTTTCCAACCTCTGAATTCGAAAGGGTGGTTAAACAATACCAATCCAGCTTACTTTCAGTAAAATCCGAAGGAGAAGCCATGGCGAACAATGCCACGGTGAAAGTTAATTTTCCAAACCATCCGTATGGTGAAGTTATGACTGTCAACACCTTGTCGGCTATTTCCTTGGAGGACGTGAAAAATTATTACGCTGCAAATTTCACCCCACAAGGAGCATACATGGTCATAGTGGGCGACATCACCCGTGCACAAGCCGAACAAATGATGGAAAAACACTTTGGAAGTTGGACCGGAAAGGTTCCTTCCAAACCAAGTTTTGCTGACCCAAAGAAATTAGATGGCAACCAAGTGTATTTTGTAAACAAACCTGGTTCGGTTCAATCGGTAATCCATGTAAGCTTTCCACTTGCCATGCGCATGGGTAACCCAAACAACCTTAAAATGAGTGTATTGAATGACGTTTTTGGTGGGAATGGATTCGGTACACGCCTAATGCAAAATTTGAGGGAAGACAAGGCATACACTTATGGCTGCTATTCCGGTTTGAATTTTCAAAACGAAGGCGGATGGGTTTCCATCACGGGGAACTTTAGAAATGCGGTTACCGACTCTGCCATTACAGAAATTGTCAACGAACTGAACCGCTTGTTGTCTGAAAAAGTAAGTGACGATGAGTTGGCATTGACAAAAGCTACCAAAACAGGAAGTTTTGCACGTTCACTGGAACGACCACAAACCATTGCAAGGTTTGCCTACAACATTCAACGCTATGGATTGCCAACGGATTATTATAAAAATTACCTCACCAACTTGAACGCAATTTCATCTTCAGATTTATTAGAATTGGCGCAAAGTTATCTCAAGGAAAACAATTACAACATCGTTGTGGTTGGAAACGAAGAAGTGCTGGAAAAGCTTAAAAAATTCGATTCCGATGGAAAAATCATTCAACTGGATGAATTTGGTGACGTAAAACAAGCCATGGTTCCTGCGGACATTTCCGCAAAAGATTTGGCATTGAAGTATACTTTAGCCGTTACCCAAACCAAAGATTTGAAATCAGCGATGAAGAAAATTGCGAAGGTGAAATCCATGACACAAAATTCAACCTTGAAATCTGACAAAATTCCTTTTCCATTGTCAAACACAGAAATCTACACCAACAAAGGTATCCGTGCTGAAAAAATGGAGTTCGGCGGGAATGTGGCCCAAAAATCTTATTTCGATGGAAAAACAGGATACACTTTTAACATGCAAACAGGAGAACAAAAAATGACGGATGAGGAATTGAAAATGGCAGCATTCGAACAAGCACTTTTCCCTGAAGCGAACCTTGCAAACAATACATCCGCTGTAAAAATGGAATTGCTAGGCATTGAATCTGATGGAGCGAACAAATACTATGTTTTGAAAATCACCCAAAATGAAAATGCCCAATCGATTAACTATTACAATGTTAAAACTTTCATGAAAGAAAAAGTGACGAAAATTCAGACCGTGGCAGGCGAAACAGAATCTGCGACTTCACAGTTTGACCAATTCTTGGATGAGGGTGGATTCTTGTTTCCACGTCACCTGATTGTTGCAACCGCACCCATTACTTTTGACATTAACATCGACAAGATTGAAATCAACGGCGTTGTCGATTTAAAAGGGTTTTAACATGTCAGCAACGAAAAGTTTTGCCTTGGTATTGTTACTGGGCATCCACTTCGCAGGTTTCGGCCAACTATTGTATAGCATTCAAGGCAAACCAGGCACCCCTCCTTCCTACTTGTATGGAACGATTCATCTTATGCCCAAGAAAGATTTTAAGATTCAACCGAGGTTGCAACAAGCCTTTGATTCTTGCTTGACGCTTGCAATGGAAGTAGACTTAAACCTTTCCTTATCCGACAAAATCAAAATGGCACAGGAAACATTGCTGCCGGGAGGAAAGACCTTGAAAGATGTCATGACACCAGAAGAATATAAACGTTTGGTCTCCTATTGCAAGGATTCACTTGATTATTCCGACAAAAAATTTGAGCGTTACGCACATCTGAAACCGTTCTATTTCTCGAGTCTATTGCTTCAAAAAGAAATGAAGAAAAGCAAATCCTATGAAATGGAATTTAACAACATGGCAAAAAAGAAGCAAAAGAAAACCTTAGGACTCGAATCCATTCAAGCCCAACTTCAAACCATAAACACAGTCAGCATTGAAGACCAGGTTGACATGCTCATGGATGAGTTGGGACAACCCATGTTGTTTGACGAGATGTTGCAATCCTACTTGGCTGAAGATTTAGATAAACTCTATGGATTGATCACCAAAGAATCCGCTTCATTCCCTGATTTTACGGAAAACTTACTGAACAAAAGAAACCGCAATTGGATTCCCATCATCGAAGAACAAATAAAATCACAGCCCACCTTTATTGCCGTGGGAGCAGGACACCTTTCTGGAGACAGTGGCGTAATAAATCTTCTGAAACAGAAAGGATACCAGGTCACCCCAATTTCAATGAAGGCGCCATGAAAACACTTTTTTTTTTGCTTTGCTTTTTTGGATTCCTCTCTTAGGTTTTGCGCAAAACAATTTGGAAGTATCGAACGCGGCCATTTTTGAAGGAGAACCCTATCTCACCCACAATCCCTTAAATCCGCAGCATTTGGTTGCCGCTTGGATGGGATACCAATGGACCAAAAAATCGTCATCAAATCATCTGTTTCTTTTAACGGAGGCACCAGTTGGACCCAGCCCGTTTCCCAATCACACCTTGTCCCCTCCTATTCCTCTGCGGATGTCTCCCTGGGTTTTGACCACTTGGGAAATGCCTTCATGTGCTACATAGATTATGACAATGTGACCTTTGCTTCTGGTAAGGTATTGTTGAGAAAATCAACGGATGGAGGTCTCACTTGGGGAAATCCAACAGAGGTTACAAGCATAAGCGATTGTCAGGGAAAACTTTGCATCGACAGGCCATGGATGGTGATTGACCATTTAGGCGCCAACCCTACGAAGGAATAAGTCGTCGCACCGATGAATTGTTTTTTTCAACAATTTGTTTTTTTTAATCGAGTGAAATAGTTAAAAAGTGTAGCTTTGTTCGATGAGTGATTTTGTAGTCTCTGCCAGAAAATACAGGCCCCAAACTTTTGATACGGTGATTGGACAAGCGTCCATTACGACCACGTTGAAAAATGCCATAAAGAATCATCATTTGGCACAAACTTTTTTATTCTGTGGATCCAGGGGCGTAGGTAAAACGACTACTGCGCGTATCTTGGCAAAAACACTCAATTGCTTCCAACTTTCAGACATACAAGAGGCATGTGACGAATGTGAATCTTGTCTTTCGTTCAAAACAGGTAACTCTTTAAGCATCTATGAACTTGATGCCGCATCCAACAACTCCGTGGATGACATTCGTGCAATCATTGAGCAGGTGCGCATCCCACCTATGCTTGGGAAATACAGAATTTACATCATCGATGAGGTACACATGCTCTCGAACAGCGCCTTTAATTCCTTTCTTAAAACGCTCGAAGAGCCGCCTCCATACGCTGTTTTCATACTTGCCACCACGGAAAAACACAAAATAATTCCTACCATTCTCTCGCGTTGTCAAATATTTGATTTCAGCAGAATTAAGGTATCCGACATTGCCAACCACCTTCAAAGCATCGCTGAAAAAGAAGGCATTTCCGCTGAAATGGAAGCCCTACATTTAATAGCCATGAAGTCAGATGGAGCCTTGCGGGATGCCTTGTCTATTTTCGACCAAATTGCGTCGTTTACAGGCAACAACATTACCTATGACAGTACGCTAAACAATTTGCATGTATTGGACTATGAGCATTATTTCAATTTGCTAGACCACTTGAAAAAGGAAGATCTTTCCGCCGCGCTGCTCGAACTCAATACGATTTTGGAAAAAGGATTCGATGGACAAATGTTTCTACAAGGACTATCAGATCACTTTAGAAACCTATTGATTGCCAAAGACCCAAGAACCCTTCCCATTTTAGACATTTCAGAAACGGTACAAAACAAGTACATAGAACAATCCAAAGCGTGGGAAAGGAACCAAATTGTTCGTGGTTTGTTCGCTTTGAGTAAGGCAGACACACAATTCAAGACCTCCAAAAATGCTAGGTTACTCCTCGAAGTTGCCCTTTTGGAATTAGGATCCCTTCAACAGGAATCCGAAAAAAAAAATCCCTAACGGATCCCATTGACATTTTGCCTTCTCCGGCATCTTTGCGAAAGCCTGTACAAGGAACTAACAAGCCTGAAGCTCCTTTGGAGGCCGTAAAAAGCCAGGAAGTCGTCAAAAAAATCCCTTCTACGCAGGCCCCTACGCCCGTGGCGGAATCAACAAATACCATCAGCATCAAATCCGAGATGGAGGCACAAAGAAAACAGACCTCTCAACCTGTCGGAAACCTACCCAGGGAAGTGGTTTCGCTCAGTGACCTCAAAAAGTTTTCGCGACAATATGCCCATGAAGTAAGAGAAGCGGGCAAGGAAACCTTTTTCCACGCGCTGATCAAACGCGATCCATTGTTGGACGATGAGACGATAACCTTAACCTTAGACAACCAGGTACAAGTAGAATACATCCGACCGATCCTTCAAGAATATGTTAATTTTTTAAGACAGAGCCTTAGAAATGGATTTTTAGAAATCAAACTTGACGTCATCGACAACCCTACGGAAGTGCAAAAACCTGTCACTGGAAAAGATAAATTTCAAGCCATGGCGAGGAAAAATCCGAACATTCACACCTTGAAAAATCGATTTAATTTAGACATTGAATATTAATACATGGAAATTTTTTATCACGAGATAAGACGAAAACCTGAAGTCGATGCCTTTCTTCACGAATGGAACAATGCCGAGGATTTTATTGTCTGCCATACCTCCGGTTCCACGGGTACGCCGAAAACCATTCGTTTGGATAAATCAAAAATGCGAAAATCTGCCCAAAAAACAATTGCTTTCTTCAGTCTGAAATCCGGCCAAAACGCTGCCCTTGCGCTTTCTTGCGATACCATCGCCGGTAAAATGATGATCGTTCGTGCCATGGAATGTAAAATGAAATTGCACATCCTCCCTTTGTGTCAAAACCCCTTGGAAGATGTCGTCGAAAACATAGACTTTATTTCCCTGGTTCCGGCACAAGCTGCCTCACACCTCGCATCGGGATCAACCCTTCACACAGACTGCACCTTCCTTATCGGAGGCGCACCCATTTCCTTGGATTTGGAAGAAAAAATCGCACTGCTGTGGAAAAATGCCTATCAATCGTATGGGATGACAGAAACCTATTCCCATGTAGCCATTCGCCATATCAACGGGTCAAGTAACAATCCCTACCACGCCATTCCCGGTGTTACCTTCAGTACAAAAGAAGGGAATTTAGCCATCCACGCGCCTCAATTGTTAAACACAACCCTTGTCACCACTGACATTGTGGAATTGTTAGACGTTTCTACGTTTCGTTTTATTGGACGTTCAGACTTTGCCATCAATTCTGGTGGAATTAAAGTACATCCTGAAAACCTTGAACAGCGTTTGGGTAAATTAATCTCCGGAGACTACATGATTACTTCTGCGGAGCATGCACTTTTTGGTGAAACGACCGCTTTGGTGATTACTGACAAATCACAATTACCGAAACGAAAAGACTTGATTGACAGCGAACTGTTTAACCATTATGAAATCCCAAGGGTTTACCAAGCGGTTGATTTTATTGCACAAACTGAAAATGGAAAAATAGACAGAGTTAAAATGCAGGAAACGATTGACGCAAATGCCTGGAACACGCTACTATAACATTTTAGGATTGCCCAATCAAAGCAGTGATGAAGAGGTTAAGAAAAAATTTCGTTCGCTTGCTAAAGAATTTCACCCCGACAAAAATCCAGACCCTGCGGCTACAGAAACTTTTCAACGTATTTTGGATGCCTATGAACGCATTCTGAAGAAAGATTTTCAAGAAACCCCGAAGTTCAATGCGCGCGCGAATTACCCTTCATCAAATCCAAATGTCAACCACACTGATTTTCACCGAAAAGCTTGGGAGCGTTACGAAAGAATGCGCAAAGAACAAGAATATGAACTTAACAACTTCTACCATTCTCTGCTTACCGGAAAAAAGATGAGATTCAAATACATCGTCGCGGTGGTTTCTTTTCTGGTGCTTACTTGCCTGACCATCGATGAATTCTCAAAAAAGATCCCGGTACAAGACCGCATTTCAAGTTACAACCTAACGCGATATCAAACCGTAGGCGCAGGATACTTGCATGAGGTTCACACCCAAAAAGGGCATACCTTATTCATCGCGAATTATGTACCGAATGCATTTGACAAGCAGCCAGAAATCACACTGTACCAAACAAAAATCTGTAGGCAAAATGCCTTTGTCTCGCATGAATGGGCAGGAAAAGCCAATCCCATTGAAATTCACTTTAATTTTTATTGGGTAAGGGGGGTAATTGTGGCATTTTTGGTTTTATCCATCTTCATTGTATTTGTGCGTAAACACAACGTTTTAATGGTTTTGGGCTCATGGCTTAGCATGTATGTGACCACATTGATTCTTCTGTGTTTTTTGGTATTTCACTTAAGGATTTTTTCCATTTTAACTTTAGGACAATGGCCATGAAAAAGAAAGAAAAAGCGAAGTATGTCATTGAAGAATTGGCACGCCTGTTTCCAAAAACCCCAATTCCGTTAGACCACAGCGACGCATACACCTTACTGATTGCGGTACTTCTGTCCGCACAATGTACAGATGAACGAGTGAACCAAATAACACCGGCGCTGTTTGCCTTGGCAAATACGCCCCAGAAAATGGTACAATTGTCGGTTGAAAGCATTCGCGAAATCATTAAACCTTGTGGACTTTCTCCCAAAAAATCTGCGGCCATTCACCGGCTTTCTGAATTGCTATTGGAACACCATAACGGGGAGGTGCCCAATACCTTTGAAGCTTTGGAAGCATTGCCGGGTGTGGGACATAAAACCGCAAGTGTGGTCATGGCACAAGCCTTTGGCATTCCAACTTTTCCCGTTGATACCCACATTCATCGACTCATGATTCGTTGGGGATTGACGTCAGGAAAAAATGTTGAGCAGACCGAAAAAGATGCGAAAATCCTCTTCCCTGAACATACATGGAATGCACTTCATTTGCAGATCATCTTTTATGGAAGGGAATACTCCCCGGCACGAAGTCCAAAAAAAGAAGTGGATTATATAACTATGAAAATCGGTACAAAAGAAGCGATTGCAGGCTTAAAATAGTTATTAACATTTCCATAATATTATTAACTTATTCATACTTTTGAATTGGAATTATTCCAACACACAATCCTCAAATAAACCTTCAATGGAAAGCAACGAAACATCACGCAAACCTTCTGCGCGCGCTAAAATCGGCACCCTAATCTCCAATGAGATAGGGAGAATCCCGCCTCAGTCGGTAGATTTAGAACAAGTGGTTTTAGGCGCTATGATGTTGGAACGCAATGCGGTGAATGAGACCATTGACATCCTCCATGAAGCAAGTTTTTACGACCCCAAACACCAATATATTTTCAAGGCTATTTTGGATTTATTTGCCGCTACCAGTCCTGTTGACTTGGTCACGGTTACCGAACGTCTTGCGAAAAACGGTGAGTTGGCGGCAGCAGGTGGCGCAGGGTATGTTTCCCAGTTAACCAACAGGGTTGCTTCTTCAGCGCACATTCAATACCACGCAAGGATTATATCAGAAAGGTACATCAAACGAGAATTGATAAGGATCAGCAGTGAAATCATTAGAGACGCATACGACGATACCAAAGATGTGTTTGATTTACTGAATCAAGCAGAATCTGGATTGTTTCAAATTGCAGAGAACAACATGACCAAGCAGGTGAACACCATGTCAAAGGTAGTTAAAGATGCCATTGAGGAGATTGAAAAAGCGCGAAGCAATTCGGACGGCGTTTCAGGAATCCCTTCTGGCTTTGTGGAATTGGATAAGATTACCTCAGGATGGCAGCGCTCAGACATGATTGTCATTGCAGCGAGACCAGGTATGGGTAAAACCGCTTTTGTATTGTCCACAGCAAGAAATACGGCCGTAGACCACGGAATGGGGGTCGCAATATTCTCTTTGGAGATGTCTTCCGTTCAATTGGTAAAAAGACTCATTGCCGGGGAATCACGCATAGATTCTGAAAAACTAAGAAAAGGAGATTTGGCCGACCATGAATTTCAACAAATGCATTCCCGCATTGTAAAATTATCCACAGCGCCTATTTTTATTGACGATTCACCAGGACTTAGTGTTTTTGATTTTCGTGCAAAATGCAGAAGGCTAAAATCTCAGCACAACATTGAATTGGTGATCATTGACTACTTGCAGCTGATGTCTGCCAAAGACGGAAAAAACAATGGAAATCGCGAGCAAGAAATCTCTACCATTTCACGCTCCATCAAAGAAATCGCTAAAGAATTAAACATTCCCATCATCGCACTCGCCCAATTAAGTCGTTCCGTTGAGCAACGCGCAGGGGACAAAAAACCCATGTTATCGGATTTACGGGAGTCGGGTGCCATTGAACAGGATGCGGACATCGTTTCCTTCTTGTATCGTCCTGAATACTATAAAATTGACAAGGATGAGAATGGAAATCCGAACAAGGACATCTGTGAGTACATCATTGCAAAACACCGAAATGGTAAAACCGATACGGTTCGGATGCGTTTCGAAGCCAAATACGCACGCTTTGAGAACTTAAATGAGAACAATGAATACGATGCCCCAATGAGCAATACTGCGATTTCGAACTACAATCAAGATTCAAATACCATCACCATCCAAAGTAAAATGAATGGAAATCCTGAAAAGGATAACGATTTTGACTTTGGAGACAACCAAGAAGTCCCTTTCTAAAATGAAGTCTTTTCTACTCACCCTTTTGCTTCTATGCAGCGTTCTTCGTGGACATGCAACCCAAATCCTTGTCCCGATGGACAATGGCCAAACCAACCACTTAAAAGCCTATGGCATTGCCTATTGGACCTTGGAAAATGGAGTTGTGATCGAATGGTTGTTGAATTACAAAGGCGGCGCTTTTCTGATGCCTCACCTTCAAGAAATTGAAAAGGAACTTAAAATACGTGGGGTGAGGTACCAAATTCTTACCGATGGACAGGTCAATGCCATTAAAACAGAAATCTCCAATCCCGATGTAAACATGGAAGTCGTCCAATTGGAAAAAGCACCCAAAATTGCCGTATACACCCCACCCAATAAACAACCTTGGGATGACGCGGTAACCATGGTATTGGAATATGCAGAAATAAAATATGACAAAATATATGACTCAGCGATTGTAATGGGTTTGCTCCCTAAATACGATTGGCTGCACTTACATCACGAGGATTTCACAGGGCAATTTGGTAAATTTTATAGCTCGGCAGGGCAACAAGCTTGGTACAAAGAGCAAGTACGGGTTGCAGAATCCAATGCGAGGATGTTGGGATTTAAAAAAGTTTCACAACTTAAATTGGCCGTAGCTCAAAACATTAAGAACTTCGTAATGGGAGGTGGATTTCTCTTCACCATGTGCAGCGGCACAGACAGTTATGACATTGCGCTATCTGCCGAAGGGGTGGACATTTGTGAAAACATATTTGATGGGGATCCCGCAGATCAAAATGCACAGAAAAAACTTGACTTCAACAAAACCCTTGCGTTTCAAAATTATACCTTGAACAAAGACCCTTACTTCTACGAGTATTCAAACCTCGATGCTACTGACCTAAGAAACAACCGCACCATTGAAGAGGGTGAAGATTATTTCACCTTGTTCGAATATTCTGCGAAGTGGGATGTTGTGCCTACCATGTTAACCCAATGCCACACCAGTACAATTAAAGGCTTTATGGGACAATCTACCGATTTCCATAAGGAATTCATCAAACCCAATGTGCTGACCATGGGTGAAACGAAGTCCATTGGTACCGTTCGCTACCTTCATGGTGAATATGGACAAGGCATGTGGACCTATTACGGTGGCCATGACCCTGAAGATTACCAACATTTTGTAGGCGATCCTCCTACGGATTTAAATTTACATCCGAATTCACCTGGTTATCGACTGATACTCAACAATATATTGTTTCCTGCAGCCAAGAAAAAGAAAAGAAAAACCTGATTTTCATGTTTTTTTATTGAACTGAAGGTTTTTTTTAATAAACTTGCACACGAATTCTCCTGGTTGATACAACCTCCCCTATAATTTTAACCCGCCAACCCATTCATGGAAAAAAACGAACTAGCAAGTAAAAGTCTTAATGATTTAAGAATTATTGCGAATACTTTGAGCATTGACAATGCCGATGAAATGAACAAGAATGAATTGTTGGCAGCAATCGCGGGACATCCATCCGAACAAGAATCTCCCACAGAATCAAACGACAGTTCGCAAGAACCCATTGCTGAAGCGGCACCCAAACAAAGAAGAGGTCGTAAACCAAAGACTACCCAGGACACTACCGATGCGGAACCTACACTCCCTTTGGATTTTGATGCGCCAACAACCGAAGTAGAAACTGAAAAGAAAGAAATTAAACCCAAACCGGTAAGTAGAGAACCGCAAAGTGAATCGATAAAGAATGAAGAGGAGAAAGCTCCCTCAAAACCCAACCAACAACCCAATCAACAATCCAATCAGCAACCCAATCAGCAATCCAACCAACAACCCAACCAACAACCTTACAGAGCTCCACAACATGCGGAAAAGCCACCTGTCATTCGAGAAGACCTCTATGACTTAGTAGGAATCGTAAGCGCGGAAGGTGTTTTGGAAGTTATACAAGACGGCTATGGTTTTTTACGCTCATCTGATTACAACTATTTGCCTTCTCCTGATGATATTTACGTAAGTCAAAATCAAATTAAGCTCTTCGGACTTAAGACAGGCGACACGGTAAAAGGTACCATTCGTCCTCCAAAAGAAGGCGAAAAGTATTTCCCATTGGTGAAAGTCGAATCCATCAATGGTCGCGACCCATCATATATTCGTGACAGGGTTCCTTTTCAGTACCTCACCCCTTTATTTCCTGACGAAAAATTTAAGTTAACGGGCCATGCGCAAGAAACCTTGTCTACCAGAATCATGGACTTGTTCGCACCGATCGGAAAGGGACAACGTGGTATGATTGTAGCGCAGCCTAAAACGGGAAAAACCATGCTCTTGAAAGACGTAGCGAATGCCATTGCCGCCAACCATCCCGAAACTTATTTAATTGTATTGCTCATCGACGAACGTCCAGAGGAGGTTACAGACATGGCAAGAAGTGTCAAAGCCGAAGTCATTGCCTCAACCTTTGACGAACCAGCAGAACGCCACGTGAAAGTTGCGAACATGGTACTTGAGAAAGCCAAAAGAATGGTAGAATGTGGTCACGATGTTTGCATCTTATTGGATTCCATCACGCGACTTGCCCGCGCTTACAACACCGTATCCCCTGCGTCTGGAAAAGTATTATCGGGAGGTGTTGACGCCAATGCCCTACATAAACCAAAAAGATTCTTCGGATCCGCACGTAAAATTGAAAACGGAGGGTCTCTTTCAATTTTGGCAACTGCACTTACGGAGACAGGTTCAAAAATGGACGAGGTTATTTTTGAGGAATTTAAAGGTACTGGAAACATGGAACTTCAGTTAGACCGGAAAATTTCCAACAGAAGAATCTACCCAGCCATCGACATTACGGCGTCAGGAACAAGAAGAGAAGACCTATTGGTTAAAAAGGATGTGCTTCAAAGGGTGTGGCTTATGCGAAAATTCATTGCGGATATGAACCCTGTGGAAGCCATGGAATTTTTGAAATCACATATGGAAAATACACTTTCCAATGAAGAATTCTTGATTTCAATGAACAGCTAAGATGAAAAAAACCCTTGTCATAGCCTTTGTTTTTGCAGCACTTTGGATGTTAATTAAGTACGTTGCTTTCGTGATGGGAATGTTCACCTTTGGAAGCGTTCAGGTCTATGTTTTAATCAATATGCTTTGCCTTACAGGTGCCATTGCAGTCTCCCTCTACCTTGCCAAAAAAAGCGAAACCGAAAGCGGGAATTTACTACAAGACATCCGGAAAGCATTGGCCGGCGGAATGTTTTATACCCTAATGGTGAGTATCTTTCTTTATGTTTTTTACGCCAAAATTCATCCTGCATACAACGATTATCAAATCAATCAAGCCAAAGAATTGTTGGAGGATCCAAAAAACATTGAGAAAATACGATCGAAAAACCCTGACTTAGAGAATAAATCAGACAAAGAAATCCGAACAATGTCCATGCGCCAATCCAAACAAATTGCCAATCCCAGCTTTACTTTTGTGATTTCATTGCTTGCACTTACGCTTTATGCCATTTTGAACAGCATGGTAATCGCAATCATTTACCGAAAGCTTTTGTTCAAGCAAGTCAAGACAAATTCGTAGAGAGTTCCGCTCCTAATTCGTCAAAATTGATTCCGTCAAAATTCCCGGACGACATCATTAAAAGTACCGATTGTTGCCCCACCTCTTTGTGGATAAAATCCAAAACCGATTGGGTATCATTGACCACAACTACGTTTCCACCAAAACCTTCGTACACCATTTCCTTGGTGATTGATTCGAGTTTTTTATGTGCCACTACCTTCGGATTGAAATACACCAAGGCCGTGTCGGCCGTTTTCATGGTGTCAAGATACTGAGGTAAAAATTCCTTTTTAAGGGATGAAAAGGTATGTAGTTCCATACATGCAACGAGTTTGAACGATTTGAATTGGTTTTTAACCGCCGCCGTTGTTGCCTTCAATTTGGAAGGAGAATGGGCAAAATCTTTGAACATTTTAAAAGTGGGAACGTCGACAACTTTTTGAAGGCGTTTTCCCGCCCCCGTAAAATCTGACATGGCCTGAAGAAAATTGTGAGCATTGATGCCCATTGCTTCTGCGACGAACATTGCACCCATGAGGTTTTGCAAATTGTGTTCACCAAAAACCAGTAAAGGATATTCCTTTGAATCGTACTTCAACAATGTACCCTTAGCATTCACTTCGTATTCCGGAATTTGATACGCCACCGAAGATCCTGTTTGTAGATTCGACACCGCCAAAGATTGTAAGACAGGGTCCTCTTCGTTGTAAACCAACACTCCGTTCGGTTCAATCTGTTGGATAAAAATATCAAACTGTTCGACGTAATTCTCAAAAGTCGGAAAAACGTTAATGTGGTCCCAAGCAATCCCACTGATTAAGGCAATGTGAGGTTTGTACAAATGAAATTTCGGCCTGCGGTCAATGGGTGAGCTCAAATATTCGTCCCCTTCCAGCAAAATAAATTTAGCTTCGTCCGTAATTTGTACCATACAATCATAGCCTTCCAATTGTGCCCCCACCATAAAATCCAATGGAAAATCGAGTTTCTTGGCTGCATGAAGAATCATTGAAGTAATGGTGGTTTTTCCGTGACTTCCGCCAATCACCACCCGGATTTTGTCCTTACTGGCTTCGTAAAGGTATTCTGGATACGAATAAATGGGTACATTCAAGTTTTTTGCTTGAAGGAGTTCAGGATTATCTTCCCGGGCATGCATTCCCAAAATAATTCCATCCATTCCTTCAGTTATCTTATTGGGAAACCATCCCATTTCATCAGGTAAGATTCCTTCCTTTTCCAATCTTGTGCGAGAAGGATCTAGGATTTCATCATCAGACCCTGTTACCTTGTAGCCTTTTCGGTTCAAGGCGATTGCTAAGTTGTGCATGGCACTTCCTCCTATGGCAATAAAATGGATATGCATTTTTTTAGGTAAAACTAAAGAAGAAAAGGATTGAAAAATCTAAATCTCAATGGACTTACTGACAACAATTTTTTAATTGCAGTCGGTTTTCACATCTACGCCCTCCGCAAAGACAGGTTCGCCGGTAGAATCATGCATCCAGACGGACTCGGGAATGCTTTGTCCATTCAAAGTATAAGCGTGGTGACCGGAATCCGTGGTGGTTTGTTCAAACACCACTCCATATCCATTTGGATTCACGACAATGCGTCGAACAATGATTAAATAGGTAAAGCCCATTTCGTTTTTCGACTCATAAATCTTCTCCGTCATTTTATTCCATGGAAAACATACGCCATTTTCATCCTTCAAATAATTAGGCTCGTAGGTTCTCATGTCGATATAATCGGTCAGTTTGTCTTGGGCTTTTTGATTTCGCTTATTTATGGAGTCCACCGCGACCTCGTTTTTGTATGTACTCACTTCATAATTCTGGGTCGCCGTTCGTTGTTCGTTCACACGCAACAAGTGGCTCTCATATTCTGCTAGCTTACGCACGTCTTGATTGTCAATGGTTTTATCAACAAAGGAAGTGCTCTCCTTACGATTTTCTTCATTTTGCAGTATGGTTTTTGCGTTGGCAACATCTTTTTGATCAACCACCTTCTCGGAATAATTTGCGAGGTTGTTGGTTAATGCCAAGTTCTCTTTGTTTATGCGGTTGATGTCGTATGAATTTTGGTCCACCGCTTTTACATTTTGCAATTCCAACGCTTTGTTTCTGTCGATTTCCTTTTGGTCGATGATTGCACGTTGGTCGTTGGCACCTTCTACGTAGGCTATTTGGAGTTCAGCACGTTCTGCTTCTTGAAGTTGTGTAAGTTCATTTTTCGAATCGATGTCATCCTTTATTTTATCCATTGCCAGGTCAACCTTTTGCTTCTTCATTGCTTCTGACAACATGATGTCCTTGTATGCATCTTGCACGCTGCCTTTGACTTCTGTAGTTCCTTGGGGAACGTTCAACACGACGCCTCTTGTGTTTGATTTAGCTACAGGCGCAGGTTTTTCCATTTTCTTTTTGAGGATGTCCAATTTTTTGGTCACAAAAGCAACTTCAATTTTCCCTACCTCTGCCGTACCACTTGCAATCACGAGCGCGTTCGCTGCGGCTAAGGCTTTTAAGGAATCCTTAAGTTCCAACTCTTTCACTTTTAACTTGTTCGACGTGAAATACGCATTAACCTTTAGATAGCGGTCGTTGAGGGCTTTGATGTCGGCCATGGATGCTTTAGACTTCAACGGTTCGGTTGACAGAAGGGATTTTACTTTGGACAATTTCGCTTCAGGGTTTGCATTGAACTGGGGATCAAAGGTGGCAGAATCCAGTTTGTTTTTAACCATCACAATGGCGTCTTGGAATTTCTTCTCGTCGTCTGCCTTCGATTTCTGGGCGCTTTTGATTTTATCGTTTACGTCATTTATTTTTTGGGTTTGCAACGCTTTGTCACTTAAGATGGAAATCAAAGGCATTGCTTTTTGGTAAGAATCAATGGCTTTGTCATATTGTTTCTTCGTGTGAAGGTCGTAGGCTTTTTTTATCTCTGCATCAATGAATTGTGAAATTTGTTTGTCCGTTTCCAACCTAAGGGATTCTTGTTTTTTGGGGTCTTTGTGATTAGAAATCAGTGCAAAAACTTTTTCGTATGCAGCTTTTGAATTTGTTAAATCACCTTTGACACTAAAGGCTTTTGCATTCGTCAATTCTGTTTTGATTTCTTTTTCCAAGTTGGCAAGACTTACCAAAGCGTTCAAGGAGTCAAGGGTACCCGGAATTCGTTCCTTTAAAACGCTTGGAATGTTTTGGAGTAATTCGTTCTTCTTGATGGCCGTGATGGCTTCGCTGTATTTTTTCGAGGCAGCTAATTTGGTACATGAAGCTCGGTTGATTCCGTAGAGTTTCAATTCCGCCTTTCGTTTTTCATCTGCCGCTTTGATAACCGCAATCTCGGTGATTTTATTTTTCGCTTTTACGTTTGCGGGGTCCTTTTTCAAGGCTTCTTTGTACTTCAACTCTGCCTCTTTCCACTTAAAAAGTGTCAACAAAGAATCGCCTTCTCTAAGGTTTTTCTCAATTTCTTTGAGTGTAAGAATTTCTTTTTCCTGCAGCGCTTTGGCTTTCTCCAAGAAGATTCTCTTACTTACGATGGTGGTATCCTTCAACCCAACTTTTGTAGCTGAATCGATGTACTGAATCGCCATCGTATAGTTTTTCACGCGTTCAAATTCCGAGCTTTTTTGTTTGAAGCCATCTGAAATGATTTTCAATTCGGCGTTTTTATAAATCTGCAAGACAGAATCAATGTTTTTTTGTTTGAATTTGGTGTCGGCTTGGCAAATGGCCATTGCTTCATTCCAAGTATATTTTTCCGCGTATTCTTTGTCCCCTACTTGTATGTTTACGCCTGCCTTTACGGGTATTAATTCAACGATTAAAGAGTCAAGCAATTTAACGGTTATGGTATTTACCTTTTTGGGAATTTCAAGCTTTTTGACGTCGAAGCTTATCTTTTTTGAGATAAAGCCGGGCTTAGAAATTTGCACTTCGAAGGGAGAACCCGTAGCAACCGTACCTGCCAATGTAAAAAAACCTTGGTTATCACCTTTGGCTTTTGCGACGGTATTGTTGTTTTGAATTAAGTAGATACTGCTTCCGGCAATCAGGTTTGTCGATTTTAGCTTAAGCACCTGTCCAGGCAGAATCACATTTACAGACTGGGAAAATCCGAGTGTGGAAATCAGGAAAGTCAATAATACAAAGCGTTTTTTCATCGGTGCTGATAACGATTTATCTAAATTATGGTAACAAATGTATTACCTTTATCCTTCAACAAATTTGGCGAAATTTCACGAACAAAAAAAATGCTTCCTTACCACAAACTCAGTTATTGGGAAAAAACAAGCTACCTGGAAGGAAACAATGTTACCATTATCGGCTCGGGCATTGTCGGATTAACCACAGCAATCTTTACCAAACAAAAACTTCCCAAGCATAAGATACTCGTAATGGAACGAGGTTATTTACCGTCTGGGGCAAGTACAAAAAATGCGGGATTTGCATGTTTTGGAAGTCCCACAGAAATCTTCGATGACCTCAAACACATCCCAGAAAATGAAGTTTGGGAAACCGTACAAATGCGTTTTGAGGGCTTGACAAAATTATTTGAAATTGTACCCCCTTCCCTGTTGGATTATCAACAATGTGGCTCTTGGGATTTGTGCCCAGAATCGCAAGAAGACATCACCCCTGCTTTTCTGTCATACTTAAACGAGCAGATTCAAAAAATCACAAAGGTATCCGACGTATATTATGAAGACCTTGGAAAAATTCAATCTTGTGGATTTTCAGGGTTTGAAAAAGCTTTTGGAAATCGTTTAGAGGGCAGCATAGATACGGGGAAATTAATGGAACAACTCCATTTAAAATGTACTTTACTGGGCATAAAATTTCTACAAGGCGCAGAGGTGCTTTCCATTCATAACCAAGCGAATCAGGTGGAATTGGAAACCAATTTTGGTCGATTGGTTAGTGAAAAGGTCATTGTGTGTACGAATGGTTTTGCAAAGCAATTGTTGGATTTAGAAGTAGAGCCAGCGAGGGCTCAAGTATTGGTCACCTCCCCTATTCCGTCCTTACCATGGGAAGGCACTTTTCATTTTGACCAAGGGTATTATTATTTCAGGAATGTAGGCAACCGGATATTGTTTGGAGGTGGGAGAAACTTGGATTTCACCGGTGAAAACACCACCGAAATGGAAACAACCGAGGCCATTCAATCGCATTTGGAACACCTTCTTCGAACTAAAATCATCCCAGGTCACGCATTCGAAATAGCCTATCAATGGGCAGGAATCATGGGAATGGGTCAAAGTAAAAAACCCATCGTAACCGTTATCGACAAGAACCTAATGGTGGGTGTTCGTATGGGAGGAATGGGTGTTGCCATTGGCGCGATGATCGGGGAACAACTAAGTCAAAAAATTGTAAACGAACAAACTTAAAACAGTCGAAAAATGGATGTAGTATTGGTAATTTTGGGATTGATTTGCGTACTGGTAGGAATCGCAGGGGTATTCATCCCCGGCCTCCCCGGCCCGCCACTCAGTTGGGTTGGAATCCTCTTGCTTTATTGTACTTCTGCCATCGACTTTAATTTTTGGGTTTTGATTCCTTTGGGATTGTTAGCCATAGCAAGCTTAATACTTGAATACACCATACCTGCTTACGGAACCAAGGTGTTCAAGGGCACCAAGTTTGGGGTGAGGGGATCGTATGTTGGGCTGATCATCGGAATCATTTTTCCCTTTCCTTTTAGTTTTATATTAGGACCTTTAATTGGCGCTTTTGCGGGAGAGATGTACCACGACAATTCTGACTGGAGACGTGCGTTAAAGGCGGCTTTTGGAACTTTCTTAGGGTTTTTACTTTCAACCTTAATCAATTTCACAATCGCACTTGTATTGCTGGTAGCTTTTGTGATCATCTTGATTAAGAATTTCAACGCTTTTTTTTAACGCAAGAAAACCCAGTCATTTCCTTGGGATTTTTCAGCAGAAAAAGCATAGCCATCGAGGTCAAAAGCTTTGATGAATGAAGGATTTTCAATTCGATGATCGATGATGAAACGAGCCATTTTTCCCCTTGCATTTTTAGCGTACATCATCACCATTTTGGGTTTATCGCCATTATCCTCTAGAAAGATTGGATTGATTACCTGTTCCTTATTCCAATAAGGGAGTATCGCTTTACTGTACTCCTCTGAAGCTAAATTCACAAGTACATCCGACTCCTTGCTTAGGTATTTCGCAATTTTATCGCCCCAAAACCGGTACAACGTTGTGGGCTCATCCAGTATGATTTTGGTTTTCATCTCTAATCGGTAAGGCGCAATGACATCGAAGGGTCGCAAAACCCCATAAAGTCCTGACAAAATATTCAGGTGACCTTCCATCCAATCAAGAGCATTCGCATCCATGGTTGCTACATCTAAGCCTCTATATACCTCACCATCAAAAAGGGAAACCGCTTGGTAAGAAAAGTCCTTTTTCCAATGCTTGGTGAATCCCATTACCTCTGCTGCAATTTTAGGGGAAATCGACATAAGTTCCTGCAAGTGCATTGCATCCAAGGTCTTCAAAAATGAATGCAGCTGGCGTGATTCCTTGAGAAAATGTGGCTTTTGATTAGACAGTTCCCCATCATTCTTTGATAATTTCAAGGATTTTGCAGGAGACAGTACGATTTTCAGGTGTTTCATCTGTTGCAAATTTAACGCATAGTTATTTTACAAAATCTAAAATAATTTGAGAATTAATGGTAATTTTCGAATTCAAAAAATAAAAGATGCATAAAACACTACTCGTTCTCCTAGTTGCCCTCTCCTCACCCTTTGTTTTCGCTCAATCTTCTGAGTTTTATGGGATGTTTACGCCAACCGAAAGTCATTTGGTTCCTACCAAGGACAAAAACATTGAATCGAAAAAAGTAATTATTAAACCTAATTTCAAAGGTAGAGAATCAATCGAAGTAGATAATACGCAAACCCACAATTTGGATTGGGTATGGCAACAACATGAGCAAACCGAAAAAACGACTTCAGCCACCATCGTGTGGCAAGGATTCGGCGTAGGCACCAACATGTCACCACCAGACCCAAGTGTAGATGCTGACAGTTCTGTAACCATTCAAGCTACAAATTCCGGAGGCGGCGCAACGTACCGTATATTTAACAAAAGTACGGGAGCCACCATTGCAAGCTCATTGACCATGCAGTCTCTTGGCGGTCCCGCAGGATTTGGTGACCCTATTGTACTTTATTACAAACCGGCAAGACGTTGGTTTTTAATGGAATTTGCTGCTTCAGGGAACATCCTATTCCTTCACGTATCCCAAACCAACAATCCACAAGGAGCTTATTACACCTACCAATTTACCTGTCCTAACTTCCCAGATTATCCGAAATGGGGATTCAGTCAAACCTCAGACGCCTTTACCGTAAGCACCAATGAAGGTGGACCCCCAAGGATTTATGCAATGAGGTTAAGTAACCTACTTGCGGGAACGGCATCACCCTTTATCGGAATTCCCATTGGATATTCCCTAAACGGATTTGGTTTTCAATCCATTACACCGGTAGACTTAGAGGGAGACAATGCAGCACCTGTAGGAATGAAACCTTTGTTTATTAGACACCGTGATGATGAATCTCATAGCAATGGAACGCCTGACAGTCCAACCAACGATTGGATTGAACTTTGGGAAATGACCATAAACTGGGCGGCAACTTCCGCTACGGTTGCAAAAATCCAAGACATCGCCATTGCTGAAATTGATTCTAAATTATGTGGACTTACAAGTTTCACCTGTGTACCACAACCTGGAACCACCGTGAAATTAGATCCATTACGTGAACCTGTAATGTTTAAAGCACCGATGCGTGTATTCAATACCCACCAAACCATTGTAGCTTCCCTTGCTACCGATGTAAATGGTTCTGACAGGGCTGGCATACGTTGGTGTGAATTAAGAAGACCAACGGGAAGTACAAGTGCCAACTGGACATTGTATCAAGAAGGAACCTATTCTCCAGGCACAACCAATCGTTGGATGCCAGCCATTAACATTGATAAAAGTGGAAACATCATCATGGCCTATTCAACATCAAGTACCACCGCCGGAGATTATCCGTCTATCAAAATGACCGGACGTAAACCTTGTGATCCCCTTGGACAAATGACCATGACAGAGACCACCATCATCGCTGGGGCTTCCTCAAAAACCTCTGACACGCGTTGGGGAGATTATCACCATATGGCAATGGACGATTTTGATGGGAAAACGTTTTATTACACAGGCGTTTACCGTGATGCAAGTTCTACCCGCACACGTGTAGCAGCCATCCAAATGAACCCAGACGCTACGGATGTAAGTATCGCAGGAGCATACCAAGTTATTCCAGGAACCATTTGTGGTTCAGCGGTACAAATTGGTGTAATTGTTCAAAACAACGGAACAACCAACGTTACAGCTGGAACCTTTACGTGGCAAGTAGGCGCCGGAGCAACGACCACCGTGAGCTATAATTCAAATCAATTAAACAGCGTTGGGAGTACGGATACCATCTTCGTTAACGTTACCGGCTTAGGTGCTGGCGCAAATGTCCTCACCTTTACCTCCGCTTCTGTAAACGGAATTTCTCCCGATGAGAACACCTGTAATGATGCCAATTCCATAACCGTAACCACAGGGGCTAACTTGTTAAACATAACCCATACAGTTAACACGCCGCCGAGCTGCACAGGGAGCAATGGACAGATTACCTTCTCCGTAAATGGAGGAACAGCACCGTACACCTACAGCATCAATGGGGGTGCAAACCAAGCCTCTGGTGTGTTTTCAGGATTGGCAGCAAATACAATAAACTACACCGTAACAGACAATGCAGGATGCAGTGGTACCGGATCTTTTCAACTAAGCCCTACCACAAACATCATTGTATCATCGGCCAGTACAACCAACATAACGTGCAGTGGACTCACAAATGGTTCTGTTCTCCTTTCTGCAACGGGCGGACAAGCAAGCTATACGTATTCATCCAATGGATCCACTTACCAAGCTTCCAATGCTTTTAATGGATTGGCTGCAGGTACGTATACATTGTATGCCAAAGATGCAAATGGATGCGTTGGAACCTTCTCTGTTACCATAACCCAACCTACAGCCATTGCCATCAATGCAATTCCAACCGCAATTACTTGTTTTGGCGCTGGAAATGGTGCCATTAATGTAAGTGCAACAGGAGGTATACCTGCGTATACATACAGCATCAACGGGGCTACGTTTCAAGCAAGTAACGTCTTCAACAACCTTGCTGCAGGAACGTATACAGTGACCGTGCAAGATGCAAACGGTTGCAGCAATACATTTGCTACCACAGTTGTTGAGCCTACTCAAATCACAGTAAGTGCAATCCCAACAGGATCCACGGGCGCAAATGGCACCATTACCATCACCGGGACCGGTGGAAATGCACCTTACACTTACAGTACCAATGGAGTCAATTACTATTCAGGAAACTTGTTTAGCAACCTTGCACCCGGAACCTATACCTGCTATGTAAAAGATGTGAACGGATGTATCTCATCTGTTCAAGTTACAGTAGAGGCGGTTCAAGGGGTTGAAGATTTAGATGGATTTGTAATTGCAATGTTGTATCCCAATCCAAACAACGGAACCTTTGAACTGGAAATCAATGGGGTTATTGGCGACGAGGTGACTTGCAAGTTGTTTAACATCGAGGGTAAATTGGTATCTGAATTTACCTTAGGAACACAAAATGGCGCTGTGAAAAACACCATCGAAATGTCGAAAAAATTGGCTGCAGGAACCTATTACTTAGGTGCATACAATGGCAATCGTGCTGAAGTGATTCGATTCATCAAGCAGTAAAAAGCACTCGATTTAGAAGGATTTTCACTGACTAGGTCTGACTTTTATGTTACTTTCGTGGAAAATTAATTCCATGGAAATCCCCACCATTCAGCGAAATTTTATTGCCGCGAACATCGTATTGTCAACTTTCGAAGACATCAAACCTTATTATGATGAGCTTTTGTCTCGTGAAATCACATCGATAGATGCGTACAAAGATTGGCTAAGTGACATCAGTGAACTCGATGCATTTCTTGAAGAAAATGTGGGATGGAGGTATATCAAAATGACGATAGACACGACCAACGAAACCTTCGCGCAAGACTACAACACGTATGTTTCAACCATACAACCTAAGTTAGCGCCGCTGGACAATGCATTGCACAAAAAGATCGTAGCAACTACCTTTCTCGAAGCGTTAAGCAAAGACAAAGCATATGAAATCTATTTTCGTTCCATACAAGTATCGCTAGATTTATACCGTGAAGAAAACATCAGCATAGAAGCCTATTTGAATGAAAAATCACAAGAATATGGTAACATCAGTGGTGCGCAAGAAATCACCTATGAAGAAAAAAGTCTCACGATGCAACAAGCGGCCTTACACTTAAAAAATCAGGATGAGAAGGTAAGAAAAGAAGTATTTGAGAAAATGGCCGGACGACGCAGTGAAGATTTCGAAAAACTCAATGCGCTGTATTCAGATCTGATTTTAAAAAGACACCAACTGGCATTAAATGCAGGTTTTGAAAATTACCGAGATTACATGTTTGCAGCGATGGGACGTTTTGACTACACCAAAGAGGACTGCTTTGAATTCCATGCATCGGTAGAATCCCTTGTTGTACCCATGGTTAAGGAAATCCAACAAAAAAAGTTAGACAAATTAGGTCAGATGAAATTTAAACCGTGGGATTTGGATGTCGATCCAGATGGGAATAAAGCCCTAAAACCCTTTGAAAGCGGGAAGGAAATGTTGGAAAAAACCATTGACATTTTCACTGAAATGGACAGTTATTTTGGAGCGTGTTTGACAACCATGGAGAAAATGAATCACCTAGATTTAGAATCGAAAACGGGAAAAGCACCCGGAGGATATAATTACCCATTGTACGAAATCGGCGTCCCATTTATCTTCATGAACGCCGTTGGATCCCACAGAGACCTAGTAACCATGGTCCATGAGGGTGGACATGCCATCCATTCATTTCTAAACCGGGATTTAACCCTGACGGCTTTTAAGGACGTTCCTTCGGAAGGTGCCGAATTGGCTTCTATGTCGATGGAATTGTTGAGCATGAAATACTGGGGAAGGTTCTACCAAAATCCAGATGATGCAATACGGGCAAAAAGAGAACATTTAGAAGACATCTTAATGGTTTTGCCATGGGTAGCGCAAATTGACGCCTTCCAACATTGGATTTACACCCATCCTGAACACACCTTTGCAGAGCGAAACGATTATTGGTTGGGATTAACGAAAAGATTTGGAACGGGTTTAACCGATTGGAGTGGATTTGAAGAAAATCAGAAACATGCATGGCAAAAACAATTGCATCTGTATGAAGTTCCATTTTACTACATTGAATATGGCATTGCTCAAATTGGTGCTTTGGGCGTATGGAAAAACAGCATTGAAGACGAAGCAAAGGCCTTGGCAAAATACAAAAAAGGACTTTCTCTGGGCTATACGCAGGGACTGAAATCCATTTATGAAACTTCAGGTGTACCTTTTGATTTCACCCTAGAACAGATCAAAAGCCTAATGGGATTTGTGCAAAAGGAATTATCTACCTGCCAAAATGAATAAAAAGGAAAAAATTGTATATTTGCACCTCATTTTTAAGATGATTTTGGCTGTTTATCAACCTCTACAGCACAGAATGATGATCATGGCGAGATAGCTCAGTTGGTTAGAGCGTAGGATTCATAACCCTAAGGTCCCGAGTTCAACTCTCGGTCTCGCTACTAAAGCCTAGGTTTACTTAGGCTTTTTGTTTTTTTATTTTAACCCCATTGATAAGATCCAGGGAGCTGATAAACTTATTTTGTCCGTGCTCAACGCTCGATCTAAATGAAGTTTCTGCGAAAGTCAGTGCAAACGCTACTTACTAAACCCTAGCAGACCTGGTGGGATTTTGTTTGTAAAAATCATGTTTCACACCTATATATTATATTCCAAAAAACGCAACATGTTCTATAAAGGGGAGACAAATGATCTTTCAGAACGGTTAAAAAGACATAATAACGCTTACGAAAAGGCCACCAAAACAGGAGTGCCATGGGTTTTGGTTTGGAGCACACAAAAACCTTCTAAAGGTGAAGCTCAGTCCCTTGAAAAAAAACTGAAGAATCTTTCCGTTAAGCGAACTTGTGATTTTATTTTAAAACACATTGACGGGGTCCCGAGCTCTGACGAACTTTTGATTATTCAAAAGTTGTCAGAACACTGACAAACTTGTTTCGTCAGTGTTCAACTCTCGGTCTCACTGACGTTTCTACGAAAGTCAGTGCAAACGCTACTAAAGCCTAGGTTTACTTAGGCTTTTTGTTTTTTTATTTTAACCCCATTGATAAGATCCAGGGAGCTGATAAACTTATTTTGTCCGTGCTCAACGCTCGATCTAAATGAAGTTTCTGCGAAAGTCAGTGCAAACGCTACTAAAACCTAAGTTTACTTAGGCTTTTTTTATTCTTATTTTAAAACATCTTGAAGGGGCGCGGGCGCTAACGAACTTTGTTTCGAAAGAAGGCAAATGAAAGCTAAATTTTGGTAGATTTGAATTGCATGGCGAAAAAAAACACACCCACCCTACATCTCACCTTGGTGACAGTCCTGCTTTTTGTTTGCCTGTTGTGCATCTTCTTAAACAACGGTTTCTGGCACGCCCTCTTTTACGCCTTGCTTTTTTTTGGTTTGCGTTGGTTATTAAGACGTTGGACCCAATACAAATCCAGCGGATGGGTAATATTTAGAACCGTGTTCCTTGTAATGCTTTTTGGCGCATCTTCCTTTCTATTCACCTTGGTTAGAAGTGAAACGAATTACGTTTTCTTCTTCGACCATTCTGCCCCGATGAAAGTGTTGATGGATGACGAATGGGTTTCCATCAATAATGCGACCAAAATAGACCTTTCAGATGAATTTATTTCAGACGAAGTAAAGGTTCAAACAGTTTACTTCAAACGTTCCCAACCGAAAATCCTTGGAAAGGTGAAAAACCTAATCCTTCAAGAGCAAATCCGAGTGTTCACCTTTAAACCCGAAAATGATTTTTACCTCATTTCGGACGTTACCAATCGTTTTCATCCGATGTCACAAGCAGAAGCACAAAGTCGTAAACAAAGTGATTTCTTAATCAATGCCAGTTTTTACGATCGGAACAACAATGCCATTGGCGAAATTTATTACCTCGGTGAAAAGTACCAAAACAAGAGCAGCTCTTCTGGTTATTTTAAAGTCATCGATGGCAGGCCACATGCCGGACCTGAATCGATTTTTACACCCTATCGTGCTACGCCTTATTATGCTTGCCAAGCACATCCATCTACCATGAAAAACGGAACCATCTTCGGATACATTGACAATGAACAATACCTTGGGCATCGTAAATGGGGAAAGAAAACCTATCGAAATTTAATTGGTGAGAAAGAGGACGGATCCATTGTATTTGTCGTCTCCAACAACGGTGGACTCCTAAGTGTAAAAGAAGTAACCCAGGTCGCCCAGCGCATTGGGGTTAAACATGCCGCTTTGTTCGATGCAGGAATTGCGCTACAATATGCGTTCAACCACCCTGATTATCATGAATCATTTTCCGCTTTCAACAACGAAATGGATGCCGGGAATTTTTGCGATCGGGTTTGCATGCGTCTGTTTCGTAAAAATTTTATACAACGTTCACCTGTCTACATTGGAATTAAAGTAAAAACCGAATGAAATTAATACACTTAATCATTTTGCTTCTCACCCTATGTAGCTCGGCTTTTTCACAGGAACATGTCTTGGAAAAAAACCATGCAGAAGGCTTAGAAAAGGCTAAACTAGGTGATTATGCAGGCGCCGTGGCGTCTTTCACCAAAGCAATCGAAGCACTTCCTTTAGATGCGTACGCTTGGTACAACCGAGGAATGGCGAAGAATATGCTTGGGGATTACGAAGAGGCCATTTACGATTTCAGTACATGTATCGGACTCAGTCCTACCTATAAAAAAGTTTGGTTGAATCGTGGCATCACGAAAATGTACACGGGTAACTATGATGGAGCATTGGCCGATTATGCACAAGCCCTACACCTCGACCGGGATTACGCGGAAGCTTACTATCAAAGAGCCGTGGTGTATGAACTCAAAGGTTTGTTTGAATTTGCCTGTACGGATTACAACAATGCTTTGGGAAAAGGGTATTTAAACGCTTCAGAAAAAACCCGAAATTGTAGGGATACAAGCTACCAAAAACTTATTCATCAACCCCTGCTGAACTTGACGCTAACTTCGAATAAAAAAAGTTACGGGAAACGTTTAAAACACCCGATTAAAGTGGGAAGCACCGAAAATTTAACAACCTACCTAAGACATTTACGTGCACCAACCGGCGCGTTTGTACCGTTTCAGATCCTGGAAAAGGGAGACATAACCAAAGTTCAAATTACCTATACGAATCTCAAAAAAAAGCCTAAAACTTCTCTGCTATATTTCGACTGTAAACAATATGGGGAAGTGAAGTTAATTAAGGGTTTTACAACCTTTAAGAAAAATTAAAATCTTCTTTTACCATTCGCTCAACAATTTTTGCAGCGTTCAAAGCCAAGGGAATACCGCCCCCTGGATGCACCGTAACCCCAGCAAAATATAAGTTTTTCAATTTAGGCGCTTGGTTGGGATGCCTGTAAAAAGCCGACCATTTAGAATTGGAGCTGTTTCCGTAAATCGAACCCCCTTTGCCATTGAAAACCGTTGCGAGTTTCACAGGATCATTAATGTACTCTGCTTCTATGTATTCCTCAATGTCAATCTCTAGTATTCTGGATATCTTACGAAGGATGTTTTTCCTTAATACTTGTACCAGTTCATCCCAATTTTGGTCCGTATTGATCGGCGCATTTACCATTACAAACCAATTTTCACCCCCTTCTGTAGCATCGGATTTTTCGATTTTACTGCTGATGTGAATGTAAACCGTAGGATCGTCAACCAACGTTTTCTCCTCAAAAATGGCCTTAAACTCTTGTTTGTAATCGGATGTAAAGAAGATATTGTGCAATCCCAGCGTATCAAATTGTTTTTTTATCCCCCAATAAAATACGACTGCAGAAGAGGACATTTCTTGATTCAAAAGTCGATTTGGGGAAAACCGCTCTCCCAACAAGCGTTCATAGGTAAAGTGCACGTCCATGTTGCTAACCACCAAATCCGCGGGATATTTTCCTGAATGGGATTGCACACCGACTACCTTGTCGTTTTCAACAATGATTTCATGCACCGCATCTTCACAGTAAAACGCTACCCCCAATTTCTTAGCGGTTTGGACCAATCCTTCGGTAATGGAAACCATTCCTCCGACAGGAAAGTAAATCCCCGCATTCAACTCAAGGTGACTGATGATGCTTAACAATCCTGGCGTTTTGAAAGGGCTGCTTCCGTTGTAGGTAGCAAAACGGTTGAAAATCTGTATGGATTTTTCGTTTTTAAGGAATCGTTTCACAAAACCATCCATGGTGGTTACCAAACCATACATTGGTATGCGTAAAATTGCCTTGATCAGTTCAGGTTTGATTCCATGCCTAAACCTATGCAAAGAGGTGGTAATGAACACCGGATACAATGCGTCATAGTTCTTCGCCACGCGATGTAACAACTTTCTGACTTTCTTAGGGTTCTCATTAAATTCCTCAGCGAAGGATGTAACAACATCTTCTATTCCTGAAGTGAGAATGGCTTTTTTTCCGTCGTTAAAAAAATACCTAAAGGATTCTTTTAAATGAATGTAACGAAACGAGGTTGGCGTATCGACGAGTTTATGGAGTTCATCAATCAGATGGGGTTCTGTAAAAACGGAAGGTCCAATGTCAAAACGGTAGCCTCCAAAAGTCCTTGAATGTACCTTACCGCCTAAGAAATCATTTTTTTCAAAAACCTTAACCTTAAAACCCAACTTTGCGAGGCGAATGGCACTTGCCAATCCACCCACTCCACTTCCAATGACTATTGCTTCTCTGCGCATAAGGGGTAAACAAACGTTAAAATAAATGGTTCACACAAGATTTTATAGGGTCCAAATCATCAGATTCCCCCTAAAACCCTTGGATTTATTAACAAATGTATGGTTTTTTCAACATTTTACTAGATTTTACAAGGGTTTGCGACGCTTAGGTTAGTTATTCAAATATATTTGTCGAGTAAATTATTTATTAACCACTTAAAAGTATTACCATGAACAAAGCAGAATTAATTGATGCAATGGCCGCTGGGTCAGGTTTAACAAAAGCAGATGCTAAAAAAGCATTGGATTCATTTGTAGAAGCAACAGCTGAAGCATTAAAAAATGGAGACAGAATTTCTTTAGTAGGATTTGGATCTTTCTCTATTTCTGATCGTCAAGAAAGAAATGGACGTAACCCAAAAACAGGTGAAGTTATCACCATCCAAGCGAAAAAATCAGTTCGTTTCAAAGCGGGTGCTGAGCTTTCTAGCAAAGTAAACTAAGAAAATTTTTATTTTCGATGAAAGGGAGCCTGGCTCCCTTTTTTTGTGCTAAATTTTATCGAAAAAAACGATGTTTCGGGTTCCGTCGTTTAGCAGTATCTCTAACAAATACCTCCCACGGGTAAACGTATGCACGTCCAAGACTTCATTTCCCATTCCTTGGCATTGCAACCTACCTTCCAACGAATAAACCAATGTCTTTTTGACTTCATTTATTTTACGCCCCGCTAAGACCAAATGCTCATTCACTGGATTCGGTACCACACGAAATTCACCAAAGCTAATTTCCTTTGTTCCTGCGAAGGCACATTCCCCTGGTTGGAATTGCGATATCCCAAAATAGTTCACAGCAACACAGGCATTGTAATAGCTCACAGAGTCACACCCGCATACAGGATCGTAAACACCATTGCACAAGACGCTCACATCAATAAGGGCACTGTCAATGCACCCGATAATCGCGAAGGTATCGTTTAGACAAAGGCTGTTGCATTGGTAAGTAGAATTGAAAAAGTATCCAGCGTAATCAATGCCATTGCTCCCAATCATTGAGCAGCCTGAGATGGTGAAGCATGAATCATTTTGCCTAATCACCCCAAGTACCATGGCACAGGCACCGAAATCTACACCGTTTGGCACAGAAAGACAGGTATCAGGTTCCAACAAAGGACAAGGTCCTGGGTCATACGAGGTGACTCCACCAAAAACGACTGCAAGACAAGCATTGTCATAGGTTACCCCATCGCAACCGCAGACAGGATCAAAAACCGCAGGACATAAGGCAGTGGTATCGATGAGCGCGGTATCAATGCAGTTTTGACCCAAACCGAATGCGCAGTTAAGTGCGGTAAAGTATATTAGTATTATTTTTTTCACTCAGTAACATTTAATTCGCCTTCTGATTTTGCGATTACGGCGGTGGCTAAACAATTCCCAAGTACATTCACCGATGTTCTGGCCATGTCCATAATGGCATCAATTCCGAGGATGACAGAAGCTTTTTCAGGATCTAAACCCATGGATGCAACCGTCCCCGCCAAAATCACAAAAGAAGCGCCACGTACCCCTGCCACGCCCTTACTTGTAAGCATAAGCACCAGACAGATGGAAATTTGTTCTCCTATGGATAAATCAATCCCAGACATTTGGGCAATGAACACGGTTGCCAAGGACAAATACAGCGTGGTTCCATCCAAGTTAAAACTATAGCCTGTAGGAATGACAAAACCCACAATGTGTTTGGGTATGCCAAATTTCTCCAAGTTCTCCATGGCCTTTGGGAGGGCTGCCTCGCTGCTCGCGGTAGCAAACGCCAGGCTCACCGGTTCGGTCACAGCCGCGATGAATTTCCGTATCGGTATTCTGGCAATCAGGGCAATCGGTAAGAGCACACCCAGAACGAAGACAATCAAAGCGAAATACAGCGTACCCACCAATTTCATGAGACCAAGTAACACATCTACCCCTGATTTCGCGACGGTAGAAGCCAAGGCACCAAAAACAGCCAGCGGCGCAAGGTACATTACGAGGTCTGTAAACTTAAACATCACCTCAGCCAAACTTTCATTCCATCGCAACATGGTCAGCTTGTGCTGCTCATTCTTTACCATTCCTAAACCGATGGCGAAAATGAGCGCGAAGACCACGATTTGTAAAACATGATTTTCAGCTATCGACTTCGCAATGTTTTCGGGAAACATTTCAACCAAATGGTCTTTGTGCTCCGCTTTTTGGGCCAACAACTCTGCCGATTTCTCCATCTCCGCCTTTCCAGAAGTAACCTTCACCCCTACACCCGCCTCGGAGAGATTGATTGAAAACAAGCCGATGAACAAGGCGATGGTGGTGACAATTTCAAAATACAAAATACTCTTTAATCCCATTCGTCCCACCTGCCTGAGGTTACTGTGACCTGCTATTCCAACGACCAAGGTTGAAAATATCAACGGAGCCACCAAGGATTTTATCAAACGGAGGAATATTTTTGCGAATCGTTCCATTTCTTTTGCAAACCACGGAAAATCCAAGCCCACTTCGATCCCCAAAAGCATGGCGCCAAAAATCCACAGAGACATTTTCTTTCTTTTGAAGGCTATGAAAAACAATCCCCCGATGAGAATAAACCGAAGTATTTGGAAAAACACCTCAAACCCATGACCTAAATAACTTTGCAAGGCATACGACAAAGCAACATTCGCGAAAAGAATAAGAAAACTGAGAATTGAGGTAAAAGATTTAATCCATTTGTTCATTTGGTAAAAGTAATGAATTAGCACTTTCATTACCAATATGTATCTTTGAAACAAATTTCAAACATGGCAATTTCACAAAAGGAACTGGAGTTCAACTTTAACGATGACCAAATGCGGTTACGGATCAGTAACTTGGAAAGTGAACTCAACAAAATCAAACTGGGCGGCGGCACAAAAAGAATTGAAAAACTTCATGCTTCTGGAAAATTAACGGCCAGGGAAAGAATAGACTTATTGTTGGACAAGGATACCGAGCGCTTCGAGGTGGGTGCGTTGGCAGGTTATGGAATGTACGCTGAACATGGCGGATGCCCCTCTGGCGGTGTGGTTGTTGTAATTGGTTATGTTTCTGGTCACCAATGCATTGTGGTTGCAAATGACGCTACGGTAAAAGCAGGAGCCTGGTTTCCCATCACTGGTAAGAAGAACCTTAGGGCTCAAGAAATTGCCATGGAAAATCACCTTCCAATCATCTATTTAGTCGATTCTGCGGGTGTTTACCTTCCCATGCAAGATGAGATTTTCCCTGACAAAGAGAATTTTGGAAGGATTTTTAGGAACAATGCCATCATGAGTTCTCAAGGCATCATTCAAATTGCTGCCGTTATGGGAAGCTGCGTGGCCGGAGGTGCCTACCTTCCCATCATGTCCGACGAATCGTTGATTGTCGATAAAACAGGTACCATTTTCCTCGCTGGATCCTACCTCGTAAAAGCAGCAATTGGTGAAGTGATTGAAAACGAAACATTGGGAGGAGCGACCACACAAACTGAAATCTCTGGGATTTGTGATTACAAAGTCGCCAATGACCAAGAATGTTTGGAAACCATCCGTGACTTAATGGGTAGAATTGGACAAACAGAAAGGGCAGGATTCGATAGAAAGGAGCCAAAAGCCCCGATGTTACCTGAAAAAAATGCCTACGGAGTCCTTCCGAATGACCGTTCAAAACCTTACAACACGAAAGAATTGCTGAAATCATTGGTTGACGATTCGGAGTTTACGGAATACAAACCAACTTACGGAAAAACAATCCTTTGCGCCTATGCCAGAATCAACGGATGGAGCGTAGGTATTGTAGCAAACAACCGTGAAATCGTAAAATCAACCAAAGGTGAAATGCAATTGGGTGGGGTAATTTATTCCGATTCGGCAGACAAGGCTGCGAGGTTCATCATGGTTTGCAATCAAAAATCCATTCCTTTGGTGTTTATCCAAGACGTTTCTGGATTCATGGTAGGATCAAAAAGTGAGCAAGGAGGAATCATTAAAGACGGTGCCAAATTGGTCAATGCCATGTCAAACAGTGTCGTACCAAAATTCACCGTTATCGTTGGGAATTCATACGGCGCGGGGAATTATGCAATGTGTGGAAAAGCATACGACCCAAGACTGATTGTTGCTTGGCCTACCGCTGAGATTGCGGTAATGAGTGGCGCAGCTGCGGCGAAAACCATGCTTCAAATAGAAGTTGCAACGCTTAAAGCGAAAGGAGAAACCATCACCCCTGAAAAGGAAAAGGAACTTTTTGACAAGATAAAGAATCGTTACGACGAGCAGATTTCACCTTTTTATGCTGCCAGTAGAATTTGGGTTGATGCCATCATTGATCCTGCAGACACCCGAAAGGTAATCTCTATGGGAATTGAAATGTCTAACCACGCAAAAATCACGAAAAGATACAATGTAGGAGCAATCCAGACGTAGAAACTTATTCTTCTCCCCAACCGGAATCGGTACTTTTTTTCCCATTGAAATAGCGAGAATAGCCAAAACCTACCACCAAGAATGAGGTGACTTTGTTGAGTTCGGCTTGTGAATAGCCTAAGGTAGAATTCACGCCTAAGTCCCAAGGTTTAAAACCGAAACCATAGATTGCATAGCCGATGGTTAAACGAAATGAAGCGTTGACTTCAGAGGCAAGGCAAAGTCCAATGTTTGGTTCGAGGTACAAACAGGTTTTTGGAAGAAACCCCACGCCTGATGCTTTTAACGCATCGGTTATGATTACAGATTGTGCAACCCCACCCTTCAATGCGATGTCTGTTGCCAATGCATTGTTCCAAAATTTCTCATGGCCTAATTTCAAAAAAGCGGCGCCACTGTGCATGCCTCCACTGACCTTTTGGTTGATGCGAAACTGATTGACAGAGAAGAATGAATAATGCAAACCTCCACCAAGGGAAAGTCCACTTTTCGTGGTATATTGATACATGGGTGAGATGTAAACCAACCCTTGCATAATGTTCTTGAAAGGACCGTTCACCATCCCGTTTGGCAAACCCAGTTCAATCACAAATGAATCGTCTGGATCAATTTGCGCATGCATCGATTGAAACGTAAACAACGGCATCGCTAACAACAGTAAAACAAGAACAATCTTTGAATACATAGGAACTACTTACGGTCTAAATTTACGATTTAAACGCTTTGCAAAAATACGTTCGAAAAAACTTCTTACAAAACCAGCGGTTTCGGGTTCCCACTTAAAATAAAGCACGGGGACCACAAAGACGACTACCACATACAATTCAATGGTTAACAAGCGAATGATGCGCTCCCATTTGCTCGAATCCATTTCAAAAGGAAGCATGGGGATCACTAAAAAATAGAGCAAAAGTACCAATCCAAACCATACAATGGGTCTGAGTTGTCCCCAATCAAAAGGATTCAACCGATAGGACCGGTAAATATAATACGACCTTGCCAAATTGTAGAAAACGTAAATAAATCCGGTTGAAAATCCCACCCCTGAAATCCCATAAATAGGAATCAACCAACGATTCATGAAATAAATCCCTACACACAAAAACAAGGTAAAAAGCAGGTCGAATTTGTATTTTCTCGACGTAGCGAAGATAATTCCATTCAGTCCGCAGTACATGTCCACTACTTTTCCAATCAGCAAAAAGCACAACACCGGCAATCCTGCCTTGAAATCAGGGTTTAGAAATGAAAACAATTCTTCCCTTGGCAACCAAAGTGCTAAAAATGAGAACAATCCAATGAAAAGCCCTGCCCCACTCGATTTTTTATAAATTGCTTGCAAGCCTACCAAGTCTTTTTCCTTCCACAATTTTGCCACGATGGGCGAACTGACACGGGTCATGGCACGAAAGGGTATCTGCACTGCGCTCGTAACCTGCATCATCGTTGTATAAATCCCAGTGGCAGCCAATCCAATCATACTCCCAATCATCAAAGCGTCCATAGAAACTACCAAAATGGTGGCAAGGGTATTAATGTATGAGAAAAGGCTAAAAGTCAATATGAGTTTTCTAAACCTTTTGGGAACGGTAATGTGTCTAAGCGACAAATGAATCTCCCCTTTCGCCAACAGGTAAACAAACAATACAGATGCTGGAAAAAGGTTGCTCACCATCATGGCAATCATGCAATGCTCAAATGAAATCCATTGCGCAGCAAACAAAAGCAAGCATACAGTGGTGATTAACCTTAATACGATGTCTTGTAAAAAAACAGGGAGCACATTTTTATACAAGCCCCTCATGTAATTTTCAAAAAGCATAAAGAACACATTGCCAATCCCCACGGGAATTACCCACCAAGCGTAGGCCACAAACAGCGGAGATTTTTCGGTGAAATAGGCCACGATCTGCGCTTTGAATACAAAAAACAGCGTAGAAAAAAGGGAAATTCCAATCAAAACAATGAGAACATTGAGCATTAAGAACCCATAATTTCGCTTTTCTTTGTTTCTAAAAAAGGGGAAGAATCGCCACGTAACATAAATGCTTCCAAGGTTACATAGTTGCGCGAAGAGCAAGCCAGTCGTGGAAAGTAAGTTTACCAAGCCAATTTCAATGGTGGTCAGAAAAAGAATGAAAAGAAAGGCCTTATTCAAATAGCCCAATACAAGGCCGGCGTATGAAATTAGGGTGGTTTTTAAGGCATCCTTTTTTACAATTCCCATTTCAATTAACGAGACAAGTGCATGTTCCTTTTGGAATAGATTTTCGTGAAAAACGGGTCCTTGAGGTCTTTGATGAATCGAATTGCTTCGCCTGTGGATTTCATTTCTGGACCGAGTTCCTTTTTCACTTCGGGAAATTTCTCAAAGGAAAACACGGGGATTTTAATGGCATACCCAGATCGTTTCGGTTGAAAATTAAAGTCTTTCAATTTATTGACCCCCAACATGATTTTTGTTGCATAGTTGACATACGGTTCGTCGTATGCTTTGGCAATAAAAGGAACGGTACGGGAAGCCCTTGGATTTGCCTCAATGACATACACCTTGTCGTCCTTGATCGCGAATTGAATGTTGATCAACCCTACGGTTTTAAGCTCCAACGCAATTTTCCGAGTGATGTCCTCAATTTGTGTCATTACAAAATCACCGAGGTTGTAAGGCGGAAGCACTGCATAAGAATCTCCAGAATGAATCCCTGCGGGTTCGATGTGTTGCATGATGCCAATGATGTATACATCCTCCCCGTCACAAATGGCATCCGCTTCAGCTTCTATTGCCCCACCGATAAAGTGATCCAACAAAATTTGATTGCTTCCCATTTCATTGATAATGTCAACAACGTGGTGTTCTAATTCCGTTTTGTTGATGACAATTTTCATTTTCTGTCCTCCTAAAACATAACTTGGACGTACCAACAATGGAAACCCAAGCACATCGGCCAACTCCAACGCTTGTTCGGCACTTTCTACCACGCCATATTGTGGAAACGGGATGTTATTTTCCTCTAACACCTTGGAAAATCTACCACGGTCTTCGGCCAAATCCAACGCATCAAAACTGGTCCCTAAGATTTTAATTCCGTATCGGTGTAGCTTTTCCGCTAATTTCAGAGCGGTTTGCCCTCCCAATTGCACAATGACCCCTTCTGGTTTTTCATGCTGAATGATGTCGTAAATATGCTCCCAAAAAACAGGTTCAAAATACAACTTGTCAGCCGTATCAAAGTCTGTTGAAACGGTTTCTGGGTTGCAATTGATCATGATGGTTTCGTAACCACACTCTTTGGCCGCCAAAACACCATGAACACATGAATAATCGAATTCGATTCCTTGTCCAATGCGGTTTGGACCTGAGCCCAGTACCACGATTTTTTTACGGTCGCTTACCACACTCTCATTTTCATATTCGAAGGTAGAATAGTAGTAAGGCGTCAGCGCTTCAAATTCAGCGGCACACGTATCTACCAATTTATATACCCGATTGATGCCAAAGTCTTTACGCTTTGCATAGACTTCAGACTCCAAACATTTAAGGAGGTGGGCAATTTGACGGTCTGCATATCCTTTTTGTTTTGCTTCGAAAAGCATTTCGGATGGAATGTTTTCAATGGTATTCTTTTCTACTTTACGCTCCATCTTAATGAGGTCCTCGATTTGCCTTAGGAACCAAATGTCAATCTTGGTTTTTTCAACAATCGTTTTGAAAGGGATTCCCAACTTAATGGCATCATAGATATGAAATATGCGGTTCCAGCTTGCGTGTGACAAACTGTGTAAAATCTCATTTTGATTGGTCAATTCCTTGCCATCCGCCCCCAAACCATTGCGATTGATTTCAAGCGATTGACATGCCTTTTGAAGTGCTTCTTGAAAAGACCTTCCAATGGCCATCACCTCTCCTACCGATTTCATCTGAAGTCCCAACTCCCGATTCGCTCCTGGAAATTTATTGAAATTCCACCTTGGGATTTTCACAATGACATAATCTAAGGTAGGTTCGAAAAGTGCGGATGTCGTTTTGGTGATTTGGTTTTTCAGTTCATCCAAGTGATATCCAATCGCAAGTTTAGAAGCAATTTTGGCAATCGGATATCCCGTTGCCTTCGATGCCAATGCGGAAGACCTTGAAACCCGAGGATTGATTTCGATGGCAATGATGTCTTCTTGGTTGTCGGGTGATACCGCAAATTGAACGTTGCAGCCGCCCGCAAAATTGCCAATGGAGCGCATCATCAAGATGGCCATGTCCCTCATTTTCTGATAGGTCACATCGGATAAAGTCATGGCTGGGGCCACCGTAATTGAATCCCCTGTATGAATCCCCATGGGGTCAAAATTCTCTATGGAACAAATGATTACCACATTGTCATTGGCATCACGCAATAGCTCCAATTCAAATTCTTTCCACCCCAATAAGGCTTTGTCTATCATGACCTCATGAATGGGAGAAAGCTGTAAACCTCTTTCCAATAAGTTATCAAACTCAGCAGGGTTGTGTAAAATAGAAGCGCCTGAGCCTCCTAAAGTATAACTTGGTCGAATGCAAAGTGGGAAACCAAATTCTTGGGCAATTTCTTTCCCCTCTAAAAAAGATTTTGCCGTTTTCTGGGGCGCCATGGGCACACCGATGTCCAACATTAACATGCGAAACGCTTCGCGATTTTCTGTAATTTCAATGGCTTTGATGTCCACGCCAATGATTTTCACACCGTAGGTTTCCCAAATGCCCATTTCATCGCAAGCTATGCAGAGATTCAATGCCGTTTGACCACCCATGGTAGGCAATACCGCATCTATTTTATGATTTTTAAGGATTTCCACAATGCTTTCCGGCTCCAATGGCAACAGGTAAACATTGTCGGCTACCACCTTATCCGTCATGATGGTGGCAGGATTGGAGTTAATCAACGTAACTTCAATTCCCTCTTCTCTTAAGGACCTTGCGGCCTGGGAACCCGCGTAGTCAAACTCACAAGCTTGCCCAATCACGATGGGACCTGAACCGATAATTAAAATGGACTTTAGCGAATTGTCTTTTGGCATAGTTTGCAATTTACTTTCGAGGTTGCAACGCAACAGAATTTGGTGACCAAAATTAAATGAAATAACCTTACTTCAAACATGCAAAAGTCAGTGTTTTTGAACAATCTTACTGCGAAATGTTAATAGTGTATTGAATCTTTATAAGATGGTAAATTCCCTTATTTTTGTGATTCAATTCTTATCGATGAAAACCTTAATTTCTGCTTTATTCACCCTTTCCCTTTCGTTGGTTTGTGCACAGGGAAGTTACAAGCTTGCCGTCCTCAAATACAACGGTGGAGGAGATTATTACGCGAATCCCACAGCGCTTCCGAACTTGATCCAATTTTGCAATTCGCAATTGGGAACGAACATCTCAAAGGAAGTTCCTTATGTTGAGGTGGGAAGCAAAGATCTTTTTCTGTACCCTTTTGTTCACATGACAGGGCACGGAAATGTCGTTTTTTCAAGAGCTGAAATCAGCAATTTACGGACGTATTTGTTGGCGGGTGGATTTTTACACATCGATGACAACTATGGAATGAATGAATACATTCGGACTGAAATTAAAAAGGTTTTTCCAGAACACGACCTGGTCGAATTACCCTCTAACCATGGCATCTTCAACGTAAAATTCCCTTTCAGTGGGCTTCCTAAAATTCATGAACACGATGGGAAACGACCCCAAGCGTTTGGAATCATCCACGAAGGAAGGTTGGTGCTGCTTTATACCTATGAAACAGATTTAAGCGATGGATGGGAGGATCAAAGTGTTCACAACGACCCTGACAACAAACGTCAGCAAGCTTTGAAAATGGGAGCGAATATCTTATACTTCGTTTATACGCAGTAATTAGTGATTGTGCCCGTCTCCTTCATGGTGCTCATGACCTTCCGGTGATGAAGGTACACTTGCAGGTGCCTCACAATTCATCATTTCAATTTCGAAAATCAAATCTGAGTATGGAGGAATTCCTGGTCGTCCTGCCGGGCCGTAAGCCAAACGGTAAGGAATGTACAATTTCGCTTTTCCACCTTTTCCTAACAACTTAATTCCTTCTTCAAAACCGGGAATCATTCTTTGTACCTGAAAATTAAAATCCAAAGGCATGTTGCGGTCGTAAGAAGCATCAAACTTCTCCCCTGTCGCGAAAAGCGTTCCTCGGTAATGCAAAGAAATTTTAGAACCCATTTTAGGCGTCAAAGTATCTCCTGCTTTCTCGATTAGAAACATAAGTCCGGATGCTGCTTGCATTAAATTTGGACGGGTCTCAACTTTGGAAACGCGGTTTTTGAAATCTTGAAAATATTCTGCGTCCGTCATTGCAGCAATTTTCTTATACCCTTCTTGCTTTTGTTCTTCAATCTTCTTCATTGGAAGGTATTTGCTGTCAAAACCTTTTTGACCAACAAATGCTTGGGCTTTCTTCCCAATTCGCAGTATGGTCACTTGATTCATTACGTCATTTTGCTCTATCGCATTAACAATTTCTTGTCCAACGACTACACGTCCAAAAACCGTATGCTTTCCATCCAACCATGGCGTAGCTTTGTGGGTGATGAAAAACTGACTTCCATTTGTGTTTGGTCCGGAATTAGCCATGGACAAAATGCCAGGATACAAATGTTTCAAGGTAGTGTCAATTTCATCATAGAATTTATACCCAGGACCGCCAGAACCATTTCCGGCAGGATCTCCACCCTGAATCATAAACTCACGAATTACGCGGTGAAACTTCAATCCATTGAAAAATGGTTTGACAATTTTAACGGTGTCTACGTTTAATTTCCCTTCGGCCAAACCGATAAAATTCCCTACGGTCATGGGTACCTTTTCGAAGTACAATTGACAGATGATTTCACCTTTTGTCGTGGAAAACTTTGCATACAAACCTTCCGGCAATTTAGCGCTTGCGTTTTGTGCGAATGCGTTCAACGATAGGATTGCAAATGAGAGTACAAGTAAATTTTTCATATTAATCAAAACTTAACAATTCAACTTCAAAAATCAATGGAGAATAGGCTGGAATTTGAGGACTTGGAGAGCTTGCGCCATATGCCAAGTTTTGTGGGATGAAGAATTTGTATTTCCCACCTTTTTTCATCAATTGCACCCCTTCGGTCCAACCTGGAATCACTTGGTTCAGTCCAAACTCGATGGGCTCTCCCCTGTCAACCGAACTGTCAAACACAACACCGTCTATGGTAGTGCCATGGTAATGTACTTTCACACGGGACTCAGCTTTTGGATGCTCACCCTCTCCTTCTTTGATCACATAATATTGAAGTCCACTTGCAGTGGTGATTATCCCATTTTTCTTAGCGTTATCGGCTAAGAATTTCTCACCTGCTTCCTTAAGCCCTTCGTTTTTCTTGTCTGCTTCTGCTTGCACTTTCGCAGCTTTTTTAGAGAAATAGCCCCCTAAAATCATTTCATCTTCATCGGAACAAGCCAATTTACTTTTGTTGACAGCATCGCGGAAACCTTGAATGATAAGCTCCATATTGGCTTCACTCATTTCTTTTCCAATGTTGGAACCGATGTTAACACCCAAAAGGTAAGATACGGTATCCACTTCATTTTTAAGGGCAATTTTCTTTTTAGATGATTTTTGTGCAAAAGAGAACAATGCAATTGCAACAAATCCAAGGGTAAAAATGTGTTTTTTCATGGTTAGTTTCTATTATCAATTCCCCAATACATCTTATTACGGATGGTATCCAAGAAATTAGTGTGGTCAAATTTAATTACATTAATTAGAAATTCTGCTTTTGTCACCCGAATTTGTTCTCCTTGTTTAATATTTTTTGTGACTCCATCCAAGCTAAGCAGGCAGCTTCGATCCCTTCCTTCCAAGGTTAAATCTATGGGCATATGATCCGGAACAACAACGGGTCGAACGTTGAGGTTATGCGCGGCAATGGGTGTAATGATGTGCACTTGACAACCCGGAGTAATAATTGGACCCCCGCAACTTAGGGAATATCCCGTAGAACCTGTAGGTGTTGAAATGATCAATCCATCCGCCCAATAGGTGTTTAGGTACTTTCCATCTAGGGAAGCATGAACGGTAATCATCGAAGATGTATCTCGTTTTGAAATGGTCAATTCATTCAATGCAAAATTCTCATCTCCGTACAATTCGTCTTGGGTAGCAACACGAAGCAACGACCGTTTTTGGTAATCAAACTTTTTTGCTTCAATCAGAAAGAAGGTTTCCGAGATGGATTCCTTTGAGATGTTAGACAAGAATCCCAGTCTTCCTGTATTGATTCCTACGATGGGAACCCCTGAATCTCTGATGAAACGCACTGCGCGCAAGAAAGACCCATCTCCTCCCAAACCAATCATTAAATCAATTCCCGATTTGAAATCTGTAAAATCTGCATACGTAGCGACCTTGGGTTCGAAGTTGTATTTATTACGAAGGTGTTCAACGGTTTGGTATTCGAGCAAAGCTTTCCATCCCCTTCGTTCAATTTCAACTATAATTTGTTGTAGGTAATCCAAGCTTTGCTTGGTAAATTTCATTCCATAGATTGCGATATTCATAGCTAGAATTTCAAAAAATTCATCAAGGTATCAAACCTTCCGCGAAGGTCATCTTCTGCATCCTTGTCTTGGTAGGCTGCCTTCACCACATAGTCATACCGTTCAAACGTCTGGATTATGCGTGAAAGATTGGATTGGTTTATCTTCAAGGTCACCTGGATGATTGTAGATTCATCGGTTGTGGTGATGTACGAACTTAAAATCTTCGCTGTATTGCTTTCAATGATTTGCGCTATCTGCACCATGGAGTAATCGACCGCATTCACCTCCAAAATTAAAATTCCGCCATGCTCTTTTAAACTGCCAAAATCCGACATTACACCCATCACTTGGTAAATGGAAATGCATCCTTGGTATTCCTCTTGCTCGTTTAGTACAGGTAAAACGCTCAGTTTTTCGGTTGACATTTTCAAAAGCACGTCGTACAAATGATCATTTGAATAGGCAAAGGGACGAGGAAGGTGGTCGAACATCACGTCCAAACTTTCTTCCAATTCGAGGTGGTCTAATACAGCAGATTCTGAGACGATGCCGACGAAATTGCCATTTTTAAGCACGGGTAAATGACTTACTTTGAATTCGTCCATCCAAAAAAGAACTTTCTCTCCACTGTCAGAGTGAAGCAAGGGAGGAATTTCTTCCGTAAGCATTTCGATGGCACGCATAAGGGTCCACGAAGGTAGGGAATTTACCACAGAGTTCGTAAATTTGTCCAAAAAACAGGTGACGAAATTAAGTGTGAATGTAAATAAGGTGGCCACCTTGCGTAACGCCCGAGGCGGGGACCATCCAAATGTTGTACAATTCGCGCAGGATTGTCAAACCTTCGGTGCCGATGGAATCACGGTTCATCCGAGACCTGACGAAAGGCACATTACCCAGCGAGATTGCATTGCGATTGCAGAAATCATCACTACAGAATTCAACATTGAAGGCTTCCCAGATGCGCGTTATTTTGACATTTTAAAGACTACCTTGCCTACCCAAGCCACTTTGGTTCCCGATGGACGTGATGTGATCACCTCTTCGGAAGGTTGGAACGTAACGGATAACCATGATTTTTTAAAAAATTGGATAGAAAAAATTCAAGCGCTGGGCATACGTGTTTCATTGTTTATGGAAACGGATCTTCACCAAATTGAAGCAGCTGCAAAATTAGGGGTGGAAAGGATTGAATTTTACACAGGTCCCTTTGCCGAAGCTTTTCCTACAAACCCTTCATGTGTACAACCGTATGTTGAAGCTTGTGATTTCGCCTTGTCGCTTGGGTTAAAAATCAATGCGGGACACGACCTAAGTCTGGAAAACCTGGCTTTTTTCAAAAGTTCTTTAACGCAATTGGACGAGGTTTCCATTGGACATGCGTTGATTTCAGATGCACTTTACTTTGGCATTGAAAACACGATCCAGATGTACAAACGCAAGTTGAAATAGGGCTATCCCTTGTTAATAATTGTCCTTGTAGGATATGGAATGATGATTCCATGTTCACGAAACAATTTGTCTATTTCAAAACGTATGTCCGATTTATAATTCCCGATGTCCCAGCTATGTTCTGCCCAAAACACCAATTCCAGCTCAATGCCATGGTCTGCAAATTTGGAAAGCCTAACAAAAACGGGCTCGTTTTTTTTCACTTTGGGATGTTGTTTTGCGGCCAAGATCAATAGGTTGGAAACGATTTCTGTATCAAATCCAAAATCTACCACCACGGGAATGGTAAACATGGAAAGCGGGGAGCTATGGCTCCAGTTTTCAACTTGTTGTTGGGTAAGACGGGAATTCGGAATGATCAACACGTTCCCTTCCCTCGTTTCAATTTGGGTAGTTCGAAAGCTGATTTTCAAAATTTTGGCTACGGTTGTTGAGGCATCTTTCACCAAATTTCCCCCATTGATTTCGACGATGTCTCCAACCTTTAAATTTCCTTCCACCAACAGTACCACGCCTGCAATCATGTCCTTAAAAACATCTTGCAACCCGAGCCCTAAGCCCACCAATAAACCTACGGAACCCGTTAAAATTAAGGTGACGTTGATGTTTAGTATGTTTAATGCCAATACAATGGACAAAAGGTTGACTACGTATTTGGCAAGTTGAACATAGACAAATTCTACCCCTGGATCGTAATTGGCTTTATGTGCATTTCGTTTTCCGAGGTATAACTTGTATAAATTAATGACCATCCGAGCGACGATGAAGATGGCGATGACAAGGATCAGGTTGTACAGCGAAATGTGAACATTCCCAAAGCTGATGAGGTTGTATTTAATGAATTCTTCAAAGGTTACATTGGCATTGTTAAATCGAAAACTTAGTACCGCAACATACAACGCAATCAGGTAAACACTTTGGGTAAACAATTTCAAATAGGTTTCTTTTCTTCCTTCGATTTGAATGTTGTTGTTCTTGAGGGTTTGTTTTAAGAAACGAGACAACAATTTTCGGATGATGACAGCGGACACAAAAATGACCACCAAAAAGACCAGGTTCCAAAGGCAAATGTTAAAGGGCCCAATTTTTAAAAATGTTTCACTCATTATTTTAATATTATTCTTCCTAATTTATCTGAAAAAGCAATTTTCACTCGCTCGTATGCCATTTGTTCTGAGAGCAGTTCCAATAAAATTGCTTCCTCGATGGATTCATCTTGAATTCTATTTCGCAACCCCTCAATGTGGTCACAGATTTTATGGTATTTAAAATTATAAATTGCGTACAAAACCGTAGGATAAATGTCGTGCTCTTCGTGTTTGGTTGTAATTCTATACTTGGATTCCCAATTTGGACTCAACTCATTTCCAAGTGTTTCTAAATCCGTTACAAACTGAATGATTTCCATGTCTTGTGAACGGTTGAAATAATTGGCCGTATAGAGAATTCCTTCTGCGATGCCATCTAACATTTCCCCGTAGATTTTTGCGCAAACGGGATGAACAAAGGAAAGGTCGTCAGAAGCGAGTTCTTGAATGACAAAATCTGTAACCCTGAGTGTCATGGGTTCACTCACGTTTTCTTTGACAAAGACCATTTCACGGCTTCCGTATTGCAACATCAAGCGCATGAGTTCCTTCTCGATCAATTCGCTTTGCAGCACGGCTGCTTTGGGCGCATCGCTTTGCGGAATAGGCTTGGGAGCGGTCTTAACATCAGCTATCCAAGGTTCTTTCAACGCTTCGGCAAGTTTGCCTTTGCGGTGGCGACTGACTTCCTCATTGATTAAACTTTCTTCAATGGCGTATTTCGACGCAATTTCTTGGGCATAGACTGTCCTGGTTATCGCATCCGGGATCAGGGAAATGGACAATACGATGTCTTTAATCAACTGCGCTTTTTGCAAGGGGTCTGCATGGGCATCTTTGAGTAAAATTCCTGCTTTAAAGGAAATGAAATCTTGCTTATTCGCTTTCAAAAAGGCAATTAAATCCGTTGAACTGGTTTTCTTTGAAAAGGAATCTGGATCTTCTCCTTCCGGAAAGAGTACCACTTTCACATTCAATCCTTCCTCTAAAATCAAGTCAATCCCCCTAAACGAAGCTTTTATACCTGCTGCATCCCCATCGAATAGGATCGTAATGTTCTTTGTAAACCTTGAAATCAAGCGTATTTGCTCCCGAGTAAGCGACGTTCCTGAGGAAGACACTACATTTTCAATGCCTGCTTGGTGCATGCTGATTACATCGGTATACCCTTCGCAAAGCAAACACTCGTCGTACTTTATGGCGCTGTTTTTCGCAAAGAACATTCCGTAGAGCACTTCACTTTTATTGTAAACCGGACTTTCCGGCGAATTGAAATATTTCGCTACTTTTTTATCCGTGAACAAGGTCCTTCCACCAAAGCCCAAGACCCTTCCCGAAAGACTTTGAATGGGAAACATCACCCGTCCCCTAAAAAAATCAAAGCGACGGCCTTCTTTTTCCTTGCACAATCCTACTTTTTCTAGGTATTCGAATTTGAATCCTTTGGCCAACGCACTGTCTGTGAAATCTGTACCTGAATTGGCACAATACCCCAACTGAAATTTTTGAATGATGTCCCTTCGAAAGCCCCTCTCTTCAAAGTAAGACAATCCGATGGAGGTTCCCTCCTGGGTTTGCGTGAGGTTCTCGTGAAAGTGGTTTTTTGCAAATTCGTTGATGATAAACAAGCTGTCCTTTTCCGTGGCAATGGCAAGTTCCTCAGCGGTAACTTCTTGGCTTTGAGGGACCTCAATGTTGTATTTATCAGCCAACCATTTCAAAGCTTCTGGATAGGAAAAATGTTCTTTTTCCATTAAAAACGAAACTACGTTCCCTCCTTTTCCTGTGGAAAAACACTTGAAAATTTGCTTTCCGGGAGAAACAATGAAGGAAGGCGTTCTTTCATCGGTAAAAGGACTCAGTCCTTTCAAGTTGGTACCTGCACGTTTTAGCTGTACAAATTCTCCGATAACTTCTTCAATGCGCGCAGTCTGTAAGATTTGGTCAATTACATGTCCGGGGATTCTACTCATTGGGGTAGGCATAATTTTTTTCAGTGACCAACTTCCCATCCGCATCATAGGTTGTCCAGGTTCCCACCATTTCATCGTGAAGGTATTCCCCACGGTAATGCACCCTCCCATTGGGATATTTCACAATGGTAAAACCTTCTTTCAATCCATTCTCAAACATAGTTATCGACAATTCATTCCCAGATTCAGCATAAAAAACCCATTTGCCATTGCGTTGACTTTTGGCATCCAAAGCACCTTTGAATTTCAATTGTTTTTTACCTGGGTACCATTCGTAATAGACACCATTCTTTTGTTCTATTAACTTCTCTGGTTGATTTGAAACTGGCTTTTTCTTCTCTGAGCCACAGGCAAAGATTCCGAAAACGAGTAAAAAAAAGAATACTTTTTTCATAAATTATTTGGTTCTGTTCATGGTATAATCTACCAATGCGATGAGGGATGCTTTTGCATCGTTGTCGGGTAAATCCGCTAGCAATCCTTTGGCTTCTTCCCCAATTTTTCGCATCATGGCATCCGCATATTGAATCCCTCCGTTCCTCAACACGATGTCGATGGCTTTTCGAACGGATTCTTCCTTGTTGTTTTGGTTTTTCACAATGAATTTTAGGGCCTTCACTTCTTCGGCAGGCGCATGGTTCAATGTATAAATCATCGGAAGGGTTAGCTTTTGTTCCCTGATGTCGTTTCCTGTAGGTTTCCCAATGTTTTCAGAATCACCAAAATCGAAAATATCGTCCTTGATTTGAAATGCCAAACCTACCTTCTCCCCAAAGCTGCGCATGGTCTCGCGGTGTTCTAAGGCTCCTGCAGCCAAACATCCGGCTTCACAACTTGTAGAGAGTAAAGATGCTGTTTTCTTGCGTATGACTTCAAAGTAAATCTCTTCTGTGATGTCCAACAACCTCGACTTTTCCATCTGAAGCAGTTCCCCCTCAGACATTTCGCGGACGGAGCGTGCGACAAGTTCTAGGATGTCTGTGTTTTGTTTTTCAATCGAAAGAAGTAAAATTTTTGAAAGCATGTAATCTCCTACGAGTACTGCAATTTTATTTTTCCATAATGCATTTACAGAAAAATAGCCCCTACGTTCGTTGGCATCATCTACGACATCGTCGTGAACCAGGGTGGCCGTATGCAACAATTCCACCAAGGCAGCGGCATCAAACGCTTTTTGGTTGATGTCTGAGAAAATCTTGCAAGACAAAAACACAAACAGTGGTCGGATTTGCTTTCCCTTTCGTTTGACCATGTAATGCGTGACCTTGTCCAATAAAGGCACCTTGGACTTCATGGTTTCGGTGAAAAAACCTTCAAACTCCTTAAGTTCATTCGCAACAGGTCTAATTATTTCCTCGACAACCATGGTAGTACAAAATTAATAAAAGGGCTTATCCTCGTCGTGCTTGCATCAATTTTTGTCGCTTGATCAAATATTGAATTATAATTTGGTGGTAATCGTCTTCAATGGCAACGGAGGTAAAATCTACCCCAATGTTACCGCAACGCATTTTTATTTCATTCATATGTGCTTCGACATTTTGAATGTAATTGTTTCGATAGTCGTTGGGTAAAATCCGAATGGATTCTCCACTTTCCATATCAATCAATTGATAGGGACGGTTGTCCAATCCAAAGGACTGTTCATATTTTCTACTAAAGACATGAAAAACAATCACCTCGTGTTTTGCGTGCTTTAGGTGATTGAGCGCGGTGTAAAATGCATCTGCATCTTCTTTGGCGGACCAAAAATCTGTAAAAACGACTACCATGCTCCTTCGGGGAATGATTTCCGCTACTTCGTGCATGATTGCCGACAAGTGGGTGTCGGTCTGTTCCCCTGGCGTAAATGCTTTTAGGTACTTTTCAATTTCAGCATAGACGAAACGTTGGTGGGCAGGCGATGCTTTGGAGGCTGTGTGCAGTAAAATGTCCTTGTCGAACAATGTCACCCCAAAGGCATCCCTTTGTCTCCGCAACAACTCAATGACACTCGCTGCTGCATAAATGGCATGTCTAATTTTGGTTTCTGGAGAATCGATGGGAAAATACATGGATTTCGAGCAATCAATTAGGATTTGGCACCGAAGGTTGGTTTCTTCTTCATACTTTTTTGTATAAAACCGGTCGGTTCTCCCATACAGCTTCCAATCTATGTTCTTGGTTGACTCTCCTTGGTTGTAAATGCGATGCTCTGCAAACTCTACCGAAAAACCATGGAATGGGCTTTTATGCATACCCGTCACAAATCCCTCAACCACTTGGTTGGCGAGTATTTCAAGGTTTCCAAAATTTATAAATTGAGTTCTGTCCAAAATGATTCCTAACTTAGCTTGCGAATTTAATCAATTCTAGGAAGGATTGTCGAAACGCAACTAAAAACTGACCTGAAACGTCGTACCAAAAAATGTTAAAATATTGATTATGAAAAAATTATTTACCCTGGCTGTCATTGTTCTTTTAAGTATTCAGACGTATTCACAAGTAGGATATGGTCTTAACGGCTTAAATTTAATTCCCAACACAGCGCTTTCAAGTTGTGACACGGTCGTCACGGTTTCATTTTGGGCACAATCCGCTGCCAACAATGCAGGACAAAACTATGATTTACCTTACGTAATCAGTGGGACCAATTTCGTTCCATCGCAATTTTCTTTTCAAATACTTTGGGGAGATGGAACTTCAAACAGTTACAATGGAGGTATATCCACTCAAGGCACAGTGATTCCTTTGAATCCTTCCCCAACCCATACCTACCCTTCTCCTGGAACCTACAGCATTGTAACGTACATCCTGAATATGGCGAATCAGACGGCGGTAGTTGACACGGTTAGCTATACTGTTGGGAGCTGCTCACTGCCAGTTTATTCAATGTTTCAAGTGGATTGTGACAACAATGGCACCATCGACTCTACCCTTAACAATGTTTCCATTCCTTTGATTCTAACAGGTTCAGGGCAAGTGTATACGGGTACTACCCAAAATAATTTCTACAATTTCACTGGAATTCAACCTGGATTGTACACGGTTACCATAGACCCAGCTTGGTTAAGCGCAAACAACTATGTAATTGGAAACGTTCAAGGCCCTCAATCCATTGGCGCAGGAAATGGTGCTGCAACCATGATTTATACTTTGAACTGTGGAAATGGCGGCGGTGGAAATCCAATCAGCATGTGTGTAACAGGTACTGTGTTTTGCGACCAAGACAGCAATGGCGTTTACTCAGCGGGCGATATCTATATGGTGAATGCACCCATCCAAGTGAATTACGGAAATGGAAATGCAATCGTGTATACAAATGCTTCTGGGAATTACAGCGCTTCTTACATGGGATTGCCAAACACAACAGCCATCGTTTCCTTGAATGCAAACTGGATGGTTCAACATGGTTATTCAGCTGTTTTCAGTGTAGACACCATTTTAAACACTCCTTGCCAAGGCGGATTGCCTCCGGCAAATGCAAGCTTCCCTATTCTGTGTGGTCCAAATCCAGGGAGTCCAAATTGTTTTTCTGGTTATGTTTTTTGTGATGCAAACAACAACGGAACCATGCAAGCAGGAGAAAGTCCGTTGGCCTTTGTTCCGATTGTTTTGACCGGTGCACCTGGTGTTAACAATCTAAATTCAGTTACGGTTTACACTGATTCCACAGGTCACTTTACCTATTGTGGACAGATTTCCAATACCAATTATGCAGTCGCAACCATCAGCCAACAATACCTAGCGAACAACGGCTACACCACCAATACCCAAACCGTAAACTTGGTTGGCAATCAAAATGGTGTCAACTATAACGGAATGTTTGCCATCAACTGTGGTGGCAACGGCGCGGTTTGTACAGACTTATGGACGACCGTAACCCCATGGATTGGTTACTACCAAAACACCGTAGCTCACGTACGTTTGAACTGGGGAAATTATGGTCCTTTGGCGCCTGGAACCTACACCCTGACCTTTAACTTCCCTGTAGGGGTTACGGTAAATACAGCAACCATCAACACCCCTGGATATGTTATCAACGGAAATACAATCACATGGAATTTGAACAGCGCTGCTGCAAGTTTTTCGAACAACGACATCATTACTTTTAATGTGCCTGGTGGGATCGTAAATGGTGCTCAGCATTATTTCACGAGCAATATTGCTGCCACAGGAAACTTCCAAGATTGCAATGCGCAAAACAACAATGGTTCCTTGTTGCAAATCGTTGGAAACAGCTATGATCCAAACGACAAAAACGTTGACCGGGGAATTGCTTACCAATCCGGAATGATGGCTTTGGCTACGGACATTGACGTCAACCTTACCGATGCGTTAACCTATACCGTTCGTTTCCAAAACACGGGTACGGCTCCGGCGCAAAACATATTTATTTTAGATACCATGGATTCAAATTTGGACTTATCAACCTTTGAGGTAATTCAAACTTCTCACCCAATGGTCGTGGTAGATTTAGGCAACGGCATCAAAAGATTTGAATTCAACGGAATATGGTTGGCTGATTCAGCAAGCAACGAACCTGCAAGTCATGGGTATTTGATTTACAAAATCTCTGAAAACGTTGGCAATGCCATAGGTTCTGAAATTACCAATACGGCACACATTTACTTTGATTGGAACCCAGCCATTGTAACAAATACAACCTACAATGTAAACGTACTTGTTTGGGGGATTGATGAAAATGAAACCGAAATGGGCCGTGTGTATCCAAACCCAACCCAATCAAACCTAAACATTGACTTAAATGGTGGTTTTGCTTTCTCACTTTATGATTTACAAGGCAGAACCCTTGACAGCCAAAATGCAACAGACCAAGCGACCATTGACCTCAAAGGGCTTAACAGCGGATCTTACTTACTTGTCCTAACACAAGGTAGCAAATCTAAAACCTTCAAGATCACGAAACTTTAAGTTGATTCACTTCACAAAAAAAGGCAGTTCACACTGCCTTTTTTTTGTCCAAGTTGGAAAGATTTCATATCCTGCGAAAAACTTTACCCTTCAATTCCCGCCCTTTGTTTTGGTTTGGGAATAGCCCGCAGCGATGAGAAGGTCGAAGATTTTTTGTTTAAAATTTCCTTGAATGAGAATTTCACCATCCTTTGCCGTACCTCCCACTCCACATTTGGATTTAAGCAGTTTACCCAATTCTTTGAGGTCTTCATCTGCACCCACAAAACCCTCAATCAGCGTGACTTCCTTTCCCGCGCGTTGTTTACGGTCTATGGACACATATAATTTTTGATTACCTGCAGCGAGCGTGTCTTGAATGTCGTCCGACTCGCTTTCAAATTGGAAATTTGGGTTGGTAGAATACACCACATTCACCCATTTTTTATTTTTAGCCATAGGAATTACATTTCACCACCGCCCGAATCTTGGTTGTTTTTAGGCTTGGTCATTTCTAATTTACCAAATTTATAGGAGACATTTACATAAAACCTACGTGTCAACCATTTAAACTCAACATCTTGGGATATCGCAGGTTGCCGAACATGCATGTAAAACCCTTGTCTGTTGAATACATCTGTAACCTTACACCCTACTGACCAATGACTACCCAGACGCTTGTCCAATCCGATGTCGACCGGTCCTCGGCGTTGCGCAGTACCTAAAATGGTAATCCTTGGCGCGATGTAATTTACATTGAGTTGAACGGTCGCGGTACGTTTCCAAAAATCGAATGAACTGTTCAGTTTCACATTGTAATTAAACCCAGCACGGTTCCAACTTTCGATGTTTGTTTGGTATTGAATGTAATTTATGTTTGCCGACAAAGTATTCCTAAATCCATTTATAGGCTTGTAACTAATAACAAATTCTGTCCCTAGCGAATTGGATGAATTTAAATTGATCATGGTCATTATCGCAGCATTTTCTTGGTTAAATATCTTCACCCTTGAAATCATGTCCTTTGTTTTCCTGTAATAAACACTGGCCGAAAGGTTCAATTTTTTACCTTCCCTTGTGGCACCGAAGTCATACGAATCAATGTACTCCGGCTGTAGATATGGATTGCCTCTCTGTAAATTCAATGGATCGGCGTAGGAAGTAAAAGGATTTAAGTCTGCACTGCTTGCACGGGTAATCCTTCGGCTGTAACTGAGTCCAAGTTCTATCCCTTTTTTCACCACATAGCGAATGTGTGCAGAGGGAAAGAAATTAAAGTAGTCGTTTACAATTCGGATGGTATCGGAGACGAGGTCGGGTATTTGATAGGCTTTTTCTACCCGCAAGCCTGCTTGGTATTTAAACTTTTTGTACTGATGTGCCAAGATGCCATAAACGCTAAAAATCTTTTCGTCGTATTGGTAAAGAAAATTGGAAAGGGTATCAAGGTAATACAATTGATCGGTTGAATCTTGTGTTTCAGAATAAGTATCCACCGTTTGGTGGCGAAGAATGGCTTTGGCTCCAAATTCGCTTCGAATGCTAAGGTCTGGCCATAGGTAGGTTCCATCGATTTGCATGGCACTTACGCTGTTGGATTCCACATTTGAAAGTCTTTGCAACAGGTTTGCTTTGTTGGCCAAAGCTACTTCGGCCGGGGTGTAATAGGATTGTTCGTAATACCCTTGAATCCGGTCTCTTCCGAAGGACTGGTTAACGTCCACCATTATGCTTCCTCGGTTGCTCTTAAAGTTTTGCTTGAAATTGGCGTTAAGGTCGAGGTTTTGTTGTTGGGAAGGATCGTATGAAGTCCGCAACCACCTGCTTGTGACAAATTCATTTACCAAAGAATCTTCGCTCTTCCTCGATGTCCACAAATCTCCTGTGCGGTCGCGTACACCCAAAGCGCCTGTACATGTAAAGGAAAGAATCCTGTTGTTTTTCATGGTCCAATCGAGTCCCCCTCGCATGGTTTGACCTGCATTGAGGTCGGTTCCTAACCTTACTTGGTCCAAAATCACCACAGAATCATTGGTAAGGGTTTGACGGCTGTACAAATAGTTGTTTCTGTAACCATCCAAATACCTACCGGTGTAAGAACCAAAAACATTTATGGAAGCGCTACGGTAACTCAGCGAGACATTTCCTTCGGCAACATTCCCTCCCTTAAAATCGCCACTGCCAAGGTTTGCGTTGACCATACCATTAAATCCTTTGAGTTTGTTCTTTTTAAGTACGATGTTGATGATTCCTGAACTTCCATCTGGATCGTATTTCGCGGAGGGATTGGTAACAATTTCAATGCGTTCAATGGAACCCGCAGGCAAGGCATCTAGCAGCGTTTTACCATTTGAACCGGCAAGAGAGCTTGGCTTTCCATCAATCAGGACATTTACAGAACCCTCGCCTCGAAGTAAAATCCTTCCATCTTGATCTAAATCCACCGAAGGAATGTTTTTAAGCACATCGTTTGCAGTACCTCCTCGCAGCGTTAAATCTTCACTGACATTGTACACTTTTTTGTCGATTCCGCTCTTTAAGATGTCTTGTTTTCCAAGCACGGTGATTTCATCAATCACTTTTTGATTGTTAGGAACCAGTTCAACGATGCCAAGGTTTACGATTCTGAGGTCGTTTTTAGGTTCTGAATTTTGAATGAAAACAGATTCAAATCCTGCGAATGAAATGGAAACCAAATACAACTTGTAGGGTAAATTTTCAAAATTAAATTTCCCTTCATCATTGGTGTATTGCCCAAGAATGATGGAAGAATCTTTGGGGTCCATCAGTTTAACTTTGACATATTCCAGGGGTTTCTTCTTAAGTTGGTCCACCACTTTTCCCAATACAACGCCTTCTCCTTGCGGTTTTTGAGCCATCAAAGGGAGGCTGAACAGACAGCACAAAAGGAACACGAAGTTTTTTATCATGTTGCAAATTTACGCTTTAAAAGAAAAAGGAAGGCAATCGGGTGATTTGAATTCCTGGGGATCAGGCTTTGTCTTTGGAAAGTAAGGAATACCCAATGGAAAACAGAAGCAACGAGACAATCACAATGAGTGAAACGTAGGTTTCGATGTGGTACATTGGTGCCATTACCATTTTCACCCCAATAAAAATTAAGATAAAAGAAATCCCAAATTGCAGTTTGGAGAAACGATCCATGGAATTTGCGATGAGAAAATACAGAGACCTTAATCCGAAAATCGCAAAAATATTGGACGAGTAGAGAATGAAAGGATCATTGGGTGCAATGGAGAATATAGCCGGGATGGAATCCACCGCAAAAATGAGGTCGGTGGTTTCGATTACACAGAGTACCACAAACAGCAGGGTGGCATAATACTTCCGTTTTTCCAAGATAAAGAAACGATTCCCATAAAAATTCATGCGAACAGGGAACAATTTTCTGGCAATCTTGGCGCCAATGGAATTCCCAAAATCTTTGGCATCCTCCGATTCTTTGATCAAAAGTGTTTTAAAGCCGCCATATACCAGCATGGATCCAAACACAGTAATGAGCATGTTAATGTTACCAAAGTGAGGCGCTGCCCCAGGATTGTTTTCGTCCCCACCAAATGTCCAATTCCCAATCGAGAAAGTAGGCAGAAAGGTCAAATCGATCAACCAAGAGCCTGCAAAAATAAAGATGGCTCTCAAAACGATTGCTCCCAGAATCCCCCACAACAACACCTTGGACTGTCCTTTGCCGTCCACCTTGAAATACCTGAAAACCAAAAGAAACACAAAGAGATTGTCTACCGAAAGGGATTGCTCTATCCAATAGGCCGATTGAAATTGGGTGAATTTCTCAAACCCTTCTTGTTGCCAAACGAAAAACCCAAAAAGCATGGCCGAACCTACCCATACAAGTGTCCACAGAACTGCGTTTGCATTCGATTTCACATTCGACTTGGCTTTCACAAGGCTACGCAAATCAAAGAATAAAAGCACCGAAATGATGGATGCAAAAACAATAAGAACAACCGTTTTACTCAACTCCATTGTCCCACAAAATTAATAGGAAATGCCAAACCACCGCATGAATTGTTGTTATTCCTTTTTTTTTACCTTTGGGACGCACAATGTTACAGTATTCAATCAAATCTTTCTCCTCGCTTTCGGTAAACGAATTGTATTCGCTGCTTGCCCTTCGGGTAAAGGTCTTTGTCATTGAACAAAATTGTATCTATCAAGATTTGGACGGAAAGGACCTCGATTGTTTTCATTTAATGGGTTGTGACGAAGCGCAAAACCTATTGGCTACGGCACGCATACTGCCTCCTGGTGTCTCATACCCAGAAGTTGCCATTGGTAGGGTAACCATCGATGAAAAGGCAAGGGGAACAGGTGAAGGACATCGCCTCATGCGTGCTTGCATGGATTTCATTCTTAAAACCTATGGCGAAGTCCCTGTGAAACTGTCCGCACAAAAACACCTTGAAAATTTCTATGCCTCCCATCAATTTTCTTCCACAGGAAAAGAATATTTAGAGGACGGAATCCCGCATGTTGAAATGAAATACTACGTAAATACATAACGAATGAAAAAAAGCATTTTATCCCTGGTTGTTCTTTCCGTGCTTTTCGCATGTGGCACCCCAAAGAATGTCACAACAACCCCAACGGTAAACCCAAATTACAGCACCGTTACGATGGCGAATATGAATCCTAAAATTTCACCTCAGGAGGATTTCTTTTCCTTTTGCAATGGCACTTGGGTGGAAAATACGGCCATTCCATCCACAGAATCTCGCTGGGGGAGTTTTAACGAATTGGAAACGTCCAACAACATCAAACTCACCGAAATTTTAGAGGAATGCAAGGCGCGGCCAGGCATTAAAGGTTCTCAAAACCAAATTCTAGGCGCTTATTATGCTTCCCTGTTAAATATGAAGGTGCGTGATTCGATTGGGATCACTCCTATTATCAAAGACTTGGACGCCATTCAATTGATTAAACGAAAGGATGTTTTGGTGGAGTTCATCGCCAGCCAACACAAGGACGGTATCGGGAGTGGTTTTGGATTTGGTGTTGGACAAGACCTAAAGAATGTGGACCGCAACATCAGTTACTTGGGACAAGGTGGCATTGGATTGCCAAACCGAGATTATTATTTTAAAGCCACCAATAAGGACATCTTGGTCGCCTACGAAAAACACATCCAAAAATGTTTTGTCATGCTTGGAAAAACTGAAGTGGACGCAGCGCGGTCAGCTTTTAACGTTGTACAAATGGAGACTAAACTTGCAGATTCCATGTTGACACCGGCACAAATGAGAATTCCCGAACTTACCTATCACAAAATGCCTACGAAAGATGTCATTGGACTCATGGGAACCTTTGATTTCCGACTTTACCTGAACAACGTTGGAAGTGTTTTTCCAGACAGCATTGTCGTTTCACACCCACCTTTTGTACAACGCTTCTCAGACCTAATTGAATCTGAATCTCTCAATGCGTGGAAAGACTACTTGCAATGGAACCTTATCAACCAATATGCAGGACATCTAAACCAGGCTTTCGTTGACCAAAATTTCAATTTTTACGGTACCATTTTGAAAGGAAAAAAGACACAAAAACCTTTAAATGAAAAAGCGATTGATGAAATTACGAATTTAGAATTTGGCGAATTATTAGGAAAAGCGTTCGTAGAGAAACACTTTTCTCCAATGGCACAAAAACGAGTCAATGTAATGGTAGATAACCTTCTGAAGGTTTTCGAGCAGCGCATTCAAAAATTGGATTGGATGACAGATTCCACAAAAACGGAGGCGACCAAAAAACTTTTGGCCATCGGCAGAAAATTAGGCTATCCTTCTCAATGGGAAGATTTTTCGATGTTGAAATTTTCTCCTGAACAATACCTCGAAAATGTCAAAGAAAGTGCCCGCTATTCGGTACAAAAAAACTTCAGTGAACTTAAAAAACCGGTTGACAAAGCAAAATGGGGAATGCCCGCACACATGGTCAACGCCTACTACCATCCTTTGCTGAATGAAATTGCTTTTCCTGCAGGCATTATGCAAGCACCTTTTTTCGATGTCAACGCCGAAGACGCTGTGAACTATGGCCGCATCGGAATGGTGATTGGACACGAATTTACCCACGGATTTGACGACATGGGATCGAAATTTGCCGCTGACGGAAGTTTTAGCAACTGGTGGTCTGTGAAGGACCGCGAAGCGTTTGACAGTAGAACGGCCATTTTAGGGGAAACCTTTAGCGCTTTTTGTCCTACCGAAGGAAATTGCGTAAATGCAGACCTCACCATGGGAGAGAACATTGCGGATTTAGGAGGGTTAACTATGGCTTACCATGCGTACCAAATGACCGAAGAATTTAAGTCTGGAGTCAAACGCGAGGGATTCACACCATCACAACGCTTTTTCATTGCTTACGGTCAACTTTGGAAAATTAAGTATACAGCCGAAGAAATGAAGAACAGGTTGGCAACAGACCCGCATTCACCAGGGATGTACCGCGTAAATGGACCGCTGAAAAATTGTCCTGAGTTCTTCGAAGCCTTTGCCGTATCGGAAGGCAAACCTATGCGAAACCCAAAAGGAAAGGTGGCGAAAATTTGGTAGGTTAATCCGCCAAATCAAAGACATCGTATTCCTTGCTGTTGAACAGCTGGATACCTTTGTTAACCATTTCATTCATCTGGTTAAAAATCTGGTAGGATTCACTGAAACCAAAAAGGTCCTGTGCGATGTTGGATTTTATTCGTATTTGAATTGATTTCGCACTGGTGGCGTATTCTGTTTCTACCATGGTAAGTTTTGGATCTTCCTTCTCAACATAGGCAAAGAATTCTTTCATGAAGTTTTCATCTGTAGCGAACGATTTCAAGAACACATCGAAGGATGGATACGTTTTTTTCAGGGTTTCTCTGTTGTTGTTCACATATTGAAGGGAAAATGAATTGACATGCCCCCCACGAACCAAGTCGTTGAAGTAATCGGTAACATCTGTAGTGTCCAAGGCCACGAACACATCCGGCATAATACCTCCTCCACCATAGACAAAACGCTTTTTATTGAGGGTGGTAAATTTCAAAGAATCTGGTAATTTAATGGAATCTGCATGTTGAAATTCTCCATTGAGGTATCTTTCTGTCAGGTCTTTTCTGTAGTTTTCAACATCGGAATAAGGTTTTTGGATAAACCTCCCTGTGGGTGTGTAATAGCGCGCGATGGTGAGTCGAATTTCAGAACCATCCGACAAGGTTATTGGACGCTGTACCAAACCTTTTCCAAACGTTCTTCTGCCCACGATTAAAGCCCTGTCCCAATCCTGCAATGCACCTGAAACAATCTCACTTGCTGAAGCAGAATATTCATCGGTGAGCACAATCAATCCACCTTCTTCCCAAAGACCTTTTCTGCTTGCTTGCAAGTTGCTACGCGGTTGGGAACGACCTTCAGAATAAACCAAAAGTTTATTTCCAGAAAGGAATTCATCGGCAACACCTCGGGCGGCATCCAGGAGTCCTCCCCCATTACCTTGGAGGTCAAAAATAAGTGATTTCATTCCTTTGGATTTTAGGAATTTCAGCGCGTTCTGCATTTCTTCAACGGTGGTACGAGAGAAGCTGTTGAGTTTGATGTACCCCACTTCTTTGTTCACCATGTAGTAGGAATCCACAGAATAAATGGGAATTTTATCTCGGGTGATGTTAAACTTTAAGGAAGCCGTTTTCTTTCTAAGGATTTGAACTTCCACTTTGGATCCAAGTTCACCCATCAATTTGGCGCGAACATCGTCGTTCTTGATTTTCACGCCTGCGATGATTTTCCCATCTACCGCTACGATTTGGTCACCCGCCAAAATGCCTAATTTTTCACTTGGTCCACCGGGGATCGTTGCAACCACCATCAATGTGTCTTTTACAATTTGAAATCGAATCCCAATGCCTACAAAGCTCCCATTGATTTGCGACTGTGCTTCGTTGGCTTCTTCAGCAGGAATGTACGTTGAATGTGGATCCAGTTTTTCAAGCATGGCAATGATTGCCGTTTCTGTCAATTTCTTTGAGTCCACTGCGTCGACATAATTGGCTTCAATCTGCGTAATGATTTCTTGAAATTTTATTCCTGTTGAAAGCGTGTTCGGATTTTGTTGCGCAAAAACAGTAGACAACGCAGTAACAAAAGCAATGAATAATAAATTTCTCATATTTTTTTTTGGCTAGGTAACGAATGAAGGCAAAAATAGTAACACGATTGAGATGAAAGCTTTAATTTTGAAAAAACTTAAGATTATTAGGTTTTTTTGGCAACTTTAAGCAATGAAACACAAGCTCAAACACCCTTTAAAAATCACCTTTCGGATCCTAAAAAATCTGATTGCCATGCTCCTTCTTCTGTTGCTTTCATATCTCTTTTTATGTGTCGTGTTGCCATTGATTCCAAGGGAATCTAAAAAAACCATTGCCAAAAAAGAAGTAGAGATTTATTTCATGAAATCCGGTGTTCACACTGATTTTCTGGTGCCTGTCCACCACCCCCTTCAAAATTGGGATGCTGTCTTCCCCTACGAAAACAACAAAATCATCGACACCACCTTTCATTATTTAGCGATTGGATGGGGCGACAAAGAATTTTACCTGAACACACCCACATGGAATGACTTAACCGTAGCTACGGCTGTTAAGGCGGCTTCGGGGATGAGTGGTTCTGCCGTGCATGCCTATTATTACTATGAAATTCCATCGGATCGCCCGGTGGTTAAACTTAAGTTGACGCAGTTGCAATACACCCAATTGTGTAAATACATCAAAACTACCTTGCGCTACAAAAACCACAAACCCATTTTCTTAAAGCCCCGTGTTGCCGGAACAACGTTTGATTACGACAGTTATTACGATGCAAAAGGCAGTTACAGTATATTGACGACTTGCAACACTTGGATCAACAGCGGCCTGATGGCGAGTGGCCAAAAAGCATGTTATTGGACGGCCTTCTCGGAAGGGATTTTATATCAGTATGGGAAATAAGCTGGCTTGTATTTTCATCCTTCTTTGCGCGTTCAATTCCTTCGCCCAAAAACGTTATATGGTTTTTGCCAATGGGTATTTGGGGCCTCATAACGACGCCTACACCACCCAAAACCTCGTCACCCAAAAAGCGCCTGGGTATTGGTACAACATTGACGACACCATCATCCAACGGTTTCAACCCATCGTCCCTTATTACATTTCAGGTCACCACCCCATCTCAACCTCTGCGCATCGCTCAAAAGGACGTGCTGCTGCCTCCTATTTGTTGACGCGATTTTGTTTCTTCAGAAGTAAGAAAGGCTTTGGACTCAATACCAAACCAAATCCTGAGGGGTATGCCATTCGCTATAAAAACGGACAGCTTTGCGGCCAAAACTTCCTGCAAATGGTCAAAGACTCGTTTCCGAAAACAACCAAAAAAGACACGTTAGATTTGGTATGCCATAGCATGGGATACGTTTATTCCGTTGGGTTTTTGAGCGCATTGGACACCCATTTTGTACTGGGGAAAATCTTAATCCTTGCCCCTGAAATGCCCACCATGGGTGATTTCAATTGGAATTCCTGTATGGAAGTTTGGCAATACGGAAGCAATTTAGGGGAAGACAAGGCAGATTTCATTTGCTTTCAAGATGGCATAGCTCCACAAGCGCCAGTGAACCATTTAGATGATTTAATGCCAGGCAAAGGCGGTCGCGTTTTCGTTCCAAGAATTTGCCGAAGGGGATTTATCAAAAGCCACCATTTGCAGGATTTTTTATGGTTTTACGATTTAAAACCCAATGAAAAGGGTTATTTCACCCGGTGATTGAATAATTTATTTAGTTTTGACCATGCACGCAAATCAGTCCTTACAACCATACAATACTTTTGGGATCGATGTCAAGGCTTCTTGGGTCGATGACTTCACCAGCGAAACCGAATTGATTCAATTGCTTCCCATCATACGTTCCCAAAACACTTTGATAACCGGAGGCGGAAGCAACATTTTGTTCACGAAAGATTTTGAAGGCTTGTTCCTACGGAATCAAATCAGGGGAATCAAGGAGGTATACAGGGATGCCCAAGAGGTAGTCATCGAAGCAGGTGCAGGTGAAAACTGGCATCAATTTGTGATGGATTGTGTGGGGAAAGGTTTTGGCGGCATCGAAAACCTATCGCTGATTCCTGGGTGCGTAGGTGCGTCTCCCATGCAAAACATTGGCGCCTACGGCGTTGAAATCAAAGACGTGTTTGAATATTTATTTGCCATTGAAATCGCTACAGGTGAAACGCGAAAGTTTTCGCGCGAAGCATGTCAATTCGGATACCGTGAAAGTGTATTTAAGCAAGCATTGAAAGGGAAATTCATCATTACAAAAGTGGCTTTCAGGTTGCAATTGCATCCGAAAATCAATTCAAAATACGGAGTGATTGAAGAAGAATTATCCAAACAGGGCATCACTTCCCCAAGCATACAAGACATTTCTAAGGCAGTGATTGCCATTCGCAGTTCTAAACTTCCCGACCCAAAGGTTCTAGGAAATGCAGGGAGTTTCTTTAAAAATCCTGTCGTGGCTATTGAAATCCTTGAGCACATCCAAAAAAACCATCCCAACTGTCCAAACTACCCGTCTACACCCGGAAAAGTTAAATTGGCAGCGGGTTGGCTGATTGAAACTGCAGGATGGAAAGGGAGACGAATCGGAGAGGTTGGCGTACACGAAAAACAAGCACTTGTATTGGTGAATTATGGAAAGGCGGAGGGCACAGAGGTTTTCGCTTTGTCAGAAGCCATCATCAACGACATCTGGGAGAAATTCAACATTCGCTTGGAACGCGAAGTAAACATCTATTAATCTTTTTTGAACGTATCGTCGGAAATGCCTTTGTTGACTTCGTAGCCTATCACCGTGATGGTAATCACCCCTTTGTTTTCCTTTTTATCTTTCGTTTTCTTCTCACTGTTTCGGATGTCTGAGGCGACGCTTTTGGGCATCTTGAATTTCTTCACATCGACAGAAAAGGTCATTTTATTGGGCAAACCGTATTTTTTGTTCTGGCCATAGGTATAATCGACCGTGACCGTACCACTTTCCTTGGTCGTAAGAACCGTTCGATAAATCAAAGATTCTGTTGGATCAATGTAGACCTTCGCAAGGATGATTTCATTGTTTTCACCGTTTGGAATTACGGTCACCAATTTTGTTTTAATGTCCCCAATGGTTTTTGAATCTCCCAATAGAGAGGTGTATTTGCTTTCATTGCTCAGAAAGCTGGTTAAGTCACTTATTCCTTGCTTTGGTAAAATCGCGATGCCTTTTGATACCACTTTGAACTTATCCTTCTGCTTGAAATACAAGGTCGCTTTGGCGATGGGTACTTTCACAAAAGGAATTTCTGCTTTGATGGAAATGTCTGCTTTATAATCCTTTACGCTGTTGATTTTCAAGATTACTCCTTTGAGTAATTCCTCAGAAGTTTGCGCAAAGTTTGCGTGTGCAAGCGCTAAAAAAACAAACAGGGATAAGCGTAAGATCATGAGGTAATGTCTTTTTTATTAAAACGTAAAATGGTGATTCCCAAGAGCACAACGATGTGTACCAACAATACCACAATGGATTCCCACACTGCGTCCCACGGCAAGGGTACTTCAAACACGCTACGCCAAGCCGCCATGTGGGTGGTAAACATGTAGGGTTTGATGGCGTCGAATACAGTTACATCCAAGGTTCCAATGATTGTAAAGAGAATAATAACCGCCATGGTGGCTACAATGGGTCCCACGCTGTTTTTGGCAAAGGCAGAAAAACACAGCGAAAGGGTGGATACCGTAAGCAAGGCAAGAAAGGCAATCAACATGGAAAGGGCAAAACGCCAAGGAAGGTCGTCGGATGCAATGATGTTCAACCCGCTGGAATTTAGCACAATGAGGTCGCCTTCTCCGAAGATAAATTTCCCAACGACAAGGGATAAAAATGCCAGCCAAGCAGTCATCACAAAGGTATACAGCGCTGCTGCAATCCATTTAGAGAGTACGATTTGGGTCCTGGAAATGGGTTTCGTTGCCAGCATGCGAATGGTTCCTGCGGCTTCTTCCCCTGAAAGTAAATCGCCTGTTACCAAGGCAATGAGCAATGGAACGTGGACAATCAACATTTGAAGCACAATGAATGCGACCAAATTGCCATTTAAAATTTTACCATTAAAACTTAAGGTTTGTTCAAAAGATGCAGTGACATAGGAAATGAAGGATCCCCCATCCGCTTTGAGGGCGACTTGAACGACCACAATCAATACGGTTAAGGCACCAATTCCCAGGTAGCTTCGAATTTTTGAAGTGATTTTTATCCACTCATTTCGTGTGTTCTTCCAAAGCATTATTTCTCTGTCATTTTAATGAAAAAATCTTCCAAACTTCTCTTCGGAACGATGGATTTTACCCCCGCTCCTGCATTTACGAGTTTCTCATTCAATTGCGCACTGGTATCTGAAACCATCTCTACGTGATAGTTGTGGGGATATACCTTGTGGTACTTAAGTTCAGGGAATGATTGCAGCAAGGTCGACTCGAAAATACTTTCGTTCATTACGTTGATTTGTAGGTTCAAGCTTTGTTTTTCAAGCAATTCTTGCACACTTCCTTCCACAATCGTTTCGCCTTTGTTGATGATCACCATTCGGTTGGCGATGATTTCAATTTCGGAAAGTTGGTGTGACGATAGCAATACAGTTTTGTTTTGCTCATCCCTTAGCCGAAGGATTAAATTTCGCACTTCTATGATGCCTTGGGGATCTAATCCAGTGGTAGGTTCATCCAAAATAATGATGTCGGGGTCATGCATTAAGGTTTGTGCAATGCCCAATCGTTGTTTCATGCCATGGGAAAAACCGGAAACTTTGTCTTTTTCCCTTCCTGTCAACCCTACGAAATCCAAGAACTTATAAATCTCCATTTTACTTAGGTCCTTACCGGAAATTCGTCCGAAAATCTCCAGGTTTTTATAGGCAGAAAGGTATTTGTAAAAATCAGGCTTTTCAATGATACAGCCCACTTTTGAAAGCACAGCGTTGCGATTGGAAGCAAGGTTTTGGTTGAAGAATTCAATTTCACCACCAGAGGGTTTAATCAAGGAGAGCAAGCAGCGAATGGTTGTGCTTTTGCCCGCGCCATTGGGTCCTAAAAAACCGAAAACATCGCCTTCTCTTACCTCGAAGGACACATTTTTGACCGCTTTGAAGTTGCCAAAAGACTTAGAAAGATTAGAAACAGAAATTAGCGCCATGATTAATTAACATTCGTTCAAAAAAATAGTTCACACACCCTCTTAAAGGATAAAAACATCTGTGAACAACTTGAAACAAAGTTGGGTAAAGGTACCGCATCCTTTTCAGAAAAACCTGATAACAATCATTAAGTTAAAAAACCCTGCTCATATGTTTCCGACGAGAACGAGGCTACCTTTGAATATGGAACCATTGAAACATAGCGGCTGTTTTCTTGTTGGAATTAAGCAGGCATACCTTAAGCCAATGGTTTTAAAAACTTTACATACCTTGTGAATGAAGTCCAAGGGAAAAACCATAATTACACCTCCGAAAACGGAATAAATACAAAAAAAATGAACGTAAACAACAAACACGTCGTGGTTACAGGCGCAGGAAGTGGCATGGGACAAGCCCTTGCGATTCAAATGATCCAACGCGGCGCAAAAGTGACGGGAATTGACAGGAACCTTGTTTCTTTGGAAGACACTCAATCCAAAGTGGAGAGCTTGGGTGAAAAAATGCACATTGTAACCCTGGACCTTTCTGATTTCGATAAAATTAAACCGACTGTGGTGGAGATCATCCATTCTCAGGGACCTATTGATGCATTGATCAACTGTGCCGGAATCATTCAACCCTTTGTTAAATTCAACGATTTGAGCCTGGAGGACATCCACAGGGTAATGATTGTAAATTTCTTTGGCATGGTGTACCTCACAAAAGAAATTCTCCCTGGTTTGTTGGAACGCCCTGAAGCGCACATCGTGAACATTTCAAGCATGGGTGGCTTTTTACCAGTACCAGGCCAAGGAATGTACGGCGCATCAAAGGCCGCAGTTAAATTATTTACCGAAGCCCTGTACGCTGAACTGATGGAGAGCAAGGTGCATGTAACCTTGATTTTTCCGGGTGCGGTAGAAACTAACATTACGGTTAATTCAGGCATTTCAATGCCAAGCTTTGCCAAGTCTGCAGAGGTCTCCCAATTCAAAGGCATGAAAGCAAACGAGGCTGCGCGACAAATCATGGAGGCGATGGAAAAGAACAAGTTCCGCGCTTGCGTGGGTTCAGATGCCAAATTCATGGACATCTTAAGTAGAATTTCTCCCTTGTACGCTACCAAATTCATTGCAAAAAAGATGAAGGCCTTGTTGGGTTAGCATTCAAGACGGCAAGGGCATACGAAAAAAAGTGGCTTACATCTGCATAAAGGTTTCATGAAAGGGTTTAAAATCAAAAAGATGGTTCGTACCGATCACTAATACCGCTCATTCCAACTGAATTTTTGGTTTATGATTGTGACTTTCTCCCTTTCTAAATGTGCTAAATAAGCAGCAGCAACTGGAGAATGTTTCTTTCCTTTTAACCATATTAAACTCCAAGTGGTCTTGATGGGAAGTCCTTTCATGGGAATGATTTGCAATTCATTGTTATGCAACTCATTTTTAATCCCAATCAATGGCATGATGGAATAGCCCAGACCTGCCAATAAAGCTTGTTTAACGGCTTCGTTTGAAGTCAACTCCATCTTTTTAGGGATGGACATGTTGTTTTTGTCAATGAAGCTTTCCATTGTTTGCCTGGTCCCTGAACCTTTTTCTCTAAAAATTAAGGGCAAGTCTGTGAATGTTTCTTTGGTACCTGTTACCTTGTTTAATTCTGTTTCGGTATTGCCCACCAAATACAACTTATTTTGAAGTAAATCCAGTTTTTCAATGTTCAAGGTCGTGGGTAAAATAGACACGAGGGCAAAATCAACTTCATTTTTTTCCAGACTCTCAACCACTTTGTTTTTATTCGTAACATCCATCATCAATTCGATTCCCTTATGCTCATTCATAAAATCAGCGAGAAAAAAAGGCATTACATACTTCCCAGTCGATACTACTGATATCTTTAAACGCCCCGTTAATTGTCCTTTGTAAGCCAATGTTTTATAGTTTATGGCATAAACTTGGTTGATGATTTTCTCTGCCACTTCCGCTATTTCTTTCCCAAAATCCGTGATGTATATCTTCCGACCCACTACTTCTGTCAAAGGAATGTCAAATTGATCTTGAAAATTTTTTAACTGTATGGAAACAGCAGGTTGTGTGAGATGCAATTCTTCTGATGCCTTTGTTACACTCTGCGTTTGAACGATTTTCAAAAATATCTGCAATTGATTTAAAGTATAATTCATAAATTATTTTTATGTATTTCATCACAAAGATTAATAAAAATTAATCAATTAGAACCCCCATTTTTGAGGCATTAAAAAAATAAAACAACATGACAAGAATAACAGTAGCAAAAGGGGACGGAATTGGACCTGAAATCATGGACGCCACTTTGGCGATTATCACAGCCGCAGGTGCCAACATTGAAATTGATGAAATCGAAGTTGGCGAGAAGGTATATTTAGCTGGAAACACCTCTGGAATTGCTGCTGAATCATGGGAAACCATTAGGCGCAACAAAATTTTCTTAAAAGCCCCTATTACCACCCCGCAAGGAGGCGGATACAAAAGCCTGAATGTGACCACTCGTAAATTTTTGGGCTTGTATTCAAACGTAAGACCTTGCATGAGTTTACATCCATTTGTGAGCACCAAGCATCCTTTAATGGACATTGTCATTGTAAGAGAAAATGAAGAGGATTTATATGCAGGAATCGAACATCAACAAACAGACGAGGTTGTGCAATGCTTAAAACTGATTAGCAGACCCGGTTGTGAAAAAATAGTTCGTTATGCTTTTGAGTATGCCAAGCAACAAAACCGTAAAAAAGTAACTTGTTTCACAAAAGACAACATCATGAAACAAACCGACGGGTTGTTTCACCGAGTGTTTGATGAAATTGCAAAAGAATACCCAGAAATTGAAAATGAGCACTGGATCATAGACATTGGGGCCGCAAAAATGGCTGACACACCTGAAATTTTTGATGTTATTGTTATGCCCAATTTATACGGGGATGTTTTAAGTGATGTGGCAGCGCAAATTACAGGCTCCGTAGGCTTGGCTGGCTCTGCCAACATTGGGGAAGAATGTTCCATGTTTGAGGCCATTCACGGTTCTGCTCCCAGAAGAGCTGGACAAAATGTTGCCAATCCGTCGGGATTGCTACAAGGCGCCATCATGATGTTGAATCACATTGGTCAAACATCGGTAGCAGAAAAAGTTCAAAATGCTTGGCTTAAAACATTGGAAGATGGCATCCACACCTATGATATTTTTAAGGAAGGAATAAGCAAACAAAAAGTGGGAACCAAAGCATTTGCTGAGGCCGTTATTGGCAACCTTGGAAACAAGCCATCTATTCTTAAATCGGTTTCTTACGCAAACAATTCAGCGTTAACCCTACCAAAATACAATCGCAAGCCCGCTGCAAAAAAGGAATTGGTTGGCGTCGACGTATTTGTTCATTGGAATGGAACCGATCCGAATGTTTTGGCAGAAACAATTAAAAAAATGGAATGCACGGGTGCCACTTTGTCAATGATCACCAACAGAGGAATCAAAGTATGGCCGGACGGATTTAACGAAACCTTTTGCACGGACCATTGGAGATGTCGCTTCAAGCCAAATGAAGGTGATGAAATGAATAAAACAACGATCATTCAACTTCTTGAAAATGGCCTAAATCAAAACATTGACACCATTAAAACAGAAAACCTATATGCATTTGATGGTAAGGCAGCTTACTCACTCGGACAAGGTCAGTAATTCTTAAGATACAAAAGGATGGTAAACGTATTTATATATCTTAAAAGCACCCACAATGCCAAGGAATTGGTGGAGCTTTTGTTGGCTGAAAAACTCATTGCTTCAGCATCCATTGATGAAAACAATGTTTCCTATAAAATGGCTGAAGAAAAAATCATTCAAAATGTGTATTCAGTCATAACTGCCCAATCCAAATCCCTCTTGTTGCCAGAAATTATAAAACTGACAGAACAAAAGTATGGGGGTGATGTCCCAATCAATTGTTCCCCCATTGTTGGGAGCAACAACGCTTTTCTAGCGACCATTTTGACAAAAACAATTCCTACGTAAAACCAAAAGAAAAAATGAAGATCCAACAATTAAACGGAACCATTAATGCATCCGATGCGGTCGAACTTATGGCACATTTGGTACACTTAAAAATAAAGTACCATGAGCATAGAATCAACAATCAGCGCAGTGAGGAGGATATAAAAACAAGGGAAGAAAAAATCAAACAACTGCAAAAGGAGCTTTTTGAATTCAAAAAAACATTCCATTCCAATACCGATACAGTCACAATTGAAGCCATTCTTAAAATTGAGTAGCATGAACTTGACTGTAATGAAAGGCATCATTTTATGGGTAACATGGTTGGATTTCTCCTATTGGCTATTTTAACCAAAGACGATGTCAACGGTGAAATTTTCGCTATGATGGGCATCATAACTGGAGCCATTGCATCTAAACAATTATCAACCAAAAAAATAACCCCCGATGAAAAACACTGAGACATTAACGCTCATTGACGGCATCTTTACACCCGATGAAGCAAAAGAGATGCTTTCGGTTCGGTCTGAAATCTATATCTATCCTTTTGAGGACTAATGTTTAAAGGAAGAGAATTACTGATTGCAACAAAGCACGAAAAAGAAAAAGTGATGGCTCCGATTTTAGAAAAAGAATTGGAGGTAAAATGTTTCGTTACATCAGACTTCGACACAGATGAACTGGGAACCTTTACAGGGGAAATTGAAAGAAAGCACGACCCTGTAACTACAGCAAGAACCAAATGCCTAAGGGCAATGGAAGCTGCAAATTGTGACCTAGCTGTTGCCAGCGAAGGATCTTTCGGTCCTCACCCCACTCTTTTTTTCGTCTCGGCAGATGACGAATTTCTACTGTTTATGGACAGGAAAAATAAACTTGAAATCATCGTTAGGGAACTCAGTACAGAAACCAATTTTAATGCCTCAGAAATTAAAACCGAAAAGGATCTTAATGACTTTGCTGTTAAAGCAAATTTTCCATCACATGGCTTAATACTTAGAAAATCAAAAGATGATTTTGAAAAAATCGTGAAAGGAATAACGAATCCAATTGAGCTAAAACAAGCTTTCAACGACCTCATAACCAATTTCGGAACGGCCTATGTTGAAACGGATATGCGGGCAATGTTTAACCCTACGAGATTGAAAGTGATTGAGCGCCTCACCCTCAAACTCGCTGAAAAAATCAACAGCCAATGTCCAGAATGCAAAGCACCGGGATTTGGAATCACCGAAGCTCAACAAGGATTGCCCTGCGAAAGATGCCATTTCCCGACACGAAGCACCTTGAACCACATCTATGGTTGCGACAAATGTGCTTTCACCCTTTCCAAAAAATACCCTCACGGTAAACAAACCGAAAACCCAATGTACTGTGATGCATGCAATCCATAACTTAACAAATATGAAAAGAAGAATAATAAAGCAGGCACACATCGTAAATGAAGGAAAAATAACAGTCGCGGATGTATTAATTGTTGGTGAACGGATTGAAAACATTTCAAATGCCATCACCGCTAAAAATGGCGACGTCGTAACAGATGCTGAAGGACGCTACCTTCTACCCGGCGTTATCGATGACCAGGTGCACTTTCGAGAACCGGGCTTGACACACAAAGGAAACATATATTCGGAATCACGCGCCGCAGTAAGTGGGGGCATAACCTCTTTTATGGAAATGCCAAATACCATTCCCAATACCTTAACGCAAGCACTCTTGGAAGAAAAATACCTTTTGGCGTCAAAAACCTCTTTGGCCAACCATTCCTTTTTCATGGGAATCAATCAAAACAACCTGGAGGAAGCCTTAAGAACAGACAATGAAAATGTTTGCGGCATAACGGACGATGGGTTGTACTTTAACAACGACGAAGGCATATTGGCAAACTACCCTGAGTTTTTAGAAAGACTTTTTGCAAGAACGGATGCATTGGTGGCTTTGCACAGTGAAGACGATTCAATCATTAAAGACAACACAAACCAATATCGAAAAAAGTTTGGGGAGTTTATACCATTTGATTGCCATCCAAAAATAAGAAGTGAAGCTGCTTGTTTAACCGCGACAAAACGCGTCTTGGAAATTGCTAAGAAACATAACAATCGTCTACATTTGTTTCACATATCAACCCTTGCTGAAGCAAACCTATTCGACGCTAAAACGGCCATTCGAGAGAAAAGAATTACGGCAGAAGCGTGCATTCACCACCTTGGGTTTTCCGATTTGGATTACGCGAAATTAGGCGCAAAAATCAAATGGAATCCGGCCGTTAAAACAGAAGCAGATAAAAACGGCCTTTTGAAGGCACTTTTAGACAATAAATTGGACATCATAGCGACAGACCATGCACCTCATACCATCGAAGAAAAAAACGGCAGTTATTTCAAATCTTTGTCAGGCGGACCTTTGGTGCAACACGCTTTGCCTTATATGCTTGAATTGGTACATCAAGGCAAAATAAGCATAGAAAAGACGGTTGAAAAAATGAGCCACCATGTTGCCGAGATATACCGAATAAAGGACAGGGGATACATTCGCGAAGGCTATTATGCCGATTTAACCCTTGTAGACATGAATAAGGAATGGACCGTAAGCTCTGAGAACATTCACGCTAAATGTGGGTGGTCGCCTTTTGAAAATCAATGCTTCAAAAGTAAAATTGTTAAAACATTTGTGAATGGAGAATTGGTTTACGACGATGGTGTTTTTAATGAAAATACACAGGGCAAAAGATTAAAATTTGAAAAACACAGATAGCAAAAAATAAATACATGAATTATAACTTACTCATTGAAAACCTGACAAACCCGGCACTGCTATTTTTTGTGCTTGGTGTTTTGGCCGTATACCTGAAAAGTGACTTAGAAATCCCCGCGAACTCATCAAAATTCATTTCATTGTACCTATTGTTTGCCATAGGTTTCAAGGGTGGACAAGAGTTATCGCATGAGGTGTTTACAATGGAAATTGGTTGGTCCATGTTGTTTGGGGTTTTTATTTGCCTACTGATCCCGCTGTATACCTTTTTTATACTCAAAAGAAAACTAAGCGTATTTGATGCCGGTGCCATCGCAGCAGCCTACGGTTCTGTAAGCGCGGTAACTTTTGTCACCGCAGTTTCTTACCTCGAATCACAACAACTTTTACTTCACGGACACATGGTTGCAATCATGGCTTTGATGGAATCCCCTTCCATCATCATTGGACTGATTTTAATTTCCATATTCAACAAAGATGAATCGAATGACATTAAAAAAAGAAGTGTGATCAGGCATTCCTTTACCAATGGAAGTGTATTAATTATTCTTGGCAGTTAAATCATTGGTTATGTTGCAAATGCCAAGCAAGCTGAAGGAATAAAACCGTTTACAAATGACCTTTTTAAAGGATTTCTTTCCATCTTTCTTTTGGACATGGGTATTACAAGCGGGAAAAAGCTAAAGGTATTCTTCTCTTTTGGATGGTTCCCCGTCGTTTTCGCCATGTTGGTTCCATTGATTAATGGAAGTATTGTCGCAATGGCAAGCTCAATGGTAACCCACGACATCACCAATCGGTTTATTTTTGCCATATTGGCCGCAAGCGCTTCATACATCGCTGTTCCTGCTGCTATGAAATTTTCAGTCCCAAAAGCAAATCCTGGACTTTTACTCCCAATGGCACTTGCGGTAACCTTCCCTGTAAACATAACCATTGGCATGCCTATCTATTTCCTAATTGCACTCAATACCTAAGGGAAAATACAACCCTTCACGCGCCAGGGTAAATGAATAACTGCAAGTGGGAAAAGCCCAGATAGACAAACAAATTGCGGAGCAGCTTAGCTGTCTTCGGAACTCTAATACAAAGCCTTTAAAAGTGTTGGTTACGATGAGGAATTAATCCTTACGTCCATCATTGCTATCCATTTCATTGGAAACACAACGAATACGCGTTGACATTTTTTTTGCTGCATTTACATCCTCAACAGATGGAAAACTTCTTAATTCATGTCCATTACCTTGTTTAAAACCAATATCCACCCCCCAAAACTGAGGATATCCTCCGTCATCGTAAGTAATGCCTACTCCATTTTTCATCCATTTCATTCTAGATTTTCCAGGAAATTCTATTGTGATTTTTTAATATGTCTGACACGATCAGATATTGATTTCAACTGAAAAAATCTCAATCAAAATCAAAAGGAATTTAGTCGATTTTTGAAAACATGAGAAAATTAAGGGGTTTGTACCTATGAAAATTAGTATAAATCCCATTGTACAAAATTATATTGAATCTTACTTTTGGCTCGATTCAAAAATTAAATATAGGAGAAAAAAATGACCCGAACACTCCTGAAAAAAAAGTAGGGCACTTAAAACTAATAGTATGAAAAAGTTGATTTTTGGAGCATTATTCCTTGCCTTAGTAGGAATTGGAACAACTGGGTGCAAAAAAGAGGTATTGAATAAAAACTCTTCAACGGTAACTAACTCCCAGAATAATTCATCACAAATAAAAAGTTTGACAGGATTTCATAGTGATGGTAAAATGTTAATTTTTAACACCTCAGATGATTTCGCAAATTTCATTGAATTTGATATTTCAAAACACGTCGACGAATATAGTGCCAATTCAAAAGATGGTCAACCAGCAATGAGAAATATCAAACAAGAATTAGCCAATGAAGTTTATTCCAGATATTCTGATTACATTTTGAGCTCCAACCAAATTGATTATATCAATGATAATATTCTAAATGAAGTATTAAATAAAGATATGATTGTTCAAATTGGAAATTATCTTTATCGTTTGAATAAGGAAAAAGAAAAAGTTTTTGTGCTATCTTCTACATATAAAGAGACAGATTATAATAACTTAATTTCTGAGAATACTGCAAACAAGAAAATTATGGTATACTCGACAGATGAAGATGTTTTAGAAATGGTAGAGACGGGAAGACAAAGTGAAAAAGGGATTTTCTGTTCAGCACCATATGCACATGAAAAAACTTCTAATTACACTCCTGTTGCAGTTATAAATCAATTTGCATCAATGACGGCTCGTGCTATCTATAAAAAATATGGTTTTTCACATAAATTAATAGCTGAAGTCACGTTAAGCAATACAAATGCTTACAATAATGTACAAATCTATATTGCTGCAGAAAATTGTAATTTTAAGCAGCGTTGTGGAACTCCCTTAACTAATTTTAATCATCCTTGGTTGACACCTCAGCCTTTACAAATTGGATCTATATACAAAAAATATGGGTATACTATGTATAATTCTATAAGAGCCTTGGAAAATTACAATATCAAAATTAGAGGAAGAGCTGAAGATTACTCAAATCCTGTTGGTTCCAATCCGTACAATGTAGTTTTTACAGAATGGGTTATTTTAGTTTAATTTAGATGAAATATGTATTTTTTATAATTTTTAATGTGTCACTTGGGAATATTTTTTCCCAAGTGACTTTTTTCGGTTCGATTAATCTAAATTATAAATTGAGTTTCACTCAGTCATATTATAAAGACTCACCTATAAATGGCACTTTAGATTTTCCTGATTTTAGTATTGTACAACCTTACATCACATTTGATCAACCCAAAAGAACTGCCATAAGTTTAGGTCTAGAATTTAAAGATCATCGTTTTTACATCGAATCACTGAACGATGCTGTTTCCAGTCAGAGCATATTAAATGTTCGTTATTACGATCCTGTAAGTAATTCATTTATTAACTATTCCTCCGATTCTAAGGATAAAACATTTCAAAAACGGTTTTCATTGAATTACGAGTATCAACTTTTCGGAAAGAATGACAAAACAAACTTTTTTATTAATGGTTCAATAGGCTTATGCCATAGAGCAGGTCCCAAAGAAATTTCTCCTGCAGGAACAATGTCATCGAACTTGAATTTTTCACCTTCCCTTCATATGAGTTTCAGCTCAAGCGCTTTTACCGCTGAAACCAAAAATGCTTTGAATTTTGGTTTAGGGATTGGCTCAGATTTATTTTACAAAAAGCACTATATATTGAGCATAAGCGCACGCTTTACTCATAGTAAACAAAGTCTATATTTGAATAAAAATACAATAAAAGTTTATAAATCCAACTCAACTCAAGCGTATGAAATCAATCAAAATTTTTTATGTTCTGGTATTTATTTTGGTCTTTCAAGAAAGTTTCAGTTATACCCTAGGAAACCAATTAACTTGAACTTTTTAAAGAGGTCTTAATTTCAAATGAGAATGAGGCTAAATTGATCCTAAAAAGTGATTTTAATGCAATTTTCATGTGGGTATAAATTCTATTTTCTGTAGTATTTATACTATTTCTTACAGTCATCCAAACTCCCCGTTAAATCTTTACATCCCTTTAAAAATTAGGATTTCAAGGCCAAAAACCTTGCATTCACAATGCTTTGACCATTTCTTGCAAAAAATTAGGTGTTAGTTCATTTGTATTTTTAGAGAATAGCACGATTGCTTTTTTTGTCGATATTCTTAGGATTACGTGTCCGCCACAACGGACACGTGTTCCTTGAGGGAGTGGCTTCAAAGAAACCAAAGCCAAGCCGCTACGCAGCTTCGTCTTTTTTTGTCGATATTCTCAGGATTACGTGTCCGCCACAACGGACACGTGTTCCTTGAGGGAGTGGCTTCAAAGAAACCAAAGCCAAGCCGCTACGCAGCTTCGTCTTTTTTTGTCGATATTCTTAGGATTACGTGTCCGCCACAACGGACACGTGTTCCTTGAGGGAGTGGCTTCAAAGAAACCAAAGCCAAGCCGCTACGCAGCTTCGTCTTTTTTTGTCGATATTCTTAGGATTACGTGTCCGCCACAACGGACACGTGTTCCTTGAGGGAGTGGCTTCAAAGAAACCAAAGCCAAGCCGCTACGCAGCTTCGTCTTTTTTTGTCGATATTCTTAGGATTACGTGTCCGCCACAA
>Ga0214921_10000281_pt1 | contig 100526 bp, 89 predicted proteins | sample LL1505_MetaG_FD_177992 | JGI IMG/M metagenome (GOLD analysis project Ga0214921, IMG submission 177992) | Freshwater microbial communities from Lake Lanier, Atlanta, Georgia, United States - LL-1505 | ecosystem: Environmental > Aquatic > Freshwater > Lake | place: USA: Georgia | collected... | reverse complement strand
GCACAAAACGCGGTGATGTCTGCAATCGTGAAGTCTGATCCGGCAACCCAGGGGTTCTGGCTGAGGCGCTCTTCGAGCCAGGCCAATCCGGTTTCGCGTTTCTTTGCTTGATTCTCAGCAAAATCGGGAAACTGCGGGTTTTCAAGCGCCACCAAGCCTGGATGCGCATGCCGGATCCATTGGGCGGTTGGAAGCAAGAGATACCACTCGACATAGCGATCGTACATTTCAATGAAGGCCCGCGCCTCGCCTGTTTCGCCCATCAGACTAGGCTCCGGATGGTGCGCCTCAATCCAGCTGCAAATCGCCCGGCTTTCGCTGATGTAACGACCGTCGTCGAGCTCGAGAACCGGGACGCGCGCGAGCGGATTTTTCGACACGAATGCCTGGTCACGGTGCGCACCGGCGTTCAGGTCGACCGCAATCCACTCGATGGTGTCGATCCCTTTTTCCGCCAAAAACATGCACACCCGCTTGGGGTTCGGCGCTCTTGGCGCCATGTAAAGTTTCATGAGAGCTTGATCCTGAAGGTTGTTAGGTGATAAGAGCCCAGCGCACAGTGCGCTACCGCAAAAGGTCAGCAAGCCTTGCGCAGACGGCGCTCCTGCCTGCAGGCAGCACGCTAATGACTAAGGCCCTGGTAAACCGCAGATTCGAAGGCGAGGTAAGTAGGCAGTGATTCACGATCTGCAAAAGGAAACAACTGGGTGATATACACAGCCGCCAAGCCATTTTTTTGATCGATCCAATAGTAAGAATTGGCAAGACCCGCCCACATCAAACCACCTGCCGGTCTGCCGGTCGGCAAATCCTCGTGATTGACCTGGAAGGCAAGGCTCCAGCTTTTGGCTGAGCCTGGAAAAAACTCAGCGTCGTTTGTTAACGGTATGGCTGCAATCAGCGGCAACACCCTGCAATCACCCATTTGATTCTGGCCTAAGGCCCATACCGACTCTGGCTTCAGGACGCGCTCACCACCCAATTGACCATTATTGAGAATCATCCTCAAGAATCTCAGGTAATCGCCCGCGGTGCTGTAAAGGCCACCGCCACCCATCTCAAACTCCGGCTCTTGCGGTAACTCAAAGGGAAAGGCAGCTAAATTTCCATCAGGGCTGCGCAAATGGATCCCTGCCAGTCGCTCACGCATGCCCTCGGTGATCTTAAATGCTGTGCTGAGCATACCTAGGGGCTCAAAGAGATTCTGGTGCATGAAAGCACCAAGGCTTTTGCCACTTACTGCCTCAACCATTTTTCCAGCCCAATCGATATTGATGCCATATTCCCAGCGCTCACCTGGATCAAAGAGCAGGGGTAGCTTCAATGCCTTGTTTCGGCACTCAGTCACACTCGGGATATCGAGTGCCGCTTGTAACTTTTGGATTTCTGTATTCCATATTTCATAGCTAAAACCGGCGCTGTGCGTCAACAGGTGTCGAAGGGTCACAGGCCGCTTTGGCGCTCGATAGGTCGGCATCCCAGCATCATCGAAGCCTGTCAATACCTGGGCCTCAGCAATTTCAGCAATAATCGAACTAGCCGGTGCATCCAGATCGATGAGGCCTCGCTCCACGCATTGGACTGCACATACCGAGGTAATCGCCTTGGTCATCGAGGCAATCCAGCAGACGGTATCAAGCGTCATCGCTTGCGCGCTGCCGATTAGCCGCTCACCGAAGGCTCCCTCGTAAAGCGCCGCTTCGCGCGAAGCAACCATGGCGACAACGCCAGGCAACTTCGTGTTGCCGATCGAAGCCTGAAGCAAGCCATCAAGCGCGGAGGTATCGAGTTTCATTATGCGTCTCCTTATGCGGTTTGCGGAAAAAGTCTCGGGTTCGCTGGCCATTGCGGTGCATCAACGATAGATGAGCAATCCCTCACCATGTTAAAGGTAACGGGTTAACTCCTCAATCTCATCATCGAGCATTTCACGAACCTCGATTTGCCTCAAGACCCCGGCGCGATCAAAAACAAAAAGTTGAGGCAAGCCCTTTCGTTGGCGATAAATCGCCTGCCACACTGCTGTTGCCATGCCGCATTCAAACTGATAGCCATGTTTGAGGAGATACTGACGCGCCGCCTCCTCAGACTTGTCGATGCTGACGGTGACCACGGCCAGTCCGCGGTCGCGATGGCCACGATACAGCTGATCGAGGAGCGGATTTTGCCGGGCACAAAAGGGGCACCAGGACGCCCAAAACATCACAATCAACACCTTGCCCCGATACAAGGGCCACTCGATCTTCGAGCCGTTCATTCGCACAAGCGGCGGCAATGCCGCAGGTTCGCCTAGCTTCCAGATCGGCTCGGCTGCATCGGAACGCGCTGTTACCCCAACCGGCTGCAGTGGCCTGCCTGATGCTTCAAAAAACGCTCCGGCAGCAGCGGTCGAAAGGCCAAGCTTTGCGATGACCTGGATTGCGAACCTTCGTTTCATGGTGATTGCTCCAGGTACATCCTAGCGCATGAAGATCAGAAACCCAATACAATCCCCGCTTAGGGTTTGCTTTCGGAAAAGCGCAAAACAATTGCGCTACGGGTCTTCCCTGGGTCTTGTAGCGCAGGCATCGACCCTTCCGACAAGACAGGCAACCATTAGCTTTCACCGACACTTACTTGCGAAACATACATGCTCGAAGTCCTGTTGAGCCCGGAAGCCTGGATAGCTTTTGCCACACTCACCGCGCTTGAGTTAGTGCTCGGTATTGACAATATTATTTTCATATCGATCCTGGTTGACCGCCTGCCATCTGATCAACGCGAGTTCGCGCGAAAGATCGGGCTCGGCATGGCGATGTTCATGCGAATTGGACTGTTGCTTATCCTCTCCTGGATCATCGGCCTTGTCGCGCCGCTCTTTACCGTCTTCGGTCAAGGCATCTCTGGACGCGACCTGATCCTGATTGCCGGTGGCGTCTTTCTCGTGTGGAAGAGCACCTCGGAGATCCACCACGCGATCGAGGGCGCCGAGCAAACGTCCAAGGCGCAAGCCGCTGCGGTCTTTTCAGCGGTCATCATCCAGATCATGGTGGTTGATCTGGTGTTCTCGCTTGATTCGATCATCACGGCGGTCGGCATGGTCGATGACGTTCGGATCATGATCGCTGCGGTGATTGCATCGGTGGCGCTGATGATGGTCTTTGCCAGACCGATCGGCCAATTCGTTTCGGATCATCCCACCATAAAAATGCTCGCCTTGAGTTTTCTTGTGGTGGTGGGTGTTGTGTTGATTGCCGAGGGATTCGATCACCATGTGCCAAAAGGCTACGTCTACTTTGCTATGGCCTTTTCACTGCTTGTTGAACTGCTGAACATTCGATTACGAAAACGCGGAATCCAGGCCAAGTTACACGAGAGCAAGATTCCTGGCGACCATTGATTGCATGTCGATTTGCCGAGCTTGCTATAGTGCTTTAGGATTGACTTCGGTATGCCAATTCATCACGAAATCAATCCGGACGAGGACGACCGCGAATCGCTGATCGTGATGCTGGAACCATACACGCATAAGCAATTTTTATATCTGTTTTTTGACCGCCTTGAGCGCGTCAACCAGACTTATGAAGACGAGGTCCAAAGCCTCACCGAGGAAAATCTGTCGCAGTTGCGCGAGGCGATGACCAGGGCAACGCCGGGCGAGCATTTAGTTTGCCTGCTTTTGCGCTACCCCAATAAGGTGATGATCCCCTACGGGTCATCGCTCTTTGCGGCCGACGATCTCGACAGCATTGTGAACGGTGCTCATCAATGTCTTGACATGATTCGCGATGTCAACGAAGGCGAACTCTTATTTCGACATGTGCACTACACCTACAACAAGCTGGTCGCCTTCACCATTGGTTGCGTTTGCAATGTGAAACTGCTCGAAGAGCAACTCGCGCGGGCTCAGGCACAATTAAAGCTCCGTTAAATGAAGGGACGCCCCGTATGTCAGAGCTTCACTCAAGCTTGGCCCACGCAGCCGACGGTATCGATGACTATGGCGAAAACAGCCTTAGCCGTTTCACCGAGCAGGCCAATCGGCTCGGTTTCGATGAGGTCCTGGTGCGTCGATGGGACGCCAACCTTGTGCTCGATAGCCACCGCCATCCCTTTGCGGTTCAGGCGCTCGTCGTCGAAGGAAGCCTGTGGCTTCGCGTGGCAGGCCTAAACAGCCAACTGCGAGCGGGCTGTCGGTTTTCGCTGGACCAGGATGTAACGCACGCTGAACACTATGGTCCTGAAGGGGCGGTTTTCTGGGTGGCCCGCCGTCATGCGAAAACACAGCCAGAGCAGCAAGCCTGATCTGAAAATGCTTTAAGCCTGATAGCGGTTAATTCGGTGCGCTGAAATCATCGCAAGCCATTGAGAACCTGAGCCATGCACGACGCCCAAAGCAGTGATCCGGTTAGCCTTGGCTGGATGCAAGGTCATCCACCGGCTGAAGATCGCCGTATTCGCGCAGGCGATGCGAGCGCCTATCGTTTTCCTCAGATCCGCTGGTCGTTTTCGCATTATCAGGAGCTCTACCCGACTAAGCCGATTGACCGCGGCATCGGAGCGGTACAAGTGCTGCCATCACGGCTCCGAGACGATCTGGATGCGGTTTGCTTTGAACCAACGGGTTCAAACATATGGATGCGATGGGACGCGTCGCTTGCCAAAAATTTCACCGACGGCATCGTGGTGCTTCATCGCGGTGCGCGGGTGTATGAGCGCTATTTTGCTGCGCTCAAAGAGCGGGGTCATCACTTGTGCGCATCGGTTACCAAGTCATTCATCGGCACTTTGGCTGCATGGCTTATCGATGAGGGACGACTTGATCCATCCGCACCGATCACGGAATGGATACCGGAACTTCAACACAGCGGATTTGAGCAAGCGCGTGTTGAGCAGGTCATGCATATGACCACCGCAATTCGTTATGACGAAACCTATGCTGATCCGCAAGCCGACATCTGGAAGCACCTCAAAGCGGGCGGCGTTTTTCCGCGCTCAGCAGACGATCCGGGGCCATCGTGTTTTACCGATTACTTGCAAACCGTGGTGCAATCGGGCGAACACGGCAAGCAGTTTGCTTATCGGACACCGAATACCGACGTGCTTGGTTGGTTGCTCAAGCGGGTAACCGGCCAATCGATCACTGACTTGATTGCCGAACGGATCTGGCAACCGATGGGCGCAGAGCGTGATGCTGCGATGCAAATCGATCCCATCGGCTTTGAGTTTTCCGGTGGCGGTCTGTTGGCGGTCTTGCGCGATTTGGCACGTTTTGGCGAACTGATGCGTTGTGGGGGGCGTGTGGGTGATCGGCAGATCATTCCATCTGCGGTGATTCATGCGATTCAACGCGGCGGCGATCGCACCAAGTTTGCGCCGGCAGGGTACAGCAGCTTGCCGGGCTGGAGCTATGCGTTCATGTGGTGGCATGCGCATGATGATCATGAGGTCTACACAGCCCGCGGCGTCCACGGACAGACCATTTATATCGATCCAAAAGCCGAAATGGTGATTGCCCGCTTTGCAAGCCATCCGATGGCAGCCAATGTGCATCTCGATCCCCACTCCTTGCCTGCGTACCGGGCTCTGGCTGAGCACTTGATTCGGGAGGGCTAAAGAGGCCGTGTCGCAGCATGCCTTGAATTCGATCCTCTCCAGGCTGCGATTACCGGTGATCCAGGCGCCGATGGCAGGGGGTGTTTGCACGGTTGAATTCGTAGCAAGTGTGCTTCGCGAAGGCTTAATGGGTAGCTTTGGTTTTGCCTACAGCAAACCGGAAGCGATCAGCACCGAGCTGCGCGCGATCCGCAAGCAGGCCACAGGACCGGTGAATGCCAACTTCTTCGTCTTTCAGCCGGTTCAGGCGCCGTCTGCCGACGCACTGCGGCAGGCTGCTGATGCCCTAAGGCCGGCCGTTGAGGCCTTGATCACGCCGGCTGATGCAACAAGACCGCTGGCCGGGGCGCAAGATTTGCCTGCTGAGAGCGTGGATCGGCCGTCTGAAGAGGGAGAGCTTGGCGACTCTGCACACCTAGCCTTCATCAAAGAATCAGTCCTAGGTGCCAGTACGCCCGAATTTTATCCTTCGCTGCACGATCAACTCGAAGCGGTTTGGCCCGAGCGCCCCGAAGTTTTGAGTTTCCATTTCGGCGTGCCGCCACACTGGGTGTTTGAGAGGGCGCATGCGGATCAGATTCCGGTGCTTATAAGCGCTACCAAGCTTGAAGAAGCACTGGCAATCGAAGCCTCTGGAGCTTGCGCCATCATTGCCCAGGGCCCGGAAGCTGGAGGACATCGAGGCTGCTTTGATCCAAAGGCCCCACTCGATCGCGACGATGCCTCATCGACGATCGAGCTTGTCCGTGTCCTTGCGAGACATTGCAAACTTCCGGTGATTGCAGCGGGCGGCATCATGAACGCCGAGGACATTCAGGCCGCCTTGGCGCAAGGTGCCAAGGCGGTGCAAATGGGGACTGCATTTCTTGCCTGCCACGAAAGCGGGGCAAGCCCTGAACACAAGCGACTGCTCACCGGGGAGCCCGGGCGGGGTACCGTGTTGACCAGGGCCTTTTCCGGCCGCTTGGCAAGAGGGCTGCGAAATGAATTCACCGCCATGATGCAATCGCGCGCAGTCCTTGACTTTCCGCTCCAAAACAGTCTGACCGCGGGCCTTCGTCAACAAAGTGCCAGAGCGGCCAACCCGGAGTATCAAAGCCTTTGGGCAGGAAGCGCATATGCCAAGTGTCGCTCCGAGTCGGTAAGCGATCTGGTCTTGCGCTTGGAGCAAGCATGAACGCAGCATGCAATCGGTCCAAGGAGTCCTTTCAGTGAAATCGATCGCTTGTTTCGGTTGCAGCGGACCCTTACGAGCCGCCAAGACAACAGCATGAGCAAGCTTGTGATGAGCTGGAAGGATTGGGCTCAAGCTGACGCGGTAGCACTGTCCGAGGGGATTTCACGCGGGGACTACCGTGCATCAGAGTTGTCTGAACAGGCCCGTGCCGCGGTCAAAACGCTTAATCCGCAGCTTGATGCAGCGCGCGAGCTTTTCGACGATGTGATCGAGGATCCACTGGCCGATGGTATGAACCCGGAGGGATTTTTCCGAGGCCTGCCTTTCATGATGAAAGATTTGGGGCCGAGCGTGAAGGGTCGTTTGCAGGAAATGGGCTCTCTGCTTATGCGCGGTAACCGGGCGGATTTTGATAGCTTTCTCACGACAAAAATCCGCCGCGCAGGTTTAAACATCATCGGCCGCACCAGCACGCCCGAGTTTGGTGTCTGCAGTTCAGCTGAAAACCCGGCAGTCTGCATCACCCGAAATCCCTGGAACACAGCATACTCAAGTTGCGGATCATCGGCAGGAAGCACGGTGCTGGTTGCCGCCGGCGCTATTCCAATCGCCCATGCCACCGACGGAGGGGGATCGATTCGTATCCCGGCTGGCTTTAATGGCAACATCGGCATGAAGTGTTCGCGCGGCGTGTTTTCGCTTGCACCAGGTTTGTCTGACCTCAGCGGATTGGTGTCCACGCAGGGCTGTATCAGCAAAAGTGTGCGCGACACTGCCGCATGGATTGATCAGTGCCGAGGCGCGGCCCCCGGCGAATTCATGCCCTACTGGCAACCGGAGAAGGCTTACAGCGCGCTCATTCGACGCGACCCGCCTCGATTGCGTATTGCCCTCTCCTGCAGGTGGGGATCCTATGGCGCCGAAGCCGATTTGGTTGCCGCGCTTGAACGTGCGGCAAGGCATTTGGCTGATCTTGGCCACAGCGTTGACTGGGCCTTACCTGATGTGGATTTTGATGAGGCCTATGAGGCCCAAACCCTTTGTTACATATCCAACTTTGCACAAGTCATCAGCACGCACTTGCGCACCCGCAGACTCTTCGAGCCCCCGGAGGATTTGGTCGAACCGATTAATCGCCTTATCTGGCAGGCCGGAAAAGATATCGCTTATCGCGAGCGCTTTGCTATGCAAGAGGTCTTTAACCGAACCGCCCGGCAATTCGGTTCGTTCTTCGAGTCATGGGACATCATGCTCACGCCCGTGACTGCGCAAGCCACGCCGAAAATCGGCGAGAGCGAGCTGCTCACCACCAGCAACGAGACCGACATCCAAACCTGGTTCCACCGCCTCTGGAAGGCCTTTGCCTTCACGCCGTTAAGCAACATGTGCGGAACGCCAGCCATCTCCATGCCTATGGAGCGACAGGCAAATGGGCTTCCCTTTGGGATCCAGGCGCTAGCCCCTCAGTCCCACGACGGTCTGTTGTTACAACTGGCAGCCCAAATCGAGAGATCCCTTGCAAAGGGATGGAATCAGGGCGCGCTTCCCGATGTTCACATCAGCAAAACAGTGGCCTAACTTCGAGAGATGGTGTAGTTGCTCACCCGCAGCATTTTGCAAAGCGCCTTCATGTTGTCGACCGTCGGTGGAATCTGGCCGCTCCGGATTCTTTGCTTGAGCTCTTCGGTTTTATAAATCATACCCTTTTGATTGGTGATAGCCCGGCAGAGATTTTCCGTTACGGTTTTTGCAACGCCAGCGCGCGAGCCGACGATTTTCACAAAGGCTGGCGCAGGAAGAAATAAAAGATCCCCTGCGCTTTCGCACTCGAGCGAGGCCGAACGTGGCTGGCCGTCGATCAGGCCAAACTCGCCCACATGTGCCCCCTGCTTAAGGCTTGCCAATACCTTTTTTGGCATGCCAACACCCCGACTTAGAACATACACACGGAATAAACCCGACAAGACCACATACAGACCATCGGGGTCGTCGTCTTCTTTGAAAACCTGCTGTCCTGCGGCAAATGTCTTGGTCCGTGTCAACAGCATGATTTCGGCTAAGTCTTCGCCAGACATACCGTCAAAGAACGGCACCTCGGAAATCGGCACAGCCATGAGGTCTGCTCCATCACAAACAAACTTTAAAACCCGCATCGGTCCCTGCGAACCCGATGCCAGCGTCACTTGCCAACTGTAGCGCAGTTTAAGCCCGGATCTGATGCCAAAAGCTTTTCCAGGCCAGATCGATCCGGTTTGACGCGCCCGGCGCATCCGCATCCAGATCCTGCTCGACATCTACGCATGCAGCCACTAGCATCGGAGTTGCGAGGATGGCTAAGACGGTCCCGCATTCAATAACCCAAGGGAGGATGATATGAACCATCGAATGCGTTTCGGTATTTTTCTTGCGCCGTTTCACAAGCCCGGGATCAACCCGACGCTTGCACTGGAGCAGGATCTTGAATTGATACAGTGGCTCGATCGCTGTGGGTACGATGAAGCCTGGTGCGGCGAACACCATTCAGCAGGGAGCGAAATTTCCGCCTGCCCGGAGTTGTTGATTGCAGTCGCCTCACAACGCACCCGCCACATCAAGCTTGGCACCGGTGTGGTGAGCATGAGTTATCACAATCCATTATGGGTCGCCGAGCGCATTGTGCAACTTGATCATCTCACCCGCGGCCGGGTCATGCTCGGCATGGGGCCGGGTTCCTTGCCGAGCGACGGAATCATGATCGGTGTTTCCCAAACCGACACAAGGCGCTTGCTTGAGGAAGGCATGGCGGTGGTGATGCAGCTCTTGCGCGGTGAAGAACCTGTCAATTTCAAGAACGATCGATGGCTGCTGCAAGAGGCCCGCTTGCATTTACGCCCCTACAGCCAACCCCTTTTCGACATCGCTGTACCTGCAGTGGCTTCGCCGACGGGTCCGAAACTTGCGGGTATGCACGGTGTCGGACTTTTATCGATCGGGGCCACAACAGCGGCTGGCTTTGATGCGCTCGCTCTGCACTGGGATGTGATGGAGCAACAAGCAGCTCACTACAAGACAAGCGTGGACCGCAGCAAGTGGCGACTTGTCGGACTGGTCCACTGCGCAGAGACCATGGATCAAGCCTATCGCGACGTCGAATACGGCATTGAGCAATGGTTCGATTACTTTCAAGCGGTCGCCGCGTTTCCACAGATGGCAGTGCCCGGCAATAACGTGAAAGAAATGATTTCCTTTGTCAATGACTCAGGCTTTGGCGCAATCGGGACTCCGGACATGGTGAATGCGCAAATCGATCGCCTCTGGAAGCAAAGCCAGGGCGGCTTTGGCGCTTACCTCTTGTTGGCACATAACTGGGCCAATTTCGACGCAACCCGCAAGAGTTATGACCTGATCGCAAGACATGTCTTCCCGGCATGGCAGGGACAACTCGCCACCATGGCCGCGGCGCAACGCGCAAGAGCAAGCCGACCTGCGCTTGCAGAGGTCCACAGCAAAGCGGTTGAAGCGGCAACGCAGCGCTTTCAGGCCGAAGTCGCAGCGCGTTAAGCGCGCAGGCAGGTTCGGGTGGTGGTGCGGCTCAGACTGTGCAACCACCCGCTTTCTTTCGCAAGCGATGCCAGCCCTGACAATTCCGAGTAGCTCCAAGGCCAGGGCAAGGTTTCGCCGCGCATCGGCGTCAGGCGCTCGATTCTAAGCTAGCACCCGATTTCCGCTGGGCTTGCGCAACCGCGTGTTGCCCGACCCTCGACTAAACCGCTGCCGAGGCCGCAGCGCAATGCCGGCTCTTCCTCAGCTCAAGGCTTGTCGCGCGGACCGCATCTGCGATTCGCCCGGAAGCCACAGCACAATCATGGCGCTGACTGCGGCGATGCAGGCCATCACCAACAGCAATTGCGTGAATCCCGAAGCCTTGACAAAGGGACCAAGCATGTACACCGCAAGCGAACTGATTCCGAAGGAGATCGCAATCCTTATTCCACTTACCCTGGAGCGCATCGAATCATCGATGTATCGGACGACCATTGCATCGCTGAAGGGAATCGCTCCAAACACGCTGACCATGTAGGCAATAGCGAGCAGGTACCAGGCCCAGCCACTGCTTTGCGCTGCCAGCGCAAACAGCACAATTTGCGAAGCGACAATCCCAAAAAAGAGCGGTTTGACCGGGAAGCGGTCAATCATCCGCCCGACGACCACCTGAGCCACCGAGGCGATCGCATAAATCAAGGCCATCAAAAGTCCAATGCTTGCCGGGTCACTCACGATCCCATCAAGCCGCTCGGTGAGCATTTGCGTGTTGCCATTGGTGGTGAAATTGAATAACAGACTTCCGGTGGTACCACTTGCGACCATCACGACGAAGGTGCGCACCGCCAAATGCTTAGGCAGTTGAAGCTGCGTGAGTTTTTTGTTTGCTGGCGCTGCAGCTTCACGGGGCGCAGTCCACGCAAAAAGACAACCGGCAGCGATCGATAGCAGTCCGGGCACGATGAAGGCCATCCGCCAGCCAAAATACTTCACAAGCAGCCCAGTCGATAAAGCAGCAAGGGCAATGCCAAGGTTGCCTGCCAGGCCGTTGATACCGATCGTCACCCCCGGCCGCTCGGACTGTTGCACCAGCATCGGAATCCCAACAGGATGGTAAATCGCTGAAAACAGACCCAGAACGGTCAAGGCTGCAGCGATTTGCAAGGGCGATTGCGTGAAGGCCACAAGGATTGACGCAAGCCCAATTCCGAAGAAGAAGATCAGCATCATTTTCCGGCGACCCCACAAATCGCCAAGACGACCGGCAGGGACCGAGCCCACGCCAAACATGAAAAAGGCGCCAACGGTGTAGGGCATCAGGTCTTCCCATCGCTCAACGCCGAAATCGATCGCAATCGCGCTTACCGCAGTCGCGAAAATCAGCAAGAACAAATGATCCAGTGCATGGCCCAGATTCAATAACAAAGACGGGATACGCGGCACCTGGCTTCTCCAAATAAAGCGCGGGGCGCTTTTTCGGATCATCAGATAATTTGCTGCTCCAGCCAAGTACAAAGTTGTAATGGCGTTTCAATCAAGCCATCGGCACCCCAAAGCGATGGGTCAAGCGTGTCGCCGCAATACCCATAGGCCGCCGCCAGGGTCCTCATGCCTGCGGCCTGCCCGGCTTCAATATCTCGCCTATCGTCACCGACATAAACGCATTGGCGCGGGTCAACAGCGGCGGCACCACAGGCATAAAAAAGGTTGGCCGGATTTGGCTTGGGGAAAGGGGTTGTATCGCCACCAACCACCGCAGCGCAACGCGCAGTCAATTGCAAAGCATCGAGGATATGCCTGACATAACGTTCAAATTTATTGCTCACCACACCCCATATCAGGCCTTGCGCATCGAGATGCTCGAGCACCTGCGCCATACCTGGAAAAAGGCCGGTGTGAACCACCATGGCTTTTTCATAGCGCGCAAGGAATTCATCGCGCAAGGCCTCAAAATCCTGATCGCCCTTTTGTACATCCAAACCGCGCATCAAAAGCCCTCGGGCACCCATCGATGTGTAGGGGCGCAAAAGCTCAGCGTCAATCGGCGCAAGACCGCGTTCCATGCGCATGGCGTGAATCGGAGCTGCCAAATCGACAGCGCTATCGACCAAAGTACCGTCCAGGTCAAACCACACCGCGCGCAGTTTTACACCCATCGCAGGTTAGCTGGGACGCTGAAACGCCATGAGGTAGTTCACACTGAGGTCGTTATCAACCAACTTATAGGTCTTGAACAAGGGGTTGTAGAGCATGCCCTTGCTCTGGACCCACTGCAGGCCAGCGTCTCGCGCAGCCCTTTGCAATTCCGAAGGTTTGATCAATTTTTCATAATCGTGTGTGCCACGCGGCAGCAGGTTCAGCACATACTCAGCACCCACGATGGCAAACAAAAAGGCCTTCGCATTTCGGTTGATCGTCGAAAAGAAAACCCAACCGCCTGGCTTGACCAAAGCAGCACATGCAGCAACCGTAACTTCAGGCGCTGGCACGTGCTCGAGCATTTCAAGACAGGTCACCACATCAAAGCTTGCAGGCTCGGTTTGCGCCAGAGACTCGGCAGAGGCTTCAAGGTATCGAAGGCTAACCCCAGTTTCGAGCGCGTGCAGGCGGGCTACCTGAAGCGGCTTCCCCGCCAGATCAATACCCGTAACCTCTGCGCCGAGCGCTGCCATCGACTCCGACAAAATCCCGCCGCCACAACCCACGTCAAGCACGCGTCGTCCCCTGAGGCCAACCATCGCGTGGATCCAATCTCGGCGCAAGGGGTTGATGTCGTGAAGCGGTTTGAACTTACCACCTTGATCCCACCACTGACCGGCAAGATGTTGAAACTTTGCAAGTTCGACAGGGTCGACGTTGGGCGGATTCGAATTCAACGGGGGATTTGCCAAGACAGCGGCGCTTTCATCGGGTGGTTACAGGGTTCAGATTGCAGGGTTCAATGCACATCTCAGGGGCAAAGGGTATCGAGTTCGGATGCAGACCGAAAGAAAAAGCCCCGCCTAAAGCGGGGCCTTCAACGACCGGCGGACATCCGCTTTCTGGCTTATTGTCCAGAAAGCGGATGCAGGGTCAAACAAGCGGCCTAGCGTTTTGCGCGCGTACCGACCACCTCAACCTCAACCCTACGGTTTTTCGAACGCCCTTCGGCGGTCTTGTTGCTTGCAATCGGATCGGTTTCACCCTTGCTTTCCGTGTAGATGCGATTTGCCGCCACGCCCTTGCTGACCAGGTAGGCCTTGACCGCCGCGGCGCGGCGTGCGCCGAGCTTTTGGTTGTACTGGTTTGATCCAACCGAGTCGGTATGACCAACAGCGATCACCACCTCAAGCGACATCATGCCGATTTTTCCAACCAGATCATCGAGCATGGATTTGCCGGCGGGCTTGAGCACGGACTTGTCGAAATCAAAAAACGTATCGGCAGCAAAGGTGACCTTCTCACTCATTGGGGCTGCCGGCGGCGGAGCGGCAGGTGCTGGCGCGGGTGCAGGTGCAGCCGCAGGAGCAGGAGCAGGAGCAGGAGCAGGAGCAGGAGCGGCCCTTGGTGCCGGAGCCGGCGCCGCAGGCGCGGGTGCAGGGGCTGCAGCCGGTTTCGGAACCAGATCGGGATCGCATGCCAAGGTAGCCATCGCCGGTGTCCAGTGCCCAGCGCGCCAGCATTCACCCGAGGCATTGCGAACATTCTGACCGTCAGCGCTCAGGGCATAGCCATTGTTGGCCTGCGCAAAGCCAAGGCCTGGGGCTGCAAGCGTTGCTGCCAGGGCCGTCATCGATAAGATCTTCTTCATGGGTTCCTCTCTTTTTGAACCGAGCGCCTGAGCGCACAGATTACATCAATCGCCGCATGAAGCCTGATGCTTCTTCGGCACTGTCCTGCCCTTACCACTGTCCCACCCTTACTTTACACAAGGGATTCACTGCTTAGCTGACTTAAGGTCTCGTTCACCCGATTTTGCCACAGTGGCAAGCGCCCTCGGAGGCGCTCCGCATGCGCGAGAAACGCTTGCGAAACCGGTTGTCTCATTCTGACAACAGGCTGTGCAGCGACCCAGACGTCGCTGACCTGATCGCGACCGCTGACGTAAATCAAATGCGATAGGGGGTCGAAACAAGGCAAAGAGCGCGCCTCCAGAAGGTCTACCGCAATCAGATCGGCTTCTTTACCAGGCTCAATCGAACCGATACGATCTTGCAAGCCCAGCGCAGTGGCTGCGCCCAATGTCAAAGCGTGCAGCACCTGCGATGCGCTAAAGGCACTGGCGTCGCCCGACACAGCCTTTGCAAGCCGCGCCGCTGTGGCCGCCTCGGCAAGCAAATCGAGTCGATTGTTGCTCGCTGCGCCGTCGGTACCAAGCCCAACATTCACTCCGGAGCGCAGCAACGCTGCAATGGGTGCAAAACCGCTTGCAAGCTTCAGATTCGAGTGCGGACAGTGGGCAATGTTTGCACCGGAAGCCGCCAACATCTCGATCTCAGCGGCGATCAAATGAACCGCGTGAACCGCAATCAAATCCGGACCAAGCAAACCAAGCCTGGCAATCCGCTGCAGCGGCCTGAGCTGATACCTTTGCACAGACTCCTCGATTTCAAGGGCTGTCTCATGCACATGCATGTGAACAGGAAGTCCGAGCTCGGCCGATAACATCGCCAACTGCTCAAGAGCAGCATCCGACACCGTGTAAGGTGCGTGCGGTGCAAGACAAAAGCTCACCGCCGGGTCTTCACGCCATCGGTCGCGAATCGCAAGGCCTTTACGGAGATAGTCCTCAGCATCGGCTGCATAAGCGGACGGAAAATCGATCACGACCAAGCCGGCGCTCACCCGCATACCTGCATCACGCATGGCTTCAATCCCCTGCTCCGGGAAAAAATACATATCGTTCACGGTGGTAATCCCGGCTTGCAGCATTTCGATGGCAGCCAGAAGGCTTCCATCGTAGACGAAGGCCTCTGAGACCAGAGCGCGCTCAAGTGGCCAGATCCTTGATTCGAGCCAGGCCTTCAGTGGGAGCTCATCGCCAACGCCCCTGAACAATGCCATCGCCGCGTGGCAGTGCAAATTGATCAGACCAGGAATCAACAAATGATCGGCAAGCTCAACGATGAGAGCCTCTGGATGAGCTGCCCGTAGACGCTTTTGCGGTGCAAGCTCACGAATCAGCCCGCCTTGCATCAAGAGGCCATGATCGCTGAGCAAAGGCTGCCCGGGCACGGCCGTGGCGATCCAGCGCGGCAGCAGGAGCGTTGCCTGCTCGGATGCAGCCCTGTGGGCGCTATCCGAGGGCAAAGCGTTCGCGGTTTCGATATCCAAGCGGGTCCCCTTCAATAGCCCAGAGCCTAACTGGTAAACTCTAGGGTTAGCTTTAGCCGATTCCGGCCAGCGTCTTGCGGCAGCTCCATGGAACTATTCGCCAAAGAAACCCTTCCCATTAGCCTTGAAGAGGAGATGCGTCGCTCCTACCTCGACTACGCCATGAGTGTGATCGTTGGCAGGGCGCTGCCTGACGTACGAGACGGACTCAAGCCGGTTCATCGGCGGGTGTTGTATGCCATGCATGAGGCCAACAACGTCTGGAACCGCCCCTATGTGAAGTGTGCCAGAGTTGTTGGCGAGGTCATGGGCAAATTCCATCCCCACGGCGACTCGGCCATTTACGATACGCTGGTGCGGATGGCCCAAGACTTCTCGTTGCGCTACACCTTGATTGACGGCCAGGGAAATTTCGGTTCGATCGACGGCGACAACGCTGCGGCGATGCGCTACACCGAGTGTCGCCTCGACCGTATCGCCAGTTTGCTGCTCGAGGACATCGACAAGGAAACCGTCGATTTTCAGGCCAACTACGACGGCAAGGAGCAAGAGCCTTGCGTGCTTCCAGCCCGCATTCCCAACCTGCTCATCAATGGCTCATCGGGCATCGCTGTCGGGATGGCCACCAATATCCCGCCGCACAATCTTGCCGAAGTGACCGCTGCTTGCCTGCATTTGCTCGCACACCCCGATGCCAGCATCGAGGACTTGATGGCGTTTATTCCAGCACCCGATTTTCCCACGGCTGGCATCATTTACGGCCTATCAGGCGTGCGTGAAGGCTACCGCACAGGACGCGGGCGGGTTGTCATGCGCGCACGCACCCACTTTGAGGATATCGACAAGGGCCAGCGTCAGGCCATCATCGTCGATGAGCTGCCTTACCAGGTCAACAAGCGGGTGCTGCTTGAGAAGATCGCCGAACTGGTGAATGACAAACGGCTTGAGGGTATTTCCGATATACGGGACGAATCCGACAAGTCCGGTATGCGGGTGGTGATCGAACTCAAGCGCAACGAACATCCCGAAGTCGTTCTTAACAATCTTTACAAGAACACCCAGCTGCAAGACAGCTTTGGCATCAACATGGTGGCGCTGGTCGACGGCCAGCCAAGGTTGCTGAATCTCAAGCAAATGATCGAGGCTTTCTTGAGCCATCGGCGCGAGGTGATCACAAGGCGCACGGTATACGAGTTGCGCAAGGCACGAGAACGCGGCCATGTGCTTGAAGGCTTGGCGGTTGCGCTGGCCAACGTCGACGAAATGATCGAAACGATCAAGACCTCACCCACGCCTCCGATCGCCAAGGAAAGGTTGCTTGAACGTAGCTGGGATGCCGGGATTGCGCTTGAGATGGTGCAACGGGCGGGCGGGCAGCGCGAGGCGGTACGGCCAGAGGGCCTGGCTGCGGAGCTCGGCCTGCAGGCACAAAACACAGCCCAGGGCTCAGACGGGCAAGGCCATACCGGTCCTGCGCAGTACAAGCTCTCGGAGGTTCAAGCGCAAGAAATTCTGCAAATGCGCTTGCAACGCCTCACAGGTCTTGAACAGGAAAAAATCGTTGATGAGTACCGTGCGGTGATCGACGAGATCATTGACTATCTCGACATTCTTGCCAAGCGTGAACGCATTACCGACTTGATCGCAAGCGAAATGCGCGAAGCGGCAGCGGCATTCAGCGCCCCGGAGAAAGACCCGCGCCGCTCAAGCATCGAACACGATGCCATCGATCTGGAAACTGAAGACCTGATCCAGCCACAGGACATGGTTGTGACGCTCTCACACAGCGGCTATATCAAGAGTCAACCGTTGTCAGAGTACCGGGCGCAACGCCGCGGCGGCCGAGGCAAGCAAGCGGCAGGCACCAAGGAAGACGACTGGATCGATCAATTATTTATTGCAAACACCCACGATATGATTCTTTGCTTTTCAAACCGAGGCCGGGTTTACTGGCTTAAAGTTTGGGAGGTTCCTCAGGGTTCGCGCAATGCCCGGGGTCGGCCGATCATCAATATGTTTCCGCTGACCGAAGCTGAGAAGATCACCGTGGTGCTCCCGGTGAAACATTTTGATGATCATCATTTCGTCTTTATGGCCACCGCACTCGGAACGGTCAAGAAGACGCCGCTCACCGATTTCTCCAATCCCCGCAAGGCAGGCATCATCGCGGTCGATCTTGATGAGGGCGACTTTTTGATCGGCGCTGCAGTCACCGATGGCGCCCACGATGTGATGCTCTTTTCAGACGCAGCCAAAGCGGTACGCTTCGATGAAAACGATGTGCGTCCTATGGGGCGCGCCGCACGGGGCGTTCGAGGCATGAGCCTGGATGAAGGCCAGAGCGTGATCGCCATGCTGGTTGCAGAGACCGAAACCCAATCGGTGCTGACCGCTACCGAAAATGGCTTTGGCAAACGCACGCCGATCAGTGAATACACGCGGCACGGACGAGGCACCAAAGGCATGATTGCAATCCAAACATCCGAGCGAAACGGCAAGGTGGTTGCAGCGGTGCTGGTCAAGCCAGACGATGAAATCATGCTGATCACCACCGGCGGTGTTTTGGTGCGCACCCGGGTCTCGGAAGTACGCGAGATGGGTCGCGCCACCCAGGGTGTCACCTTGATTGCGGTGGATGACGGCTCAAAACTCAGCGGCCTGCAGCGGGTGGTTGAGTCCGACACCGAGCCACTTGGTGAGTCCGACACAGAGCCGCTTGGTGAGTCCGACACCAGGCCGCTCGGTGAGTCGGATGTCGAGCCGCTCGGTGAGCCCGGTACAGGTCCGCAAGCCGCAGACGATGACCCGTCGGCGCTGGCTTGAGCGCAAGTTTGCATCCGCCGGTATGCATCCATCCGAGTAAGCGTATAAACGTTTGATTCGAGCAAGCCATGTACCTCGCCTCCTCTGCGCCTCATCGCATGTTCAACTTCTCCCCGGGTCCGGCGGCACTTCCCACCGCGGTCTTGGAACAAGCTGCAGCCGAGATGCTCAACTGGCGAGGTATGGGTGTTTCGGTGATGGAAGTAAGCCACCGGGGCAAAGCCTTTATGGAGCTTGCAGCCAAAGCACGCGATGATTTCCGAAGCTTGTTACATATTCCCGATCGGTATGAAATCTTGTTCATGCAAGGTGGCGCGATCGCTGAAAACAGCATCGTTCCCCTCAATTTGATGCCACCGACCGGAAAAGCCAATTACCTTGTGACCGGTCAATGGTCGGCGCGCTCAGCCAAGGAGGCAGCACGCTACGGCGAGGTCAAGCTGGTTGCCCACGGCGCAGACGCGCAAGGGCGCTATCGGAGTCTGCCACCGCGTTCAAGCTGGCAAATCGATCCCGATGCTTCCTACCTGCACCTTTGCATCAATGAAACCATCGATGGTCTGGCCTTTGACGGCCTGGTGGACCGCGGCGAGCTTATCCATCAAGCGCCGGTGCATATGCCCGTGGTTGCCGACGTGAGCTCAACCATCCTGTCTGAGCCGCTTGATGTTGCGCAATTCGGAGTACTTTATGGCGGCGCGCAGAAAAACATCGGACCAGCAGGGCTTACTTTTGTGATCGTGCATCGGGACTTATTAGGCCGCGCACACCCGCTGTGTCCCGCAGCTTTCAATTATCAGATCGTTTCAGACAACGAATCGATGTACAACACCCCACCCACCTTTGGCATTTACCTTGCCGGGCTGGTTTTTGAATGGCTGATTGAGCAAGGCGGCGTCGAAACCATGGCCCGGATCAATGCTGAAAAAGCTAGACTCTTGTACGAAACGATTGATCAATCGGGCTTTTACAGCAACCCTGTCGACCCTGCGTATCGCTCTAAAATGAATGTCTGCTTTTTCTTAAGCGATGAAGGTCTCAACGATCAGTTTTTAAAGGAAAGTGACGAGGCTGGCCTGGTGGCTTTGAAGGGCCACCGGCTTGTGGGCGGTATGCGCGCCTCGATCTACAACGCGATGCCGCTGGCCGGTGTAAAAGCGCTGACAAGCTTTATGCAGTCTTTTGAAAAGCGCTATGGCTGAGCCGCGATCACAACTTGGCGAACTGCGAAGTGCCATTGACGGCGTCGATGATCGCTTGCTGCAATTGCTTTGCGAGCGGGCAAGGCTTGCCAAATCGGTGGGGCAGCTCAAGGAAGACTCAGACGCACCCGTGTGGCGCCCGGAGCGCGAGGCGCAAATCATCCAGCGTTTGCGCGCGCTCAACACAGGCCCACTTTCCGGTGAACGGATCGAATCGATCTGGCGCGAGATTATTTCCGGGTGCAGAGAGCTTGAGCGCAGGTTGCGGGTGGCCTATCTAGGCCCCTCGGGTACTTTTTCCGAAATTGCCCTGCTCAAGCACTTCGGCCACGGTGTGGAAGCGGTGCCCTGTGCAAGCATCGATGAAGTGTTTCGGGCGACCGAATTGCAGCAGGCCGACTTCGGGATTGTGCCGGTGGAAAACTCCTCTGAAGGCGCAGTCAATCGTTCGCTTGACCTGATGCTGCAGTCTGCGCTGGTGATCAGCGCCGAGGTCTCGCTTCCGGTGAAGCATAACTTGCTAAGTCAACACGCAAGCCTTGATGCGATTACCCGGGTTTGCGCTCACCCGCAAGCCCTTGCCCAGTGCGCAGGCTGGCTTGATAAGCACTTGCCCAACGCGCAGCGCATTCCAGTTGCGTCAAACGCCGAAGGTGCCCGATTGGCAGCACGTGAGCCTGATGCTGCCGGGATTGCTTCAGAGCTTGCTGCGCAACGCTATGATTTGCAAATCACCCGCGGATCGATTCAGGACGATCCGCACAATCGAACGCGATTTGCGGTCATCGGTCGCTATGTCTGCGCTGCATCAGGCATGGACCAAACCTCGCTGATTCTCTCGGTCCCGGATAAAGCAGGTGCCGTGCATAGCTTGATTGAGCCGCTTGCACGGCACGGGGTATCGATGAAGCGCTTCGAATCGCGCCCGGCTCGTCAGGGCAGCTGGGAATACTATTTTTATATCGATATAATCGGTCATCAAAGCGATGCTGCGGTTGCTGCCGCCCTCAAGGAGCTACGGCAGCGCGCAGCATTCATGAAGATCGTAGGCTCTTATCCGAGAGCCAGCGATTCGCTCCAACCGGACTCACAGGCCTAACATCATGAGCGCAAGTTTGATCCTTGAGCAGTCGCCTGATTATGTTCGTGCAATTACGCCTTATCGGGCGGGTAAACCGATTGAGGAACTTGCCCGCGAGTACGGTTTAAACCCTCAGGCGATCGTGAAGCTCGCGTCCAACGAAAATCCGCTCGGCATACCCGCGTCCGCAGTTGCCGCCATGCAAGCAGCCGCTGGCGATCTCGGTCGATACCCGGACGCCAATGGCTTTGCACTGAAGGCTGCGCTGGCGAAAAAGCATCAGGTTCCCCAGGATTGGATCACGCTTGGCAACGGCTCCAACGATATTCTTGAGATGGCCGCACGTGCCTTTCTGCAGCCGGGTCTTGCTGCGGTTTATGCGCAGCACTCATTTGCCGTCTATGCGCTTGCAACCCAGGCCATCGGTGCCCGGCATCAGGTGGTCCCCGCCAAAGATTTAGGCCATGATCTGGAAGCGATGATCGAGGCGGTTGATCCCGACACCCGGATTCTTTTCATCGCCAATCCAAACAATCCGACCGGAACCTTCCTGACCGCGGACCGTATTGAGGCTGCGCTTGCAAGGCTGCCAGCGCGGGTTGCGGTGGTGCTTGATGAAGCCTACACCGACTATTTGCCGCCAGAGCTTCGCATGGACAGTGTGGCCTGGGTGCGCCGCTATCCAAATGTTCTCGTTTCACGAACGCTCAGCAAAGCCTACGGCCTGGCCGGACTGCGCATCGGCTATGCAATCGCCCAGGAAGGCATCACCGATTTGATGAACCGTTTGCGCCAGCCCTTTAATGTCAACAGCCTGGCGCTTGCGGCAGCGACTGCGGCGCTTGACGACGAAGCCTTTCTTGCCAAAAGCTTTGCGATCAACCAGCAAGGACTTGTGCAGTTGCAGTCGGCTTTTCGTTTGATGAACCTTCCCTTCGTGCCCTCGTACGCAAACTTTGTGCTGGTCAAGGTGGGTGATGCGGCCACGGTGTACGAGTCCTTGTTGCGATCAGCGGTAATTGTCCGGCCAGTTACCAACTATGGTCTGGCGCAATGGTTGCGTGTCTCGGTCGGTTTGCCGCAGGAAAATGATGCCTTTTTGAAGGCGCTTGCCAACGCGCTGGACATCGAGTGGCCGCTGCCTGCAGCAAGGCTGCAGCAGCAGGCGAGCGCTTGAATCAGCTCGGCATTATTGGCATCGGCATGATTGGTGCCTCGGTCGCAGCAGCGGCCAGAGCGCGCGGAATTGTCGAGCGAATCGTGGCCTACTCGCCCGGCGACGATGCGCAGATCGCCCTCAGGGCCGGTTTGATCGATCAGGTCTGCACCCGGGCAACCGACTGTCTGGAGGCTTCGGATGTGGTGGTCTTAAGCGCACCGGTCAGCAGCATTGTCGATTTGATGCCTCAGATCGCCCAAACGATGGCTGCACTCGAGCGCCAGGGCAAAGCACTGGCCAGACTGACCGACACCGGCAGCAGCAAGCAAATGATCAGTGCAGCGGCAGCGCATCATCTGGGGCGCTTCAAGGCCAGGTTTCTTGCTGCGCACCCGATTGCAGGCTCGGAGCGCCGCGGCGCGGCAGCAGCGAATCCGGATCTGTTTCTCAACCGCAAGGTCCTGCTTTGCCCCTCGGAAGACCAGGACCCTGTCGGCCTGCAGCAACTGGAGCAGTTCTGGCAATCGCTAGGCGCCAGAACCGCCCTGATGGAACCGGCCCTGCATGATGCGGTCTACGCCGAAGTCTCGCATTGGCCGCACGCTGCAGCCTACGCGCTGTGTCTGGGCATCGCGAGCGGGCCCCACGCCGAGCAAAGCCTGGCCCAAGCTGGTGCAGGACTTAAGGACAGCACGAGAATCGCAGCCAGTGACGCTGCGCTTTGGGCGGATATCCTATTGTCGAATCAAGCCGCAACGCTTGCTTCGGCGCAGCGTCATCAGGACGCGGTGGACGCTTTGATTCGCTGCATCGAGCAAGCTGACCGCGATAAGCTCGTGGCTTTGTTATCCAGGGCTTCGCAATGGCGTCAGCGGTTGCAGGATGTTGCCTGACCCATGGGGCCTGATTCCCTGACCGAGCCATCACCAGGAGTCCTCGTTTGAAGCAGACAAGCTCCCATCCCGTCGACATGCTGATCGCATCGGCCTGTCATGCGCCGCTTCGAGGATCGATCCGCGTTCCGGGCGATAAATCGATTTCGCATCGCGCCATCATGCTCGGTGCGATTGCCCGCGGGATCACCGAAGTGAGCGGGTTTCTTGAGGGAGCCGATGCCCTGTCAACGATGCATGCCTTTCGAGCCCTGGGGGTGCGAATTGACGGCCCCGATCAAGGCCGGGTTCGGATCCACGGGGTGGGTATGCACGGTTTAAGTCCGGCAAGCCATGATCTCGACTGCGGCAACGCTGGCACCGCCATGCGACTGATGATGGGGCTCTTGGCCGGTCAGCGCTTTGCCAGCACCTTGATCGGCGATGCCTCCCTGTCAAAGCGCCCCATGCGGCGGGTTGCCGACCCGCTTTCGCGCATGGGCGCACAAATCCTTACGGTCGACGGCAAACCGCCGGTAAGTATCCACCCCTGCAAGGCCTTGCAGGGGATCGACTTTTCCATGCCAATGGCAAGCGCGCAAGTGAAATCCGCCTTGCTGCTCGCAGGCCTTTATGCCCAGGGCCACACCCGCATCACCGAGCCGGCACCGACCCGAGACCATACCGAAAGGATGCTAGGCGGCTTCGGGGTTCGGGTTCACAGCGATGGCCCTCAACGCAGCCTGCACGGCGGTCAGCAGCTGCAAGCCTGCGCGATTGATGTCCCGGCCGATATATCCTCGGCAGCTTTTTTTCTGGTCGCCGCATCGATAGTTCCGGGCTCGGATCTGAGCTTGGAGCATGTCGGTATCAACCCAACGCGCACCGGCATCATTCAGATTCTCGAACTGATGGGTGCAGAAATCGATGTGCTCAATCCGCGCGAAGTTGGCGGTGAACCGGTGGCTGATTTACGAGTTCGGGCCAGTGATTTGCAGGGCATCGAGGTACCTCAGTCGCTGGTTCCACTGGCCATCGATGAGTTTCCGGTCCTCTTCGTCGCCGCCTGCTTTGCAAAAGGCCAAACCATCGTTCGCGGTGCCGAGGAGCTTCGTGTGAAGGAATCTGACCGCATCGCCGCGATGGCCTCGGGGCTGATTGCTTGTGGCGCGAAGGTTCGTGCAACGCCCGATGGCATGGTGATCGACGGTCAACCGGATGCGAGCCTGAACGGATGCACGATTGATTCGCAGGGCGACCATCGGATTGCAATGGCCTTTTCAGTGGCGGCACAGCGCGCGCGCGCGCCGCTGCAGATTCTTGACACCAGCCACGTGGCGACCTCGTTTCCAGGTTTCGTGCGCGTGGCGCAAGCCTCCGGAATGCGGATTGAAGCCTCGAGCACCACTGCCTGAGGCAACAGATCATGTCGATGCCTCCGCCGGTCTTAGCCATTGATGGGCCGACGGCCTCCGGAAAGGGAAGCCTCTCACGCCTTTTAGCTCAGAAACTGGGCTTTCATTATCTTGATTCGGGGGCGATTTATCGGGTTTTCGCCTTGCACCTCGACAGGCAGGGCATCGGACCCGCATCGCCGATGCAAGAAGCAGACCTTGAGCGCATCGCTGCGCAGTTGCCGGTGCGCTTTCACGACGATCGCATTGAGCTTGCCGCCGACAATGCGAGCGAGGCAATTCGCGATGAGCGAATCGGTAGACTTGCTTCTGAGTTTGCTGCCAATCCCGCGGTGCGTCGCGGCCTGCTTCAACGCCAGTGGGCCTTCAGAACTGCTCCAGGCTTGGTTGCCGATGGCCGCGATATGGGCACCGTGGTGTTTCCAGACGCAATCCTGAAGGTTTTTCTGATTGCCGACGTTGAAGAACGCGCGCGGCGGCGGACTAAACAGTTGATCGAAAAAGGGATTTCTGTTAACTTTCGCGATCTGCTCGCTGATGTGAAAGCTCGCGATGCGCGCGATTCGTCGCGTGAAACAGCTCCCTTAGTCCCTGCAGCTGATGCGCACATACTCGATGGCAGCCACCTCAGTATCGACGAATCGGCCCAGCAAGTGCTCAAGTGGTGGCTCACGGCGTCTGAGCGCGTAGCGCTTTCCGATCATCGGTCGTAGCAGAACAAGGTCCCTGATAGCGCTCGCTGCCAGGGGTTGTTTAACACCGCTGGCCTTTAGCGTTGACGTCAAGCCTGACGACAACACCATTCCAATCTTGGCCGGCGCGAGCAGTAAGCATCCAAGGAAACTACTTTGTCAACAGCCATCGAATCGTCACCTTTGACTGAAAGCTTTGCCCAATTATTCGAAGAATCTCTGAGTCGGCAGGAAATGCGCGCCGGAGAAGTGATCACCGCTGAAGTGATCCGCATCGATCACAATTTCGTTGTCGTCAATGCTGGGCTCAAATCCGAGAGCTACATCCCGCTTGAAGAGTTTTTCAACGATCGCGGTGAAGTTGATGTGGTCGAAGGCGACTTTGTATCGGTCGCGATTGATTCGATTGAAGACGGCTACGGCGAAACCCGGCTCTCACGCGATCGCGCCAAACGACTGGCGGCGTGGATTAATCTGGAAAAAGCGCTCGAACAAGCCGAACTCGTCACCGGCACCATCACAGGGAAAGTCAAAGGCGGCCTCACCGTCATGACCAATGGTATCCGCGCCTTTTTGCCCGGATCGCTGATCGACACAAGGCCAGTCAAAGACACCACGCCCTTTGAGGGCAAGACGATGGAATTCAAGGTCATCAAACTGGACCGAAAGCGTAACAATGTGGTGCTGTCGCGCCGCGCGGTGGTCGAGTTGTCGCAAGGCGAGGAACGGGCTAAGTTGATGGAACAACTGGCCGAGGGCTCGATTGTGAAAGGCCTTGTGAAAAACATCACCGATTACGGCGCGTTTATTGATCTGGGCGGTATTGATGGCCTGCTGCACATCACCGATATGGCCTGGCGCCGTGTCCGTCACCCCTCGGAGGTTCTGCAAGTAGGTCAGGAAGTCACCGCCAAGGTGCTCAAGTTTGATCAGGAGAAAAACCGCGTCTCGCTCGGGGTGAAGCAACTCGGAGACGATCCCTGGATCGGTATCGGCCGCCGTTACCCCTCGGGCACGCGCATGTTTGGCAAGGTCACCAACATCACGGATTACGGTGCGTTCGTTGAAATCGAACCGGGCATCGAAGGGCTGGTTCATGTGTCGGAAATGGACTGGACCAACAAAAACGTCAACCCCGGAAAGATCGTTTCACTGGGTGATGAGTGCGAAGTGATGGTGCTGGAAATCGACGAAGACCGGCGCCGGATTTCACTGGGTATGAAACAGACCAGGCCCAATCCCTGGGAAGAATTCTCGGAGAACCATCGCAAGGGCGATAAAGTCAAAGGCGCGATCAAATCGATCACCGACTTTGGCGTTTTCATCGGCTTGCCCGGTGGCATCGACGGTTTGGTGCATTTGTCTGATCTTTCATGGAACAAGACCGGCGAAGAAGCGGTTCGCGATTTCAAGAAAGGCGATGAGGTCGAAGCGGTGGTGCTTGCCATCGATACCGAGCGTGAGCGCATTTCACTGGGGATCAAGCAAATGGACGGCGATCCCTTTACGAGCTTCTCATCGGCAACCGACAAGGGGTCGCTGGTGCGCGGCATCGTCAAGTCGGTCGATGCCAAAGGTGTGATCGTCGATCTTGGCGGGGATACCGATGCGTACCTGCGTGCTTCTGAAATCTCCCGCGAACGGGTTGAAGACGCGAGAAATCATTTCAAAGAGGGCGATTCTGTCGAAGCGATGGTTGTGAATATCGATCGCAAAACCCGTTCAATCAGCTTATCGATCAAAGCCAAGGAGACTGCCGAGACCGCAGATGCACTGAACAGGATGCAGGCAGAAAATTCGGCCCAGTCTGGCACCACCAACTTGGGCGCCTTGTTGCGGGCCAAGCTCGACGGCCAGTGAGCGTCAAAGGCCTAGCCTTACCCATGATCCCAAATCCGGGTTGATCGATCGCCATGTCCAAGTCAAGCATGAACTGGGAGCCTCAGGAAGGCTCCCGGCCCGAGCTTGCCAGTGCCCCGACAGCGGATGCTGTCGAGGGAGACGGGATTTCGATTGCGAAATCGGAACTGATTGCAAAACTTGCGGAGAAGTACCCGCAACTCGCAGCCCGAGACGCCGAGCTTGCGGTACGCACGCTGCTCGATGCGATGACCCGAACGCTGGTTGAAGGTCGACGGATTGAAATTCGTGGATTCGGCAGCTTTGCCTTGTCAACAAGGCCACCGCGAACCGGGCGCAATCCCAAGTCAGGCGAAACCGTCCTCGTCCCTGAAAAGCGGGTGCCGCATTTCAAGCCGGGTAAAGCCTTGAGACAGCGCGTTGATCGAAGCGCTGCAGGCGAGCACGATGCGATTGACAAGCACATCGCCGAACGTGAGCACGGCGCTGAAGGCGAGCGCGGCCACGGGGGCCAGAAGCCAGCGTAATGATCCGTTCCCTGCAGTGGATTTTTAGGGCTTTGTTCTTTTTGATTGTGCTTGGCTTTGCGCTTGCCAATGCAGACATCGTGCAGGTGCAGTTCATCGGCTTTGAAACCGTTTGGCGGGCACCGCTAGTGGTTTTCCTCGCTGGTTTTTTTGCGGCCGGAATGATCGTCGGTTTACTCGCACTCACGCCCAAACTTTTTTCCCAGCGCCGCGAGATCAGTAAACTTCATAAGGCGATGGGTAAGCTCGCAGGCACCGAGGGAGGCGCCGATTCGGCCGGCAGCGCTTCACAAAAAGAGCGAAGCGCTGCGCGCGACGCCGATCAACGCGCGGCGATGACCGATCGGCCCCATGGAGTTTGATTTCTGGTGGCTCCCCGGAGCCGCCCTCTTTTTTGCCCTTGGATGGCTTGCTGCACGCCGAGATGCTGTAAAGCAGCCTCCGCAGCAAGCAGCACTGCCCGAAACCTATGTGCGTGGTTTGCAGTCACTGCTGGGCGATGATCAAGTGCAGGCTATTGATGCCTTCACAGAACTGGTCCGAACCGAACCCGACAGCCTTGAGTTGCACATCGCACTTGGCCACTTGTTTCGGCGAAAAGGCGAAACAGACCGGGCCATTCGGATCCACCAGAATTTGCTACTTCGAGGCGACTTGAGCACGAGCACCCGCGCGCAAGTCCAGCTCGAACTTGCCTTGGACTACATCAAGGCAGGCCTCTACGATCGTGCTGAACAAGCCTTACAAACCTTAAACGCCAGCCCGCTTGAGACCGAGGCGCTTCGGCTTCGGCTTGACCTGGCGCAAAGGCTGCGCGATTGGCAACTTGCGCTGTCTTTGTACGAGACGCTGAAGACTAAGCAAACAGAAGACAGCGCTGGTCCGGTGCCGCCGCATCTTTGGGCTCAGCTTCATGCGGAAATCGCGCAGGCATTGATCGAACGCGGGGAATACGATCTGGCCTTGCGATCGCTCGAGCAAGCCCAATCCGCTCACCCAGATCACCCAAGGGCTTGGATCGACGCCTGCCACTTGTTCATTCAGCGTGATGACCCGCTACAGGCAGACGCATTGGCTCACAGCATCGTGCAACGCTGGCCCGAACACGCAGCGCGCATTGCAAGCGCCTGGCTAAGCGTGGGGCCAGGCCTTGCCGCCGATCAATCGGCTGCCACAAAGCGCTTTCAGGCGCTCGCTAATGCCTTTTCGCTTTACCCTTCCTACGATGTCCTTGAGCCTCTGCTTGCCTACCTCGCCAAGCAGCAAGGGCTAGCGGCTGCCCAGGCGTTCTTAAGGAATGCGATCCAGGATCCCCAAATTCAGCCCCGCCTCGGATTACGATCCATCCTTGCGCTATTGCAGCATCACAGGGCTTCATCGCCTGAGGACGAGGCCCTCCTGAAAGTCGTCACTGCACGGCTTGAGGCGCTCGCGGGTCAATCAGGGCGCTATGCTTGCAAGCACTGCGGCTTTCAGGCCAATCGTCACTACTGGCAGTGCCCGGGCTGCAACCTGTGGGATCGCTATCCGGCGCAACGCGCTGATGAAATCGCCTGACTGAGCCGCGGGAAGCTGAACCAAAAAGGATGCTTGATGGGTCCGATCTCCATTTCAGAACAGTCCTTTGTGCCGCAGCCGATTCTGGTTGTGGGCGATGTGATGCTCGATCGTTATTGGTTTGGTGAAGTCGAGCGGATTTCGCCTGAAGCGCCGGTACCGATCTTGAAAATAGATCATATTGAAGAGCGACTGGGCGGCGCAGCTAATGTGGCTCGAAACATTACCGCCTTGGGTGGATCCTGCAGGCTCGTAGGCGCACTGGGTGAAGACGAGGCGGCAACCTCGATCCGCTCGCTCGCAAGTCGGGCTGGCATCAGCGATCTGATGCTCAGCGACCGCAGGCAAAAAACCATTGTCAAAATACGAATGGTTGCCCGTCAGCAGCAGTTGCTGCGTGCTGACTTTGAGGCAAGACCGCAGGATCACTTGATTGAACAGCGCAATGCGCAGGTCGCTGGCCATCTTTTCGATTGCGGCGCCATCGTACTTTCGGATTATGGCAAAGGGATGCTTAGCCAAGTGCAAACGCTGATTTCGCTGGCTAAACAGCGCTCAGCGCAGGCTAAACAGCGCTCGGCGCTGGCTGATCGGGCGGCTGCCATTTTGGTCGACCCCAAAGGTGATGATTGGCGTGCTTACCAAGGCGCCAGTGTGATCACGCCGAATCGATCCGAACTTCGCGCTGTCATCGGTCGTTGGGCTGACGATGCAGACTTGGAAAGCCGGGTCCGTGTGCTTATCGACGAACTTGAGCTTGAGGCCTTGTTGTTAACCCGCTCCGAAGAAGGTATGAGTCTATTTGACCGGCAAGGGCGCATGGATGTGCGCGCGGACGCTCGCGAGGTCTACGACGTATCCGGCGCCGGAGATACCGTGATTGCGGTTATCGCGATGGCCTTGGCAAGCGGGCATTCACTACGTCAGGCGGTACCGCTGGCCAACAAAGCTGCCGGTATCGTGGTGGCCAAGCTTGGTACCGCGGTATGCACACCGCAGGAGTTATTCGCATGATCATCGTGACTGGGGCCGCAGGTTTTATTGGCTCCCAACTGGTCAAAGCCTTGAACCAACGCGGAGAAACCGAGATTCTCGCTGTGGATAATCTCTCGCAAGGCGATAAATTTCGTAATCTGATTTCCCTTGATATTGCAGACTACATGGATAAGTCAGCGTTGCCGGATCAATTGCGGCAGCTTGGGAAAGTCGAGGCGGTCTTTCATCAGGGTGCTTGTTCAGACACGACGGCAAGCGACGGCCGGTATATATTGCAAAATAATTATACCTATTCGACCGTTCTATTAAATTTTTGTCAGGATCGAAAAATCCCTTTTGTCTATGCTTCGTCGGCTGCCACTTATGGCGATTCAGGCGCTTTCAAAGAGAAGGCAAGCGATGAGGCGCCACTTAACCTTTATGGCTATTCCAAATTGCTGTTTGACCGGATCGTAAGACGGCGTCTGAGCACAGCGACCGCCCCGATTGCCGGTTTGCGTTACTTCAATGTCTACGGGCCCGGCGAAGCACACAAAGGGAGGATGGCATCGGTGGCGTACCATCATGTGCAGCAATGGAAGTCGCAAAAGCAGGTTCGACTTTTCGGGTCATACGACGGCTGGGATGCGGGTGAACAACAGCGTGATTTTATCGCCGTACAAGATGTTGTAGCCATCAATTGCTGGATGCTTGATCATCCGGAGGTTAGCGGTATTTTTAATCTCGGCACGGGCAAGTCCGCATCCTTTAACCAACTTGCTCAGGCAGTCATCAATGCCTGCCGGCGCAAGGATCAGTTACCCGACTTATCGCTGCAAAGCATGCAAAGTGAGGGTTTAATTCGTTATGTTGATTTTCCAGAAGACCTCAAGGGTAAGTACCAAAGTTTCACCCAGGCCGATATCAGCAAACTGAGAGATGCGGGCTGCGAACATCGCTTCATGCCCGTGAACGAGGGCGTTGAGGTCTACGTAGACAGCCTTTTTGTAAGCCGGCCATGAGCCGGCTAGGCGCTGGCGATGCCAACCTTTGAGTCCAAAATCTGCTTTGATCTTGCATGCGGAGCGCACCATGATCGATCGATTGAACATCAACCGCTTTGTTGCTTTCCTCTTCACTTACCTTGCCCTCGGACTGGCCTGCTGTTTGGCCAACGCCAGTACGCCGATTGACGCCAACACCGCAAGCGTGGAGCAGTTGCAGAGCATCGCTGGCATCGGCCCGGCGACAGCGCAACGCATCATTCAGACCAGGCAGCGAAAACCCTTCAAGGATTTACGCGACTTTGCTGAGCGGGTGCCGGGCGTCGGGCCCAAGCGCTTGCAGCAGTACAGCGATGCCGGGCTGGTGGTTAAGCGGGTCGCCCCGCTCGCACCCGCATCCCCGACGTCAAGCCAACGTCAAGCGTCTGAAGCCAACAGCAACAAACCCCCGGAACAAACGGATCAAGCAAGTGCGCCCCTGATTGGGCTGATCGAGGGCGGACTGCGCGACTCGGCCGGGAAAAAGGCAAGCAAGTAGAGAGCCGGTCCTTGTCGGTATTGGTATCAAGATTGCGTGAGTATTGGCTCCTCACGCGCATGCATCGCCCGATTGGGATTTTGCTCCTGCTCTGGCCCACGCTATGGGCGCTCTGGCTCGCATCCGGTGGTTTTCCCCGCTTGAACGATGTGCTTGTCTTTTCGCTCGGGACCTTGCTGATGCGGGCTGCGGGCTGCGCGATCAACGATTTTGCCGACCGGGATTTCGACCGCCACGTCAAGCGAACCGCCGAGCGTCCGCTGACCGCGGGCAGAATCGCTGCCTGGGAAGCGCTTGCGGTGTTCGCTTTGTTGTCATTGCTTGCCCTGAGTTTGATCGTTTCTTATAACAAACTAACCTGGGCGATGGCTGCCATCGCAGCCTTTCTTGCCGCAAGCTACCCATTTACCAAGCGCTTTTTTTCGATCCCTCAAGCCTATTTGGGGATAGCCTTCGGCTTTGGCATACCAATGACTTTTGCAGCCGTCACCAACGCATTACCCCTGCTGTGCTGGGTGCTGCTGCTTGCCAACATCTTCTGGGCAATTGCCTACGACACCGAATACGCCATGGTCGATCGCAGCGACGATATCCACCTCGGCATCAAGACCTCGGCAATTACCTTCGGACGCTATGACGTCGCCATGGTGATGCTCTCTTATGCCATCACGCTTGCTCTGTTGGCGTTTGCAGGACGGCTGGCCGCGCTTGGCCTGGGTTGGTGGCTAGGACTGCTAGCCGCAGCAGGAATTGCGCTTTACCATTACTGGCTGATCAAGGACCGACAGGTTGACGCTTGTTTCAAGGCCTTTAATCACAACAATTGGTTTGGCGCTGCCGTGTTTTGCGGCCTGGTGCTCGATCGGTATATGTCGCAGGCGGCAAGCTAAATGGGGATGAAGCGGATGGCATGTCTTGATTTTGTAGCGGGCGATTATCAGTTCTTGGCGGGTGCTGCCTTTTCGGAGGCTGTGATTGCAAATCAGGGGTTTTGCCTGCATCGGGTGCGATTTGCGCAGGCAATCCCGATGGCCGAAGGATTTGAGCGACTCGCCGAGCATTTGCAACGTGCGGGTAGACCCGGTACGGCCCTTGCTGCCTGTGAATTACGCTCACCGGCGCCACAAAGCCGCGAGGACTTCAATGCATTTAACCAAACCTATCTCAAACATATCGAAGCGCTTGGTTGCAAGCAAGGCGATGCATATCCGGTCACTCGGAGCAATATGGCGCCCCTGCTCTCCAAGCCATCAACAGCTCTGCTTTATGCGTTCACCTACACCGAAGCCCTATCCGACCCGGTCAGCGGCAGCATCGGATCAGACTTCGTGATCGCCGGAAAGCCCGAAAACCGCTTGCTGCCTGATGGCAGCACTGAAATCGTCGGTGGTGAAGCCTCCGATGCGAAGGCGCTGATCGAAAAAGCCCGCTACACGCTTGATGTGATGATGGAACGCGTTCAAAGCGTCGGTGCAAGCTGGGAGTCGGTCAGCGCCCTGCAGATTTACTGCCCAGTGGATATCCAGGTCTTATGGAGTACCTTTGAGGAGTACGGGCTTGCGCATCTGGGGTTGCACTGGTACCCCGGATGGCCGCCGGTAAAGGGTATGGTTTTTGAGATCGATGTGCGAAGAACAAGTCGGGAAACGGTTCTCGATGCTTTTTAGCCGCTTGCTGAAAAACCCTTGCGAGCATCCCTTTGAGCCGACAGCCTCAGGCAGCTTGATCGCATCGTTCTGGTTCGCACTCACCAGGCCTTGATCAAGAGTTCATGAAGTTGCCGGGCGTCATTGATCGGCTCAGGGTTTGTCCGGACCCATAAGTTATCGATCGCACCAGCAACGATTGCATCAATTGATTCAGGCTTGACACTGAGCTCTGAGAGTCTTGAAGGCAGACCAAGCGCCTGCACCAGCTCAGCCACAGCGTCGGGTGCCTCTTTTTTACTTCCCATCGCCTCGGCAATCAGTACCTGGGTCGTATTCGTTCTTTGATAATTCACGCGCATCACATGCGGAAGCATGATGCACGATGTATAACCGTGACTCATTCCGGTCACTGCACCCAGGCTGTGGCCAATGCCGTGACTGGCCCCGAAAGGCACCCGCATGATGCCCGTTCCGGCCAGCCAAGCGCCTTGGAAACACTCAAGGCGCGCCTGCAAATCGTCAGGGTTGCGGTGACTTTGGCGAAGGCCTCGGCTCAATAAGCGAACCGCCTCAAGACCAAGCGCATGAATGAAGGGAGAAGGGCTGATTGAACACAAGCCCTCAATCGCATGGTCGAGCGCACGGATAATTCATGCATCGGCATAGGAATCCTTTCGCCGGCTGTGGACTATTGAGCCAAGCAAGCGCTCAAAAGCCGAAACAGTTCTAAACCTGCCCATCCTGCCCTGCCCGTTATCTGCCAAGTCTTGCGCGCGGATCAGTCCGTGCAAGTCTTTGCAACAAATAATCGGTCTCTGCACGGGCGGTTTCGCTCAGGGCTGAGGCAGGTCGACGCTGAGCGTCAGAGCGCAAAATACCTCGCCGCATCATCACATACTTTCGAACGCCAAGGCCAACACCCGGTTGTTGTTCATAGCGCAAAAGAGGCAAATGGGCGTCAAACAAATCATGCGCCTGATCTCGATCACCCTTGGCATGCAGGCGAACCACATCGATCAACATGTCAGGAAAGGCGTAACCGGTGTTGGCACCATCAGCACCACGCTCAAGTTCAAAATCCAGGAACAAACCACCGTTACCGCACAAAATGGCAAGCTTGCGCATGCTGCCTTCACGTTCAAAGCTGCGCAGGCTTGAAATCTTCTCCAGGCCCGGCCAGTCCTCGTGCTTGAGCATCACGCAGGCGGGGTTTTCCTGAACAATCCGGCTTATGACTCGAGGGGTCATTTGAACCGAGAACGTCAGTGGGTAGTCCTGAATGACAAAGGGGACATCGCTGCCGATTGCATCTGATGCCTGACGGTAGTAGTTCACGATTTGCTCATCGGTACGCAAGCTGTTGGGCGGGGCAATCATCACCGCTGCAGCACCGAGATCCATCGAGGCACGGGCCAGGGTTCGCATGGACGCAAAACCGGGAGCAGAGACTCCCACCACCACGGCTTGCTTGAAGCGCGAGCAGATTCGCTTCACGATCGCAAGCGATTCTTCAGCGTCGATTTTGGGCGCCTCACCCAAAACCCCCAGAATCGTCAAGCCATCAGAACCAATATCGATATAAAAATCCGTCATGCGGTCCATGGACTCCCAGTCAATCTGACCGTCGGGCTCAAAGGGAGTCGGCGCAATCGGATAAACAGCCTTTGCACCGTCGTTTGAAAGATTGATTGGCGAAGACATGGAAAACTCCGAAGAAAGAGCGGTGCTCAGACTCATTCATAACCCGAGCTGATGTGAACATCGATTAAGTTCGGGCCTGGTTTTCCAAAAGCCCTCGAAAACTCCGAAGCGAGGTCGCCCGCCTCTCGAATACAAATGGCCTCCACACCCATGCCGGCTGCAATGGCAGAAAAATCAAAAGCGGGATCCTTGAAATCCATCCCGATAAAGTGATCCGAATCGCGCATGGCAATTAATCGATCTTTGATGATTCGATAGCTTCGGTTGTTGGCAATCACAAAACTTACCGCCAAGCGTAAATGCGCTGCGGTCCATAAGCCTTGAATTGCGTACATGGCGCTTCCGTCGCCAATGAGCGCAACCACGCGCCTGCCGGGATTCGCAAGCGCCATGCCGATTGCTCCGGGCAAGCCAAATCCAAGCCCGCCGCTGCTCAGGCCAAAGGCCTGCAAGGGGCGACGCACTTTCAAAAACTGATGCAAGAACGCGGCAGTGGTTGGCGCCTCCTCAACCACAAGCGCATCGTCTGGCACGGTTTCTGATAGAACATACATCATCACCTTCGGGTCGATCAAGGCAGCAGACTCTGGCTGAACCTTAGCCTCCTTATTCACGTCGGCTGGCTGATGTTGCCCCTGTGATGCTTCGGCCAGGAAGGACTCGATTGCAGCGGCCGCATCGGCTCGCCTGGCTTGCCAGTTCACGCGCTCAAAGGCGCTCAAGCGCAGCGATGCAGCCTTGCGCTGCGCATCGCTAAGCCGCAAAGCGAGTGCTGCGATGATTTGCTCAAGGCTTGATTTCACATGGGCTCGAATCGCCAGCGCGGTGTGATAGTTTTTGCCAAGTTCCCAATCTCGCTCGCTGATGTGGACAAGCTTTATCCCCTCAGGCAGCGGATCAACCGCGCTGTAGGCCGACATACGCAGCAAGTCGCCGCCTAAACAGATCAACACATCATAAGCGGCGAGGGTTTCACGCACTTTTTTCTGATTGCGGGTGATATCGCCCATATGACAAACATGTTCAACCGGAAAGCGGCTGTTGTAGGGCACCGATTCAAGGTAAACCGCTGCCCCAAGCATGCTTGCAAGCTCGCAAGCCGGGCCGAAGGCATCTTGCTCGGCCAACTCGCGACCCGCCAAAATTACCGGTCGCTCGGCTCGGGCAAGCACGTCAACAAGCTCGAGCAGACTTCGTCCGACCGGCGCCACTTCTGCGCGCACACGGGTTGAAGCCATGAGGTCGATTTCGGCTTCCTCATCGAGCACCGAACCAGGCAAACTGAGAAAGACCGGACCGCAAGGCGGCGTTGTTGCAATTTTTGCAGCCCGCCTGAGCACGCGCGCAATATCCTGAATCCGGTGGATCTCAAACGACCATTTCACCAGCGGCTGAGCGATCGGCACAAGCGGCTCGTAGAGCAAGGGCTCTTGCAAACCATGGCCGATTTCGTACTGACCGGCAGTGATGATCATCGGCGAGCCGGAAAACTTGGCAGCGTAAATCGCACCCATGGCATGACCAAGCCCCGGCATACAGTGCAGGTTCACCGCGCTGAGCTGGCCGCTGGCTCGGCTGAATCCGTCTGCCATCGCAACCACCAGCGACTCTTGTAATCCCAGCACATAGCGTATCTGAGGGAAATGGGCTAGCGCTTCCATAACCGGTAGTTCGGTTGTTCCCGGATTACCGAAAAGATGGGTGACGCCCTCGTCGGCCAAAACGGCCAAAAAAGCGTCGCGTCCGGTCATGCGCTGAACTGCCATGATTTTTTCTCCTTCACGCAAAACCAACCCCAATCGGCCTGGATGGGCGACCGGTTGTGCTTGACGCGGCTGCTTGCATGATAGCGCTAGCCTCACCACGCTCGCAGCTTGTGCGTGTCGGTATTCATCAGCCTTCGAGCTCGCTTGCACCTTGCGCTTTACACTTGTTGGCCGGGCCTCACGCTAGCTTGCTGCCTTCAGAGGAGAAAGTCGTGCTCAAGACATACCACTACCCCAGCTTCGACTACAGCTGTCCCCCCGAACTTCAACCATCCGAGCACAGGGCTCAGGCGCTCTATCCGGTTGTCATCGTGGGTGCAGGTCCGGTCGGCCTTGCCTGCGCGATCGACTTGAAGCAACGCGGTATTGACTGCGTGTTGATCGATGACGACGACAAGGTTTCAGTGGGCTCAAGAGCGGTTTGCTATGCAAAAAGAACGCTCGAAATTTTTGATCGTTTAAACATTGGTCAGGCGGTTGTCGACCGAGGCGTCAGCTGGCAGGTCGGCCGAACTTTTTTCCAGGATCGCGAAGTCTATCGCTTCAACTTGCTTGCTGAGGCAGGCCATGAGCGACCGGCGATGATCAACTTGCAGCAGTACCATCTTGAAGCGATCCTGCAGCAGCGTGCCGCATCGGCTCAGGTAGCACTGCGCTGGCGCCAGCGGGTAGTGGATCTGACGCCGCAAGCAGATGCGGTCAGGCTCAGGGTGGAAAGTCCGGATGGTTGTTATGAAATCCGTGCATCCTGGCTGATCGTGGCCGACGGGGCTCGAAGCTCGATTCGAAGCATGCTAGGCCTGGATGTCGAAGGCCGCGTGTTTACCGATCGCTTCCTGATTGCGGACGTGGTGATGCAGGCCGATTTTCCGGCTGAGCGCTGGTTTTGGTTCGACCCGCCCTTTCACCCGAATCAGTCGGTCCTGCTCCATCGCCAGGCTGACAAGCTTTGGCGAATTGACTTTCAGCTCGGCTGGGATGCAGATCCGGAAGCAGAAAAGCAAGCCGAGCGTGTCATTCCAAGAATCCAGGCAATGCTGGGCGAGCAGCACCACTTCGAACTTGAATGGGTATCGGTGTATACCTTTCAGTGCTGCCGCATGCAGAGCTTTCGCCACGGACCGATTTTTTTCCTTGGCGATGCGGCGCATCAGGTTTCGCCCTTTGGGGCACGCGGCGCGAATTCGGGGATTCAGGATGCTGATAACCTGGTCTGGAAACTTGCGCGTGTGATCAAGGGACAATCGCATGAAAGCTTGCTGGATAGCTTCAATCAAGAGCGGATTTGTGCTGCCGATGAGAACATTCTGAATTCCACACGATCGACAGATTTTATTACACCCAAATCGCCCACAAGTCGTGTTTTTCGTAATGCGGTTTTGAACCTGGCCGATCGTTATGCCTTTGCGCGAAGCATGGTCAACTCGGGACGATTATCGCTACCAACCCACTATCTCGATTCGTCCCTGAACACAGCCGATCATGAAGACTTTCAAAGCGCGCTCTATCCGGGCTCGCCCATGAGCGACGCGCCGATTGTTGTTGAGGGAAAGCCGGACTGGTTGCTGCGCCAGCTCGATGGCCGCTTTACCCTGCTCTACCTCACGGGCGACGCACAATGCGACGGCATCTTGCACTCAGAAGCCATGCAGCAATGGATCCGGGACGAGGGTTTGAAGCTCATTGCACTGAATCTTCACGAGCAAGAACGTGCGCAGCCGGATCAGGCTCCGGTGGTGGTGCAACGATTCGGTCTGAGTGCCGGATGTGTTTGGCTGATCAGACCCGATCAGCATCTTGCAGCGCGTTTTCGCAAACTTGATTTTCAAGCGCTCAAGCTTGCCTATGCGCAAGCCGCTGTGACCTCCGAGCAGGCCGTATGCGACCAAGGCCTTGTGCCTGACGCAAGCAGGATCGACAAAGCGGTAGCTTCGCTCACCCTCACACCCAATTTCAGGGACCTCGATACCCCGCTGCTGCGCGACTATCAGGCTAATGATCGCTTTTATGACCTGCTGTTGCAGGCGCATCGCGATCTCAGCGATGAAGCCTCCGCCGCGTTCAACGCAAGACTTTTGCTTATACTGGCCAACCACATTGGCGAGCTGTCGATACTGCAGCAGGCCATTGAAGCCGCGCAGCCAGATACATCCAACCCTGGAGACATCCGATGCCCACGATCCGCACTGATGACGGCGTAAATCTGTACTACGAAGAGGCGGGTTCAGGCACCGCACTGCTCTTCGTTCATGAGTTTGCCGGGGACTGGCGCAGTTGGGAGCCTCAAATGCGCTATTTTTCAAGACGCTATCGTTGCATTAGCTATAGCGCTCGAGGCTATTTGCCATCTGATGTACCCGCAGACTGGAACGATTACTCCCAGGCACGTGTGCGCGACGATATGCTTTCGGTTCTGGATGCTCTATCGATCGATCGGGCGCATATCGTGGGCCTTTCGATGGGTGCATTTGCAACGCTGCATTTCGGCATGGTGCACGGGGTGCAAGCCCAGGCAAGCCGCGCCAGATCGCTCACGCTGGCAGGCGTGGGTAGTGGCGCGCATCCAGCGCACTATCAAGCCTTTCAGACAAGCGCGATCGAAAACGCCGAGCTGATTGACAACGAGGGGATGCCGCATTTCGCATCAACCTATGGGCATGGCGCAGCCCGCGTTCAATTCCTTGCCAAAGACCCCCGGGGCTTTGCCGAGTACGAACGCCAGCTGGCCGAGCATTCAGCGCTGGGCTCGTCCAATACGATGCGCGGCTATCAGGGCCGGCGCCCCAGCCTTTATGCGCTCACCGATGCGATTGCCGCGATTAACGTTCCAACGCTGATCATGAGCGGCGATGAAGACGAACCCTGTCTCGAACCGTCGCTCATGCTCAAGCGCACGATCAAAACCTCGCAGCTGGCCATCCTGCCCGGTTCGGGACATGGCATCAATTTGGAGGAACCCGGTTTGTTCAATCAATTGCTTGCTGAGTTTCTCGCACAGGTTGAGCAAGGCAAGTCCTTTGAACGGCAAGCCCAAGCGGCGCCGGAGTCGATTTGGGGACCCGGCGGGGATCCGCGCTAGAGCAGCTCAAAAACTTCGTAAATCGGACCGGTCGATTCGCGTCGACCGCTTGCCACGGCCATCAACTTATTGAGCCACTGATACTGGGGAGAAGCGGTCTCAAAAAGAGGCGTGCTGCGAAAATAGTAGGCACTCGGTTCAACCGCCTCACCACGGTTTAAGCGCTCGATGACCTCAGTCGGTCCGTGGCGCATGCCTTTGTAGCTCATGTAAATAAGCTGATCATCGTCGGTTTTCAGGCTGATGCGCACATCGAGCATCAACACCCCATCGTTGCGCAGCAAAAGCCAGTCGCCACCTGGCGTGGGTTGAATCGTGCCACGCAGGCGGTCGCCCTGGAAATGTCCGCCGGCAACGCTTGCGATTCGCCGATGGCCGTAGGGTGTTTGTCCAAAATCCTCAATACGGGGAACCTCGGCGCGAAGGGTAAAAAGGTGGCGCATCGCGATCATGGTAGTTTCTCCTTCGATAGTTTGCGTGCACAGCACATCATGAACGGCCCCGATGAGCATAGAGCCTTGGTACTGGATTGCTTTTACCGTGACTGCGGCAGCCGCACAAGTCGGAAGGAACATCTCACTGCGATCGCTTAGCGAAGCGATCGGAACCGTCGGTGCAACACAGGTCCGTTTTCTTTACGGATTGCCCTTTGGGCTGATCTTTGCAACGCTCGTGCTGCTTGCGCAAGGGCAAGGTCTGCCGCCGATCAGCGTTAACAGTCTGGGCTGGGCCTGCGTGGGCGGGGTGTCGCAAATCCTTGGAACCGGACTGATGCTTGCCGCCATGCGCGAGAAGTCATTTGTGGTCGCGACTGCCTTGACCAAAATCGAACCAGTCTGGGTAGCACTTTTTGGCCTAGTCCTGCTGGGTGATTTGCTTTCGCTTTCGCTTATTGTCGCCATTGGCGCAGCCACCGCTGGCGTTCTTGTGATGTCATGGCCTGGGCGCGGCGCTCCCTGGTCGATAAGGCCGATCGTTTTAGGCCTCGCATCAGGCGCACTCTTTGCCGTAGCTGCGATTGGTTTTCGCGCCTCAATCAAGGCGCTTGAAACCTCCTCCTTCGTGCTGGCCGCAAGCCTCATTCTTTGCCTTGGCTTCATCATTCAGACCGCGCTGCTGCTTGCCTTCATGCTCTGGAAAGACCGGCAAACGCTGCTGGTAATTCTTCGCGCCTGGCGTCCATCGCTCGTTGCCGGTGCACTTGGTGCCTTCGCGTCGCAGGCCTGGTTTCTTGCCTTTGCCGTTGAAAGCGCTGCCCGTGTTCGCACCCTGGCTCTGGTTGAGATTGCCTTCGCCCAAGTGCTCTCCAAGCTGCTGTTGCGCCAACGAACCACGAACCATGAGTGGTTTGGTATGTTCTTGCTGTTGATCGGCGTGGTGCTGGTCTTGCGTAGCTGAGCTCAGCGGCAAACCGCCCCTTGAAGGCTTGCGACTTTCTGAAGCTGTAAGCTACTTTCTCTTGATCCCTCAACCCTTACAGCATCCCTTAACCAACATAGGACGTCCCGCATGCTCTCCTCCGAAGCACTTGATTGCTTGTTTCGTCAAGCACGTACCGCCAACGGCTGGCTTGATAAGCCCGTCAGCGATCAACAGATTCATGAGCTTTACGAGCTCATGAAGTGGGCTCCCACTTCAGCCAACAGCCAGCCAGCGCGCTTTGTATTTCTGCGTAGTTCTGAGGCCAAGGAACGGCTCCGACCGGCGCTGTCGCCTGGTAACGTCGACAAAACGATGGCAGCACCGGTGGTTGTGATCATTGCGCACGACACAGCATTTCATGAGCGACTGCCCGAGTTTTTCCCGCACAACCCGGCCTTTGCCGACATGTTTCGCGGCGAGGAAAAGCGGGCGATGCGCGAAGCTTTTGCATTTCGTAACGGTAGCCTGCAGGGTGCGTATTTGATCATGGCAGCGCGCTCAATCGGACTTGACTGCGGACCCATGTCCGGCTTTGATCAATCAAAGGTGGACGCGATCTTTTTCCCTGATAGCCAACTGCGCAGCAATTTTCTTTGTAATCTTGGCTACGGCGATCCGTCCAAGATGATGGAACGCCTGCCACGCATGCCCATTGAGCAGGCCTGTCAGTTCCTTTGAACCACCGCCGCACGCTTTGGATTGCCTTGGGCCTTTCGCTTGGGCCCTCGGTGTCAAACTCATTTGCTCGCTTTGCCTACGCGCTGGTGCTGCCCGGCATGCGCGAGGATTTGGAACTGAATTTTTCGCAGGCGGGTTCGCTTAACACCGCCAATGCCCTCGGTTATCTGCTTGGTGCCTTGCTCACCCGGATACTGGTTCGGTCTTGGGGCAATCGTGCCTTGTTCAATCGCGGCATGCTGCTCACCGCGTTTGCGCTGACGCTCACCGGTTTTGTCAGTGATCTCTATGCACTTGGGCTGTGCCGGTTGATCGGTGGCATCGGAGGCGCTGCAATTTTTATTTGCGGCGGCGCGCTTGCGAGCAATATCGCGGCCAATGATGCCCAGTGGTCAACCCGATGCATTACGATTTACTTTGGCGGCGCAGGCGTTGGGCTGGTGCTTTGCGGCCTTCTGATTCCCTGGTGGATGTCAACGCAAGGTAGCAGCGCATGGCCGCAGACCTGGATTGCGATGGGGATGCTGTCTTGGCTGATGGTTTGGGTCACCTGGCGGGCATCGATGCAAATTGACGAGCCTTCAAGCGCGCAAGGCGCCGCTGATTGGTCCTTAAGGCCGCTACTTCCCGCCTTGCTTGCCTATGTAGGCTTTGGCCTTGGTTATATTGTTTATATGACCTTCATCATCGCCTGGCTTAAAGCCATCGGCGCTACAAGCCTGCAAATGAGTCTGGTCTGGAGCATCCTGGGGGCAGGCACGCTGCTAGCGCCGCTTGTGTGGTCAAAACCACTGGCCAACTGGCCCAGCGGAAAAGCGCTGTCGGCAATTCTGCTCGTTTTATCCGTGGGCGCGCTCTTGCCGGTGATTCCCCTTGAGCCGGCGTGGCAGCCTTTTGCGATGCAATGCTCGGCCGCGCTTTTTGGCCTGGGCATGTTCAGCGCACCATCAAGCATCAGCGCTTTGATCAAACGAACGCTGCAAAAACCCGCTTGGGGTTCAGCCATGGCAAGCTTTACGATTGCCTTTGCCGCATCGCAAATCCTTGCCCCGGTAGCAAGCGGCATGATGGCTGACTGGAGCGGATCGCTGCGCTCAGGGCTTGCGCTTTCGGGCCTGGTGATTCTGATCTCTGCGGCATTAGCATGGCTACAAAAAGACCCAAATCGCGCATGAGCGAGTCGACGGAACCGGCCAAAGCTGATCGGCGCCGCGCCGAGCTTTCGGGCCTTGAGGCGCGGTCGCGTTTGCAAGCTGGGGAAGACTCGGTTGAGCGCGCACAAATCGATGCGCTCTATCAGGCCATGGGGGCTTCCAACGCCAGCGGCCTGGTTGCGAACGGCGCCATCGGTCCCCTATTGTGGATGGACGGAGCACCACCCGGCGCACTGGTCGCGTTTTTGCTCTTGTGCGGTTCGATCGCTGCGATTCGGCATCTTCTGTATTTACGCTATCTCGCCAATCCGGGCGCTCAAAGCGCCAAACGCTGGGGTCAGTGGGCATGCCTTGGGGGCGGTCTGGCTGCATTAAGTTGGAGCGTTCCAGCTTTTTTTCTGCTGCCTGCGGTCAGTGAGACCACTGCGTTGATTTATACCTTTGTTTGTTGTCTGATGAGCGTCAGTTCGGTGATGGTGTCGATCGGATACAGGCCTTATAACCTTGTTGCAAGCTCATTGCGGATTTTGCCGCTTGCTCTGTGGTATCTGCTTTCTGACTTCCCCTACCCCTGGTTGATGGCCGTTGCGCTATGCGCATTTCTGGTCTTCATGCTTTATAACTCATCACGTCTCTACCAGGGCTTTCTCGCATCCTTGCGCTTGCAAGGCGAACTAGAGGCCTCGGCAATCGCACTGCGAGAGGGTCGAGATCAGTCCGAGCGACAGCGACAAAGCGCTGAATTGGCCCAGCATATGCAAACCCGTTTTCTTGCTGCCGTGAGCCACGATTTGCGCCAACCGATGCAGGCGATGATGATGCTTCTTGCCACGCTGTCCACGCACCGACTTGCGCCAGCATCGCGCGACCTGCTGACCAAGATGGAGATGTCGGCACGCTTGATGCGCGATATGTTTGAAGCCTTGCTTGAACTTTCGCATCTGCGCTCGGGCGATATGAGGGCGCGCGAAGAACCGATTGCCTTGGGGCCGCTTGGCGATGTCATCAATACAAGCTTTCGAAGCATTGCTGAAACCAAAGGGATCAGCCTGCAGGTGCGCCTTGGCCCGGGAGAGCTCGCCGCCGACCCCGAACTTCTTCGACGCGCGCTTTTCAATCTGGTCGATAACGCGGTCAAATACTCAAGCCGCGGGCAGATCAGAGTCTGGGATGAAGTGATCGACATCAACCCGATCGCGACGGATTCCCAGGGGCGAACGCATTCGGTCGCAGCCGAGCAGGCCTACCTGATTCATGTGAGCGATGAGGGTATCGGCATATCGGCCGATCAGCTGGAGAGCATTTTTGACGAGTATGTTCAGCTGAGCAATGCCAGGCGGAACCGTCGTGACGGGCTCGGACTCGGGCTTGCGATCGTGAGGCGAAGCTGTGAGCTGATGCGGATGAAGGTTTCCGTACGTTCTACTTTGAATAAGGGATCGGTCTTCACCCTAAGAGCCGATTTATCGCGCTTCCAAGCGCAGGATCCACTGCCTCTGGTGCCTCGCCCTGAGGATCTGGTCAGCCGGCAAACCAAATCCTGGATTCGAAACCGGCAGGTCTGTATCTTGCTGGTGGAAGACGATTTGGCCGTGCTCGAATCGACGGCCATGGTCTTGAGGCATAGCGGCTTTGAGGTGCACTGCTGCGATTCCGCCTACGCCATCGATCGGGCAATGCAAGATCTTGATCGCGCACCTGATGTGATCGTGACGGATTATCGGCTCGATGACCTGCTAAACGGCACAGCCTTGATCGATCGTCTGCGCGAAGAGTTCAACCTGGAGATCCCAGCGATCGTGATCACAGGCGACACCACGCTTGGCGCAGGGACCTCGCTGGCCGGAGGCCGGCCAGCGGTTCAGGTACTTTATAAACCCGTGCTATCGGAGCAATTGATGGCAAGCCTCGCTCAAGCCCTGCAGCGATCGCCCCAATCAGGCGTCGCGATGCAGTAAACGCCATAAACGCGGGGCACTCAGCGGCATTTGCAAGGCGTCAGCGCTATCGCCATGACCGGCTCTGGCAAGCGCATCGGCGACCGCGTTGACCAAAGCCGGAGTCGCACCAATCGTTCCGAGTTCGCCTACGCCTTTGACGCCAAGCGGGTTGTTCTTGCAAGGCACCGTTTGATCCATTTCGGTTTTAAAGCGCCCGATCAAGTCTGCCCGCGGCATGGCGTAGTCGAGAAAACTCGCAGAAAGCGGCTGAGCGCTTGCGTCGTAAACCATCGCCTCGGTGAGGGCCTGACCGATTCCCTGGACTGCGCCGCCGTCAAGCTGACCTCGCACAATCATCGGGTTCACCACCCTGCCGACATCGTTCATCGAAGCGTAGGCAATCAGACTCACTTCCATCGTCTCCGGATCAATTTCGACTTCGCAGATATGGCAGGCATTGGGCCACGACGGCCCAGCCACCTTGGTGCTGGAATCAAGCTGAATGTGGCCTGAGTCGCTGCGTGCGGCCACCTCAAACAAGCCGATGCCTCGGTCGGTTCCCATCACCTGAAAGCGACCCTCGCCGTAGACCAGATCTTGTTGCGCCACCTCAAGGGCATCGGCTGCTATTTCCTTGGCCTTATCGATGACTTTGTGCGCAGCCACCTCGATCGCTGAACCTCCGGTGAAGAGCGAGCGTGAGCCCGCCGACCCGAAACCCTCGGCACGATCGGTATCGCCCTGAATGATCCGGATTTTCTCAACCGGAACGCCAAAGGCGTCGACTGCAAGCTGCACATAAGTTGTGGCAATCCCCTGACCCATCGGCATGGTTGCCGAGACGATTTCGATGTAACCGTCTGCAGCAACCGTCACGCGCACGGTTTCTTCAAGCGCGTTGCCGCCGGTCCACTCCAAAAAGGAGGCAATACCGCGGCCGCGCCACTGACCTCGGCGCAGCGAATCCTGATAGCGTGCTTCAAACCCGGACCAGTCAGCGAGCTCGCAAGCCTGACGGGTCATCGACGGGAAGTTACCGCTGTCATAGACCTGACCCATGGCATTTTTGTAGGGAAACTGATCGGGCTGAATCATGTTTTTCAAGCGTAGTTCGGCGCCGTCTATCCCGATTTTTCGGGCTGCTGCTTCCATTAAGCGCTCGATGATGTAAATCGCCTCGGGGCGTCCTGCGCCGCGGTAAGGTCCTGTCGGCGTGGTGTTGGTCATCACCGCGGTGTACTGGAAATCGATGGTCTGAATGTCGTAAACGCTTGTCTGAACCCAGGGCCCGATCATCACCTGGATGGCCACGCCCGCGCCAAGCGCGTAGGCGCCCACGTTGGCCACCGTGTGAACCCGCAATGCCAAAATCTTGCCCTCGGCGTCCAGTGCCATTTGCGCGCAGCTGTCAATGTCTCGGCCGTGCGTGGCTGAGAGGAATTCTTCGCTGCGTTCTGCAATCCACTTCACCGGTCGACCCAAAACCCGCGCCGCGTGCGCAAGCACCACATCTTCGGGGTAAATTCCGGTCTTGCCACCGAATCCACCACCAACATCGCTGGCCAAGATTCGCACTTTGTCACGCGGCAGACCCAGCACCGCGTCACACAAACTGTTGCGAACGCCCGCAGGCATTTGCGTGCTCATGCGCATGGTGATGCGCCCACTCTCAGCGTCGTACCAAGCCAGTGTTGAACGCGGCTCCATCGGGGCGGGAATCAAGCGCTGGTTTTCGATACTGAGACTGACGACGTGCCTTGCACGGGCAAAGGCAGCATCGACTGCCGCAACATCGCCGTACTTTGCAACCGCCGACACATTATCTGGCGCGGCTTCACACAACACAGGCGCACCCGCTTTCATCGCGTCATGCGGGTTGGCAACGCTCTCGAGCGCTTCGTAATCCACCTCAATGGCCAATGCGGCTGCAGCGGCCTCTTCAGGCGTGAGCGCGATCACACAGGCCAGCGCCTCACCGACATGGCGAACCCGCTCGTGCGCAAGTCCGCGTCGGGCTGCGGTCGCAGCCGGCGTGCCATCGGCCCTCTTGAATCCCGCCACGCCAGGAATGGGCTTCACACCGGCATCCACAAGATCTTGTCCGGTGATCACCGCGAGCACGCCAGGCATGGCTTTGGCCGCGTCACAGTGGATCGAACGAATGATCGCGTGGGGCATCGGCGAGCGAACAAACTTGAGCCAGGTCTGTCCGGTCATGCTGGCATCCCCAGCAAACTGGCCCTGTCCCTGGACCAGCGTACGATCCTCAACGCGGCGAACAGACTGCCCAGATCCAAACCGTTTTGTGAGCGCTTGCTCTACGACTGTGTTCATCGATTGACTCCCTTTCAGGCTTGATGGGCCGCGATCAGGCGCGAAGCCTCGCGTACCGATTCGATAATATTCACATAACCGGTGCAACGGCAAAGGTTGCCCTCCAGCGCATGCACAATATCTTCATCGCTTGGCTTGGGATTGGCGCTCAAAAGACAAGCGGTGGTCATGATCATGCCGGGGGTGCAAAAACCGCATTGCAAGCCATGGCACTTGGAGAAGGCCTCCTGGATCGGGTGCAGATCGGCGTGCTGACTCAAGCCTTCCACGGTGCTGATGTGGCAACCATCGGCCTGCAGCGCAAGGATTGCGCAGGACTTGATCGAGACACCGTCCATCAGAACGTTACAACAACCGCACTGCGACGTATCGCAGCCAACATGGGTGCCGGTGAGGCCGAGATTGTCTCGCAACACGCTCACCAACAAGCTATCGGGCTTGACCTCGAGTTGATGTTCTTGACCATTCACCGTCAGGCTGATGCGATGCATAACAGAACTCCTTGATATTCCATAAGCTGGCTGAATGCTAGCTGAACATCCAAGATGGATCAGCAAATGACCCCCATGGTCGGTCCATAATGCCGTTTTGAACAGCTCTTGAGACATCAATGACATCTGAAGCCACGACCACAGCCTCGTCAGCCGATATGCAGGCTTCAGCAACTGACGAGCAGGCCCAAGCAACCGACGGGCAGGCTTCAGCAGCCAAAGCCCTTCCCGGGAGCATTGATGAAACCCTCGCAGCGCTTCAGGCTCACCATTACCTGGCTGACAGAAGGCTTGCGAGTGCCGTGTTTCTTGCCTTGCGTCTAGGCAAGCCGCTGCTGCTTGAAGGCGAACCGGGAACCGGAAAAACTGAAATCGCCAAAGTCCTAGCGTCCTGGCTTGGAAAGCGCCTGATCCGCCTGCAATGCTATGACGGGATGGATTTGGCTCAGGCAGCCTACGAGTGGGACCATGCCCGCCAATTGCTTGAGATTCGCATGGCTGAGTCCACCGGCCGACAAGGCGATATGCAGGTGAGCGATCTTTACGAGACCCGCTTCTTGTTGCGCAGACCGCTATTGCAGGCCATCGAAGCGCAAACAGCGGCACCCGTGCTCTTGATCGACGAACTCGATCGCACCGACGAAGCCTTTGAAGCTTATCTGCTGGAGCTGCTTTCCGATTTTCAGATGTCGATCCCGGAACTTGGCACGATCAGCGCACTGCACCCGCCGCTGGTGATCCTCACCTCCAACCGTACCCGCGAGCTGCACGATGCGGTCAAGCGCCGCTGCCTTTACCAATGGGTTGATTTCCCGGATGCGGGCCGCGAAGACGCCATCATTGCCCGCAAGGTACCCGAGCTTGACGCAGCGTTAAGGGCCCGGGTGGTTGTATTGGTGCAAGCCTTGCGCGGCCTTGATCTCTTTAAAAAACCTGGGGTTGCAGAGAGCATTGATTTTGCACGGGCACTTTGCGTGCTCAACGCCGAGTCGCTTAGCGATGAGCTGGTCAGGCAAGGGCTGGGTGTGCTTTTGAAGGTCCAGGACGATATCGTTCTTGCGACCGAACAGCTACCTGCGCTGCTTGGCTCGACTGTGCAATAACACCGCCCAGCTGCCAAGCCGGTATTTCGGAGTAACTTCTGAACCATGATTGATACGGAAATGACCCCCAAGCCCTGGCCAGCAGTATCGCTAAGCGAGGCCAATCGCATGCTCACCGCAAGCGGCATGCCGCTTGAAATCGAAGAGCGTGAGATTCGTGGTGTCCTACTCAAAGTCTGGAAGCATGCGCCTGGTAACCTCCGTGAGGTTTTCCTGCAGGGCCGAAAACACGGCAGCAAGACCTTTTTGGTGCACGAGGACGAGCGCATTGACTTTGAGAGTTTTTCCCGCGCCAGCATCCATGTCGCCCATCATTTGAAGCAACTCGGGGTGAGTCGGGGTGATAGGGTGGCACTGGCGATGCGCAATTTGCCGCAATGGCCGGTTTGTTTTTTCGCAAGCCTTCTGATCGGTGCGATTGTGGTTCCTTTAAATGCCTGGTGGACCGGTCGCGAGTTGCACTACGCGCTGGAGGACTCCGGCTCCAAGCTTCTCTTTGTGGACGCAGAGCGCTTTGAGCGAATCGCGCCCTGGCGCGACAAGTTACCGTCTCTTGAGCATCAGTTTCTTGGACTGGATGCGCTTATCGGACCAAGTCAAGCCTGGCAGGACCTCTCCGATTTACCCTGCCCCGACGATGCGATCGACCCCGACGATGATGCGACGATTTTTTATACCTCAGGGACAACCGGTCACCCCAAAGGCGCCTTGGGCACACACCGAAACACCATCAACTCGGTGTGGTCGGCCGCTCACCTCGCTGCCCGAAACTTTTTCCGGCGCGGGCAAACACCCCCGCCACCCGACCCTCAGGCAGCGCCACGGGCGAATCTCTTATCGGTACCTTTTTTTCACGTAACCGGATGCCAGGCGATCCTCTGTCCGGCGCTCTTTTTAGGTACAAAAATTGTCATGATGCACAAGTGGGATGCCGAGCGCGCAATGCAACTCATCGAGCGCGAGCGTATTACCGGTGCCGGCGGCGTACCGACGATTGCCTGGCAACTGCTTGAGCATCCGATGCGCCACCGCTATGACCTTTCCTCGCTGGAACTGGTCTCTTACGGTGGTGCGCCGGCCGCAGCCGAGCTGGTTCGCCAAATCCGCCATCAATGGCCTCACGCGCTGGCAGGTACCGGATGGGGCATGACCGAGACGTCATCAACCTGCACCCATCACAGCGCAGAAGACTACGAAATGCACCCGGAAAGCTGCGGGCCTGCGCTTCCCAATTGTGAGCTGAAGGTTTGCGACGATGCCGGCCAGCCTTTGCCCATCGGCACGATTGGCGAGCTTTGGGCCCGGGGACCGAATGTGGTGAAAGGCTACTGGAACAAGCCGCAAGCCACCGCCGAAACCTTCATCGATGGCTGGGTCAAAACGGGCGATCTGGCAACGCTCGATGAGGAGGGCTTTTGCACCATCGTGGACCGAAAAAAGGACATTCTGATCCGCGGCGGCGAAAACATTTACTGCATTGAGGTGGAAAGCGCGCTCTATGAGCACCCGGCTGTGATGGATGCTGCGGTGATCGGACGACCCCATCGGGTGCTGGGCGAAGAACCGGTCGCAATCGTGCATTGCAAAGCCGGCAGCTCGGTGAGCGAGGTCGGTCTCAAAGCCTGGGTAGCCGAGCGCCTGGCAGCATTCAAGGTTCCGGTGCTGATTTGCTTTGAAGCAGAAACACTGCCACGTAACGCCAACGGAAAGATCATCAAATCGGAGCTTAGGAAACGATTGGCACAAAACGCGTGATCACGGGTGCTTCAAAGTCGCTTCGGGGATGCTTCGAGGTTGCTCCAAGGGTGACGCAAGGCTGGCGCAAAAGCATCTCAAAGGCCCTCAGGCGCCTTTCTTAAAAAGTCAAAGTCCACGCCCGCCTCAGCCTGAAGGACCTCCCGCAAAAAAAGCTGACGATAGCCCCGATCGGCTTGCGGCGGCTTTAAGGGCTGCTGGAGCATGCGTTGTTGCAAAGTTTCAGCATCAACAAGCAAGGACAATTCGCGTCGCGCCACACTCAGGCGAATCCGGTCGCCGGTCTGCACCCAGGCAAGCGGCCCACCGATCGCAGCTTCGGGAGAAACATGCAAGATAATCGTTCCAGAAGCTGTACCACTCATACGTCCGTCCGAAATCCGCACCATGTCTTTCACACCGGCTTTGGCAAGCTTTTTCGGAATCGGCAGCATCCCCGCCTCGGGCATGCCCGGTGCGCCCTTGGGGCCAATGTTTTTTAGCACCAAAATATCTTCCGCACTGACTTCAAGCTCAGGGTCATCGATACGCTGAGCGAGATCCTCCAGACCTTCGAAAACCACAGCTTTCGCTTCGTGTTCCATCAGATGTGCTGAGGCCGCTGACTGCTTGATGATGCAGCCTGCAGGCGCAAGATTGCCTTTGAGCACCGCAATGCCGCCTTCCGGATAAATCGGACGATGGAGCGGACGGATCAGGGACTGCTCAAAAAGTGGATGGCGCTGCAAGTGGTCATCGAGCACCTCCCCGAGACATCGGCCGCTGAGCGTCATCGCATCCAAATGCAACAGAGGTCTTAAAGCATCCAACAAAGCAGGCACACCGCCTGCTGCATGAAAGTCTTCCATGTAATGATCGCCGGAAGGCTTTAAATCGATCAACACCGGCGTTTCGCGTCCGAGGGCATCGAGCCGCTCAAGCGGCACCACAAGCCCGAGCCGACCCGCCACGGCGCTCAGATGAATCACCGCATTGGTTGAGCCGCCGATTGCAAGCAGCACCCGTAGCGCATTGTCGATGGACTTTTGGTTGAGCACGCGCGCAGGACGCATCCGCGACCGGGCGATCTCAATCGCAAGCTTTCCGGTGTTTTCAGCCACACGGATCCGATCAGCGGTGACCGCAGGCGCTGAGGCCCCGCCGGGTACCATCATCCCAAGCACCTCGGTCAGAATCGCCATGGTGCTTGCTGTACCCATGACCGAGCAGGTGCCCACGCTTGCAACCAGCTGATTGTTGACCGCCTTGATCTCTTGCTCATCAATGGCTTGCGCCCGATAAGACGCCCAAAAGCGCCGGCAATCACTGCAGGCACCGACGCGCTGGCCGCGGTGCGAGCCGGTCAGCATCGAACCGGTGACAAGCGAAACAGCGGGAACATCGGCTGAGCATGCCCCCATCAATTGCGCGGGCACCGTCTTGTCGCAGCCCCCGATCATCACCACCGCGTCCATCGGTTGTGCGCGAATCATTTCCTCGGTGTCTATCGACATCAAATTGCGCAAGTACATCGAGGTGGGATTTGAAAAGCTCTCATGAACCGAAATTGTGGGGAATTCAACCGGAAGACCGCCACCGAGCAGCACGGCACGACGCAAGGCCTCAATCAATTGCGGTGCATTGCCATGGCATGGGTTAAAGCCGCTTTGGGTGTTGATGATTCCGATCACCGGGCGCTCGAGCGCATCGTCACTGAAGCCCGCACCTTTGATGAAGGCTTTGCGCAAAAACAATGAAAACTCACGATCGCCGTAGTGGGCAAGCCCGCGATGCAAACCCTCAATGCCCGCTTCACTCTCAAGGCCACTGGCTTGCGGGTCTTTTGTCAATGGACTCATCCTAGCCGATGATTCGCATAAGCCAGATCGTTCTTTTTTTGATAAAATTCATCGTTTAGGTGCCGACCGACTGCAGTTCGGGGTCAGGAAACACACTACTTCATCGTCGGCATCACAAACTCAGCGCCCTTGGCAATCGCTTCAGGCCAGCGCTGCATGATGCTCTTATAGCGGGTGTAAAAGCGGATGCCTTCCTCACCATAGGCATGGTGGTCGCCAAAAAGGCTGCGCTTCCAACCGCCGAACGAATGCCAGGCCATGGGAACAGGAATTGGAACGTTGATACCAATCATACCGACCTGAGCACGCCTTGAGAACTCGCGGGCAATGCCGCCATCGGATGTATAAATTGAGACACCGTTTCCAAATTCATGACGATTCACCAATTCGAGTGCCTGGGCAAAATCCTTCACACGAACCACGCAAAGCACCGGACCGAAGATCTCCTCCTGGTAAATGCGCATGGATTCGCTGACCTGATCAAAGAGGCAACCCCCGAGGAAAAAACCGTCCTCACGGGTTGCCACACGCATGCCGCGTCCGTCCACAATCAGCTTTGCACCCTCGGCAAGACCTTGAGCCACATAGCTTTCGACCTTTGCGCGATGCTGGGCGGTGACCAGGGGTCCCATTTCGGCATCCGCTTCCATGCCGTCTTTCACAACCAGAGCCTTGGTACGAACGGCCAGCGCCGCGACCAGCGAATCGGCGATGTCGCCGACAGCCACGGCCACCGAAATCGCCATACAGCGTTCGCCTGCGGAACCATAGGCTGCACCGATCAAGGCATCAACCGCCTGGTCCAGATTGGCATCGGGCATCACCACCAGATGGTTTTTTGCACCACCGAGTGCCTGTACACGCTTGCCGCGCGCACTCGCTTCCTGGTGGATGTATTGGGCAATCGGCGTGGATCCGACGAAACTGACCGCTTGAACAAGCGGGTGATGCAACAAAGCATTAACCGCCTCTTTGTCGCCCTGCACAACATTGAAGACTCCATCGGGTAGGCCTGCCCGATGCAAAAGATCAGCAATCATCAGCGACGCCGAAGGGTCACGCTCCGAGGGCTTGAGCACAAAGGTATTGCCTGTCACCAGCGCAAGCGGAATCATCCACAGCGGCACCATGAAGGGGAAATTAAAGGGTGTGATCCCAACGCAAACCCCCAGCGGCTGGCGAAGGTGCCAGTTGTCGATTCCACCGCCCACATGATCGCTGTGCGCAGTCTTGAGCAGCTGGGGAGCACCACAGGCAAACTCGACCACCTCAAGTCCCCGCACCACCTCGCCTTTGGCATCACTGAACACTTTGCCATGCTCGCGGGTAATGCAGGCAGCCAGATCATCGTGATGCTTTTCAATCAGTTCTTTGAATTTGAACATCACCCGCGCGCGACGCAAGGCCGAGGTGTCGGCCCAGACTGCAAAGGCCTTGTACGCCGATTGCACCGCGACGTCAACGTCGTGCGCATCGGCAAGCGAAACCTCGTTTGCTACAGCACCCAGGGCCGGGTTGTAGACCGGCGCATGTCGGCTTGAACGACCCTGATAGAGCTTGCCGTCAACCCAGTGCGTAATCGTTGCAGTGCTTTGTCGCGTATTCATTGTCGTTGTCACCTCAGGGTCGGGTTTGCACAATCAGTTGGCGCAACGAGTCAATCATCGCTCGGACCTGTTTTTCAGCGCTGATAAACGGGGGCGCCATGGCAATGGTGTCCCCGGTAAATCGCAACAGCAGATTTGAGCGCAGGCCAGCCTCAAAGACCGAGGTTGCGCGCAAACCGGGTTTGCCCTCAATCGGCTTGAGGTCGATCGCCGCTGCAAAACCAATGTTTCGAATATCGATCACCTCGGGCAGATCGCGCAGACTGTGGACCGCGTCGGCAAGCACCGGTTCAAGCGCTGCGCTGGCCTGAATGAGGCCTTCTTGCTTCATGACCTCAAGGGTGGCAAGGCCGACGGCAGTGGCCATCGGATGACCCGAGTAGGTGTAGCCGTGAAAGAGTTCGATCACAAACTCCGGCCCATGCATGAAAGCGTCGTAAATATCTTTGCGAACGATGACGCCGCCCAAAGGAATCACGCCATTGGTGATCGCTTTGGCAAAAGTGATCATGTCGGGCATCACATCAAAGCGCTGGGCTGCAAAGCTCGTGCCCAAGCGGCCGAAACCGGTGATGACCTCGTCAAAAATCAACAAGATCCCGTGTCGGGTGCAAATCTCGCGCAGTTTTTGCAAGTAGCCCACCGGCGGCACCAGCAAGCCAGTCGATCCTTGTACCGGTTCCACAATCACCGCAGCAATGCTTGAGGCGTCGTGCAAAAGAACCATGCGCTCAAGGTCCTCAGCCAGATGCGCACCCCAGATTGGTTGGCCTTTTGAAAATGCCATCTCGCTAAGCTTATGGGTGTGCGGCAAGTGATCCACCCCGTTGAGCATCAGCGATGCAAAGGCTTTGCGGTTGGCCGGAATCCCGCCTACCGAGATGCCGCCAAAACCGACGCCATGGTAGCCGCGTTCGCGACCGATCATCCGAAAGCGGGTGGCTTCGCCCTTGCAACGGTGAAAGGCATGGGCGATCTTCAACGCGGTGTCTACCGCTTCAGAGCCCGAAGAGGTAAAGAAGACATGATCCATGCCAACCGGCGCCATGTCCGCCACCTTTTCGGCAAGCTTGAGCGTTGGCGGGGCTGCACATTGAAAAGCAGGCGAGTAATCAAGGGTCGAGACCTGTTTCGTCACCGCTTCAACGATTTTCGGATGCGCATGGCCCAAGGGGCTGCACCACATGCCCGATAAGCAGTCGAAAAGTTGATGACCAATCGCATTGGTGTAATAAGGCCCGCTTGCCGACACCATCGTTCGCGCATGCGGCGAGGCCTTGAAGTGCCGGTTTGGTGTGAAAGGCAGCCAATAGGACTCGGGGTTCAGCCCGCGAACGTCGGGGTGAAGGTTGGCAAATTCCGCAACAGGCTGGTTCATGACGAATCTCCCTTCAGGCTTGGATCTAGGATGATATGTTGACCGGTTTGAACATTGGCAATGGCGGCCCATCGCCTTCGCTTGCTTTAAACACCAAGGCCACCTTTTGCCCAATCCGTACAGACTCCGGATCACAGTCCACGATATGCGTCATCATGCGCGGACCCTCATCAAGGGTCACGATGGCGATGACAAAGGGCTGAGGCAAGGCTTTGCGGGTGATGCTGTAGGTATAAATCTCACCGCGGCCACTGGCTTGCTCCCAAGCGGTTTCGCCCATGCAAAAAGGGCAAAGCGAACGGGGAAACCAATGGGTTCGTGCACAGTCCAGGCAACGCCGGATGAGGAAACGGCCCTCTTTTGCGGCCTCCCAGAACGCGGCTTGATCGCCAAGGATGCGCGGCGCGGTGTAAGGGATGGCGCGTTGTTCGTTTGAGGTCACAGGCGCTCCATGATCAAGCTTGCCCCAGCATGGCGACCCGACAGGGTGCCGCCAGTCCCGTGGGCCAGTGCCAGTTGGCAATTCGGGACCTGAACCGCGGGATGGGCCTCACCACGCAACTGACGCACAGCTTCAATCACCTTGGTGATACCGCCCCGGTTGGCCGGATGATTGTTACAAAGCCCACCACCGTCGGTATTACAGGGCAGTTTGCCAACGCCTGAAATCAGGTTGCCATCGGAGACGAATCGCCCCCCTTCGCCCTTGGCGCAAAACCCAAGGTCTTCCAGTTGCATGATGACGGTGATCGTAAAACTGTCGTAGATCGATGCATACTGAATGTCTGCGGGTTTCACGCCGGCCGCTTCAAAGGCGCGCTGCCCCGACCAGCGTCCGGCGCTGAAGGTCAGGTCAAAGTAGCCACCCGCGGGTCCTTTGACGGCTTCACCGGCTCCGATCACCCGCACCAGCGGCCGCTTGAGCGAATGGGCAATTTCCGGCCGGGTCACCACAAGCGCGCCGCCGCCATCGCTTACCACACAGCAATCGAGTCGCCGCAAGGGATCTGAAATCATGGGCGATTCCATCACATCCTGCACCGTGACCACCTGAGGCAGCATCGCATGCGGGTTGTGCTGGGCATGATGCGATGCGGCAACCTTTACCCAGGCCATTTGCTCAAGGGTGGTACCGAATTCATACCTATGCCGCATTGCGGCCATCGCATAGGCATTGACGGTCACAAAGGTAAAGGGTGCTTCAAAGGGCGCATCCGGAAGGTTCTCACCCCAGTTGCGCGGCAGCAATCCGCTCGAGCCCTCTGATCGGGGACGACCCGCAAGCGTGATCAGCGCCACATCGCAACGCCCCGCAGCGATCGCCTGAGCGGCGTGGGCGACGTGCACCAGATACGACGAACCGCCGGTGTCGGTGCTGTCGACGAATCGGGGATTGATGCCGATGTAATCGATCATGTTGAGCGGCCCAAGTCCGGGCGCATCGCCGGCACACAAGTACCCATCAACGTCCTCAAGCCGCAAACCAGCGTCTTCAAGCGCACCCTTGGCAGACTCGGCGTGCAGCTGTGCAACCGACTTATCGGGCGCCTTTCTTGTCGGGTGTTCGTAAGCACCCACGATGTATGCGTGATGGTCCATGCAAAAAGTTCAGCGCAGATTTAAGCCAGCAGACTTTGCATCGCCTGCATCATTTCGACGATCCGAAAAGTCCGGCGAAAAACCGCTTGATTAGGCCCCAGACGATCGCTAGCGCATTGAGTTCCTGGCTCGGTGCAACCGGGTTTGCCCCAGCGGGAGCCAGGGCAGAGTCGCTTGCGCTGGTAGCTGCGTGATGCGCATCAGTATGGGACTGAGCACCCGTCGTGCCGGAGCTTGCGGACGATGCGGATGTGCCGGCCGCTTCTGGCCCTGGCCTTTGCATCGCCTGCAATTGCGCCCGGTTGGAAAAATTTTGAGCGAACTGGCCCAGGATCATATCCGAGACCGAATTCATCATCCGCCCGCCAAACTGGGCAAATTTCCCAGTCACCGTGACCTCAGCTTTACCCACCAGCTTGCAGCTGGCGTCGTCAACCGCCACGAGACGGGCGGTGAGGTCCATGCTCGCTGACGATCCGCCCTTGTCCGCACCTTTGCCGAGCATCTGGATTTGGCGCTCGGTAGCGTCAAGGCCCTTGAGTTCGATATCGCCGCCGAAATTGGCGCTCGCCGGCCCTACTTTGACTTTGACCTGGCCCTTGAAGTGACGGTCGTCAACTTTTTCGGTGATGCTTGCCCCCGGCATGCAACTTGCAAGCGCCTGAACGTCCGAAAGCACCAGCCAGGCTGCATCAAGCGGCGCAGCAACCGGGTATTCTTTTTCCAACACAACCTGCATGCGCGTACTCCTTTCGAGACACTCGATGATAGTCGCATTACCATCGGAAGGTTCAATCATTTGACTCGATAAACCGCACCAATGGAACGAATCGATGGACAGCACTGACTTTTCCGTACTGAATACCTGCATCGGCTGGATGGAACAGGGGCGCCGGGTTGCCCTGGTGACCGTGGTCGAAACCTGGGGTTCCTCACCGCGGCCAGTCGGCTCCTGGCTTGCAGTCCGTGACGACGGCCAGGTGATCGGATCGGTGTCGGGAGGATGCGTGGAGGATGATTTGATTGCGCGGGTACAAACCGAGATCATGCCCGCATCCACGCCGCAAACCCTGCTCTACGGGGTAAGCAAAGAAGAGGCGGCGCGTTTTGGTTTGCCTTGCGGCGGCAGCGTACGCGTGGTTGTGGAACCCCACCCTAGTTTGGAAGGCTTAAAGCACTTGCGCAGTCGGGTCGCGGAAAAACGCATGAGTCTTCGCGAACTCGACCTGACAAGCGGCCGCTTTGAAATCCGCGACGCGAATCGCGCTGATCACTTCCGGTTCGATGGCAGGCGTATGCGTTGCGTTCACGGACCCCGTTGGCGGCTGATCATGATCGGCGCAGGACAACTGTCCCAGTATTTATGCCAAATGGCACTTGCTGCCGATTACCAGATCGTTGTCATCGACCCGCGCGATGAATTCGCCGAAGGCATTCAATTTCCTGGCGTTGAGTTCTCACGCGGTATGCCCGACGATGAACTGCTTCGGCTCGGCATCGATCAACATAGCGCTGTGGTGGCACTCACCCACGATCCCAAGCTTGACGACATGGCGCTGATTGAAGCGCTCAAGTCGCCTGCCTTTTACATCGGCGCATTGGGGTCGCGCGCCAACACCGCCAAACGCAAAGAGCGGCTTAAGCTTTTTGACCTGAGCGAGGAAGAGATCGCCCGCCTGTACGGACCGGTGGGGCTCTTTATCGGTGCCAAGACACCGCCGGAAATGGCGATCTCGATCCTGGCCGAAGTGACCGCAGCCAAATATGGGGTTGAAATTCTTCAGCGGCGTGAACCCCAGCCGACCGAAAAGAGCGCATGCATGCCGAAGGCGCTGGTTCAGTAAAGCGCGTAGCCACCGTCGATCAAGAAGGAATCGCCGGTGTGAAACGCCGAGGCCTTGCTCATCAAGTACACCGCAATGCCACCGAAATCCTCGCCCTCGCCCCAACGCCGCATCGGCACGCGTTGTAAGACCTTGTCGGCAAACTTTTCGTTGCTGGTGAGTCCGGCGGTCATATCGGTTGCAATCCAACCCGGAAGCACAGCATTTGCAGTGATGCCATAGCGAGCAAATTCGACCGCCAGGGCCCGAATCATGCTGACCATGCCGCCCTTGGTTGCGCCATAGTGTTCATTGCGGGCAGCGCCTTCAATCGCTGCAAGTGACGCGGTGCCAATCAGGCGTCCGCCTTCACCGCGCTCAACCAAGTGCCGCGTTGCGGCCCGAAAGGTATAAAAAGCGCCATCTAAATTCACCGCCATCACCCGCCGCCACTCCTCGGCTGTCATTTCCACGAAGGACTTCTTGCCGCCACCGCCCACCCCGGCGTTGGCAAAACAAGCATCAATCTTGCCCATCTCGGCAAGACTTCGTTCAAAAATCGCCTCGACCTGTGATTCGACTGAAACATCACACTGAAAGGCGCGAAGCCTGCGGCCGGTATGCGCCAGTGCTTCAAGCGCCTGGGCATTCTTGCTGGCATTGGTTCCCCAGATCACCACATCGGCCCCCGCCTCTGCGACCGCTTGGGCCATGCCTAAGCCAATGCCCGAATTGCCACCGGTGATCAAGGCGACCTGGCCACTTAAATCAAATGCCTTGTATCCACTCATTGTTCTCTGAACCTTTTTAGGTGTGCGGATAAAGACCGCGGGTTTGCATCGTGAGCCGACTCAGTCCAAGCAGCGCATCAATCCAGGGAGTTTCCACCGCCAGTTGCCTGGCGATTTCGTGTACCACGGTCAACAGCGCATCAAGTTCGACCGGCCGCGAGGCTTCAACATCTTGCAGCATCGAGGTCTTAAACGCCCCCAATTGGCGGGTGACCGCTTGGCGCTCCTGTGGCGTTTGATCGATACAACAGCCAAAGCTTTCACCCAGCAGCCTGGCCTCTTGCATCACATCAACGCAAAGTCGGTACACCGCCGGGTCATCAAGAATCTTATCGATGGTGGCGCCCGTGATCGCCGACACCGGATTCATCGTCATATTGCCCCAGAGCTTGAACCAGATATCGTCCTGAATACGCATCGAAGCCTCGGCCGCAAAGCCTACCGAGCGCAGCAAATGGGTCAGGGCCTCAAGGCGTTGCGAACTGCCACCTCCGGGTTCACCCACAATGATGCGCGAACCCATGGCGTGCAACACCTTTGCGGGTGCCGGTGTTGAGGCGCTCATATGCAAGACAGCGCCAATAATGGCCTGATGAGGAATCGACCGATCAAGCAGACCCTCGGGATCGACCGTTTTAAGTTTGAGACCGTTTAGCGAACCACCCAAACCCTGAAAAAACCACCAGGGCACACCATTCATGGCGGTGAGCACCACGCCATCGTCAGCACGCAAGCTAGCGATCGATCCGGCAAGTCCCGCAAGGGCTTGCGCCTTGACAGCAACGATCACCAGATCATGCTTGCCAAGCCTCTCCGCTTGATCGCTCACAACAAGATCAACCCGCAGCAGACCTTCGGCCTGCTCAAGCTGCAAGCCATGGGTCTGAACCGCCTGCAAGGTTTTTCCTCGCGCCAGCGCTTGCACCTGATGGCCTGCTTGAACGAGTTTTGCGGCTATAAGGCCGCCCATCGCGCCAAGACCGACGACCGCAATCTTCATGGTGCCTCTTTCTCAAGCGTCTCAAAGGGTTTGAGTACTTTGCCTGGGTTGAGCAAACCGAGCGGGTCGAGCGCCTTCTTGATTCGGCGCATCAATCTCAACTCCACTGCCGATTTGTAACGCGCCGCTTCATCGCGACGCAAGGTTCCAAGGCCATGTTCGGCAGACACCGAGCCGCCGCATGCGGCAACCGCATCGTGCGTAATCTGATTGATCGACGGTTGAAGTTTCAGGAATGCATCTTCGTGGGCCTCGCCTTGCATGGTCTCGGGGGGCGAAACGTTGTAGTGCAGGTTTCCGTCGCCAAGATGCCCGAAACACACCATGCGGATGCCCGGATGTGCCTGTTGCAAGGCCTCATCCGTTTGGCGGATAAAGCGGGGAATTTCAGAAATCGGCACCGAAATATCGTGTTTGATGTTTTTCCCTTCGGCAGCTTGCGCCTCGGAGACATATTCGCGAAGCGCCCAAATCGCCTTGAACTGTGCCAGGCTCTCGGACATGGCAGCATCTTCTGCCAGTCCTTGTTCAATCGCTTCGCCAAGCAGGGCTTCGAGCAGATGCGCTGCATCAGCATCGTTTTGCGCACTAGAAAGTTCTAATAAAACATACCATCGATGCTTTCCCTGCAGCGGCCGCCGACAGGCGGGGAAATGTCGTGTCACCAGCTCGATACAAAATTCAGATAAAAGCTCAAAGCCCGTAAGCACGTCAGCGATCCGGCTTTGCGCCAAGGCAAGCAGGGCCAGCGCTTTCTCGGTGCTGTCCAAACCGATGAGGGCGCAGCGCCGCGCTGCCGGTTCTGGATAAAGCTTCAAGACCGCCGCGGTGATGATGCCAAGTGTTCCTTCGGCCCCGATGAAAAGATCGCGCAAATCGTAACCGGTGTTGTCCTTGCGCAAACCGCGCAAACCGTTCCAAATTTCACCGTCGGCAGTGACAACCTCCAGACCGAGACAGAGTTCACGCGCATTGCCATAGCGCAACACTTGAACACCGCCTGCGTTGGTCGATAAATTGCCCCCGATGGTGCACGAGCCCTCTGCAGCCAGCGACAAAGGGAATAGCTTGCCGGCTGCCTGCGCTGCTTCCTGAACCTGCTTGAGGACACAGCCAGCTTCGACCGTGACGGTGTTGTTCACCGGGTCAAGCGCGCGAATCGACTTCATCCTTGCCAAGGACAACACGATCGAGCGCCCTGATTGATCGGGCACACTGCCGCCGCTCAAACCGGTGTTGCCGCCTTGCGGAACCATCGCAACCCGGTGCTCGACACACCAGCGCACCACGGCAGCGACCGATTCCGTGTTTTCGGGCATAACCACCGCCAACGCATACCCGCGCATCCGCTTGCGCCAATCGATCAGATGCGGGGCCATATCCTCAGGCGCAGTCAATACGCTTGCCTGGATTTCTTGTACAAAAACGGGCAATTGCTCCCGCAGGCTTTCCATGCTCAGCATCTCAACGACCCTGAAAATTCGGTGTTCTCTTTTCCATAAAGGCTTTGGCACCTTCGCGATAATCATCACTTCGCTCACAGCGTGCCAGAGCCTCCAGCACCTCCGGTCGGGTTGCGATCTCCCCGAGACTTGCGCTGCTGATGGCGCGCGCAGCGCACTTGAGTGCGGCAATCGTCAGCGGTGCGTTTTCTGCGATTGACGCTGCAAGCGCATCCACATGCGGGTCAAGCGCGCTGACCGGAACCACCTCGCGGAGTAATCCCATCCGAAGCGCTTCGCCTGCCTCAAAAATCCGCGCCGTCATAAAGATATCGAGCGTATTCGCAAGGCCTATGACCGACATAAATCGCGCAACACCAGGAGCGCCGTATCCCAGACCAAGACGCGCAGCCGGCATTCGAAACCGTGCGTCATCCGAAGCGATGCGCAAATCGCAGGCTGCCGCAAGCCCGAGTCCACCGCCAAAGCAAATACCCCGGATTTTCGCGATCACCGGCTTGCTTGCGCGCCCGGGCGCTGCGTAAGCGGCCTCCACGGCTTCGCTGAAACGACGCTGATCGTCGGGGTTTGTGCGCTGCGATTCAAAGGTCGAAATATCGGCACCCGAAACGAAGGCCTGCTCACCATCGCCTTGCAGCACAATCACCCGAACCGACGGATCAGCATCAGCCTGCCCGATCAGTTCGGCAAGCGACTCCCACATGCCGCGTGACATCGCGTTTCGTTTGCTCGGATTACTGATGACAAGACTTCGAATGGCGCCTTGTTGCCTGCTAAACACTGTCCCGTTCACATTCGATCCTCCTGGTTGACATGCCTGCGGCGAGGCTTGGGCCTTTCAAAACCCAGCCATGCTGGGTGCAAGCGATGAAGCCGCGCTGAAGCGATGAAGCTGCGCTAGAGCACAGCGTCGGACTTCAGCGCTTCAATCGCTTGCGGTGATAAGCCGAGTTCGCCCAGGACCGCCTGATTATCCTCGCCGCGCAAGGCGATTGGCCTGGCAATGCGCGCCGGTGTGCGGCTTAAGCTTGCGGCCTGAGCAATGAGCCGAATTTCACCACGGGTTTGGTGTTTGACAGCCTCGGCAATCTGCCCGTGCTGGACCTGGGGATCGGCAAAAACCTCGTCCACACGGTAAATCGGACCGCAGGGCACACCGGCTCGGTTGAGCTTTTCAATCCAGTGCGCCTTGCTGCCCTTGCGAAAGGCTTCGGCCAGCAAGGCGTTGAGCGCCACCCGATGCTTTGAACGCAGCGCATTGCTTGCAAATCGCTCATCGCGAATGAGTTCGCTGCAATCGAGCGCCTCACAAAGCGTAAGCCACATCGCCTCGCCCGAAGCCCCGATGTTGACGTAGCCGTCAGAGGTGGGATAAGTCGAGGTGGGCATGCCCGTCGGATGATCATTACCCACCGAACGCGGTACTTCGCCATCGATCAAATAACGCGCCGCCTGGAAATCCATCAGGGCAATTCCAGCATGCAGCAGCGAGGATTGCACCCATTGGCCCCGACCCGATTGCTCGCGTTCAAGCAAAGCGGTCAGGATGCCAAGCGCACAAAATAGACCCGCAGCCATATCACAAACAGCGGCGCCTGCACGCATCGGCTCGCCGTCAACCGGACCGGTCACGCTCATCAGACCGCTCATACCCTGCGCGATTTGATCAAAGCCAGGGCGGTCGCGATAAGGTCCATCTTGACCGAAGCCGGAGATGCTCCCCAAAATGATCCGAGGGTTGACCTTGCTCAGCGATGCGTAGTCGATGCCAAGGCGATCTTTCACATCCGGCCGGAAGTTTTCGACCACCACGTCGGCTGTCTTGACCAATCCCAAAAAAAGTTCGAGCCCTTTGGGGTGCTTCAGGTTGAGTGTGACCGAGCGCTTGTTGCGGTGCAAATTCTGAAAATCATGCCCATCGCGCTCGCCGGTCATGGTGTCAGGCCGGCCGGTGGATTCGGCAGGCTCCACCTTGATCACGTCAGCACCAAAATCAGCAAGCTGCTTCACGCAGGTCGGCCCTGCCCGCACCTGCGACAGATCAAGCACCCGGAATCGGGCGAGTGCCCCTTCGGGCATGATGCTCGGCATAGCAAGCTCCAAGGCTGCAAAAAGAGACTGCAAGGTACACGAAGCGGGCCGACTCGGTTAAAGCTCCGTTCCACAAGCTATCCTTGGATTGGATGCGTTAAGAGCCGAGCAGCAAGCAGCCCTAGCTCAAACTTACAGGGGGACATTCGGCACCGAGAGCTTTTGACCGGTACACTTTCGCCGCTTCCGTACCGATTGCGCAACCTATTTATCTGGAGAAACTGTTCATGGAACACGCACTACCCCAACTGCCTTATGCGATGGACGCTCTTGCCCCGCATATCTCAAAAGAAACCCTTGAATTCCACTACGGCAAGCATCACCAGACCTATGTGACCAACCTCAATAACCTCATCAAAGGCACCGAGTTCGAACAATCGACGCTCGAAGATATCGTGATGAAGTCCTCGGGCGGGATTTTCAACAACGCAGCGCAGGTCTGGAACCACAGCTTTTACTGGAACAGCATGAAGCCCGACGGTGGCGGCGAGCCAAGCGGCGCCTTAGCCGCTGCCATCGACCACCAATGGGGCAGCTTTGCCGCCTTTCGGGAAGCCTTCACCAAGAGCGCGATCGGTAACTTCGGTTCGTCATGGACGTGGCTGGTCAAAAAAGCCGACGGCAGCCTTGATATCGTCAACACCAGCAATGCCGCAACGCCAATCACCCATGGCGATACCGCCTTGCTCACTTGCGACTTGTGGGAGCACGCCTACTACATCGATCACCGCAATCGACGCCCCGACTATCTCAACGGCTTTTGGGCGCTGGTGAACTGGGAATTTGCCGAAAAGAACTTCGCCTGAAACCCCAGAGGAACCGCCCTGAACCGATAAGGCAAGCCTCGCGCTTGCCTTTTTCACAGCCTCGCGCCGCCCCTGTCGCTAAGGGCATACAAAGGGAAACGCAGTCGCTTGCACTGGGCGCACTGCATCAATTGGCTCATCAAACTCGCGTGCATCATGCTCCCCTACGCCCTCACGATTTTTCTGTCTGCCTTTTTGCTGTTTCTCGTCCAACCGCTAATTGCCAAGCAGATCTTGCCCTGGTTTGGCGGGTCGGCATCGGTGTGGAACACCTGCATGTTGTTTTTCCAAAGCCTGCTGCTCGCAGGCTACGCCTACGCTGACCGCAGCGTTCAAGGCCTTAGCGCAAAGCGGCAAGTTGGTCTGCACGCGGTTTTACTTGCGCTCTCACTGCTTAGCCTTCCGATCATCGCAAGTGAAGCCTGGAAGCCACAAGGCGATGAAGATCCGATTTTGCAAATCCTTGGTCTGCTGCTTGCAACCATCGGTTTACCCTACGTGTTGTTGTCGACCACCACGCCCTTGATCCAGGCCTGGTACTGGCGCAGCTTTCGACAAGCCGTGCCGTATCGACTATTCGCCCTGTCAAACGCTGCGTCGCTGGCCGCTTTGCTCGGTTACCCGACCTTGATCGAACCCTTTTTCGGCGGCCGCGAGACCGCACAGATCTGGTCGGTTGCCTACGCGATGTTTGCCCTGCTTTGCGTTTGGGTAGGTCTGAAGTCCCTTCGCCAAACCGAGCCTTCGGCTTCAATCACGCCCTCGGAGCAGACAGGATCCGCCCCCCAGCCTGCCCTTTCTGTACGCCTTGCCTGGGTTCTCCTATCGGCTCTGGGCTCGGCAACCTTGCTTGCCGTGACCAATCACCTCACCCAAAACATCTCCTCGGTCCCCTTTCTTTGGGTCATGCCGCTGGCGCTGTATTTGGTGAGTTTTATCATTTGCTTTGATCGCCCAAGCTGGTATCACCGAGGGTTCTGGGGATCGGTTGCAGCCTTGAGTTTGCCTGCGATGGTTTATTTCGCTGACTCGCTCGCACTCTTTCAAGTCTCAGGACTTTACGCCGCAGGACTTTTTGTCGTCTGCATGTTTTGTCACGGTGAGCTCGCTTCCCTCAAGCCGCACCCGAGCCGCCTTACCGGTTTTTTTCTGGCGATGTCCTTGGGCGGCGCACTCGGTGCGCTCTCGATTGCGATCGCAGCGCCTTTGCTGCTGGATGGCTATTACGAGTTACACCTGACCGTTGCCGGTGTTGCGGCGATGCTTTTATGGCGCAGCTTGCAGGCGGCTTGGTTCTGGCGCCTGGGCAGCGGCGGGCTGCTGATCGGGGTGCTGGTGCTGATTAACCAGCAGCTTGATGACTACCGCTTGGGGATTCGCGAGATGGAGCGCAATTTCTATGGCGTTGTCCGCACCCGGGATTACCCTTCTGAGCCCGGCTTTCGCTACATGTTGCACGGCGCAATCAACCATGGCGGACAACTCCAGGGTGAGCCCTTTGAGATGATGCCTGCGACTTACTACAGCCCTGGCAGTGGCTACGGGCGACTCTTTGAGGCTATGCCTGAGGGTCCCAAACGGGTCGGACTGATCGGCCTGGGCGCAGGTGCACTTGCTGCCTACGCCAAAGAGGGCGATCAGTGGGTAATTTATGAAATCAATCCGGCGGTGGTCAGACTCGCTAAGAAAGAGTTCAGTTTTCTTCAACGCATGAAGGCGCCCTATGAGATTGTTCTCGGTGACGGCAGGCTAGCGCTCGAACGTGAAGCACCACGCCAGTACGATGTGCTGGCGGTTGATGCGTTTTCAGGCGATTCGATTCCCATGCATCTGTTGACCAAAGAAGCGATGGCAGCCTACGTCAAACATCTGGCGCCGGGCGGCGTCATCGTGTTTCAGGCAACCAATCGCTTTGTCGACTTACAGCCAGTTGCGAAACGTTTGGCCGACGCCTTCGGTCTGCAAGCGGTTCTGATTGAGGACAGCCCGGATTTCAAAACAGGGCCAGAACGTTGGTATTTGAATACCGATCAAATCGTGATGACAAAAAACAAGGCCCTTTTTGAGCACCCTGCTTTTAAGGAAGCCAAGCAAATTAAGTTGCGCGACGACGTTGGGGTCTTTACCGATGACCACTCCAATTTGCTGCGCATCCTCAAGCATTAAGCGTTTTGCCTTGTCGCTGCGCCCAAACTCCGGGCCGCACCGACAGGGCAACCACCAAACCGTAGGCAGCGATCGAACAGGCCACAGCCAGGTAGTAGCCGCTTGCACCGAGGGCAAGCGGACCTGCAAACCAGGAACCCAACAGCACCGCGATCATGATCCGACATAATCCAGCAAACAAAGGACCTTGCATGCGATTTGCGCCTTGCGCAGCGAAGTAAAGCGTCATACCCACGGAAAACGGCGCCAGTCCCCAACCAAGAAAAGACAGGGCACGGGTTGCCTGCTCGCGTACCGCTAAGTCGGTGGTCAAGAGCGCCGCAAGCGCCTCGGGCCAGATGGCAACCCACAGGCCAAAGGGCAGCGTCACGCAAAGCACCATGAATGCGCCGCTCCAGGCGATTCGTCTTGCCTCTTGCCAATTGCCCGAACCGACCGCATGGCCAACAAGCGCAGTTAGCGCTGCGCCCACCGCGAATGAGACCGGCACCATCAAAAACTCGATCCTTGCGGCAATCCCGTAAGCGGCCACATGGGCTGTTCCGAAGCTTGCCAGGCGGGCGTTCACCAAAAAGGTGGTGAAGTTGGCAATCAGCGCAAGCCCACAGGCGATCAGGCCCACAGCGAGGATTTTTTTGAACAAGACCAGCTGTACACGGATCGTCAGATCCGGAAAAAAACCCGCTTGTCCTGTGCGCAGCTTTTGCCACATCAGCCAGGCCGCAACCGAAAAGACCAGCGCCTGAGCAAGTCCAAGGCCTGCGAGTCCGAAATCCAGAACGAGCGAAAAAAGCGGCATCAGCAAGCAAAGGACGAGCCACGCGGCCACCATCAGGCGCCCCACAATCCGGTGCTGCCCGCCACCGCGAAGGATTGCCGCGCAGGTGTTCACAAGCCAGGCGGGGACCGCGGCAAGTCCGAAGGCAGCAAGTGGATAAAAGCGATGCAACTCGGCGATTTCCTCACTCGCGAGCCGTGCAACAAGCCAGGGCAGCAAGAGGCTAAGCGGGATCGCAAAAAGAAGGCCCGCGATCAGCGCAATGCATAAGGCGTGTTTGACCAGCGCGCTGGCCTCAAGGCTGTCGCCCGCGCCGAGGGCTCGGGCGATTGCAGACGACACACCACCGCCCATCGCACCTGCAGAGGTTTGCTGCAGTAAAAGAGAAAAGGGCAGCGCGATCGACCAAGCGGTCAGTGCATCGGTTCCGAGCCGCGCAGCCAGCAAGGTCTCGACAAATTGGGTAAAAACTTGCGCCGCCGATACCGCCGCCGAGGGCGCGGCAAGCGCAAGAATACGGGCGATCAAGCCGGTTTATCGCTGTGCAAACGACCTGCGGTTGCCCAGTCCGAAGCTTTGATATCTGCAAAAATGATATCGACCGATTCCGGCGAACAGGCCAGGGTTTCAGTCGCCACCCGGGTGAGTTGTTCAGCAAAAGCGCGTTTTTGCTCGAGGCTTCGTCCTTCAAACAAGCTGACCTGAATCAAGGGCATGGCGGAGAACTCCTAAGAGATGTTAGAACGATTGGCAAGGCAAGCTCGAAGTGTTGCACAATCTCAAGCATGGCCCATGCAGCAATCGCCAGTAATCTGGCCTTTCTCAAACGCGTGCCGCTGTTTTATGGTCTGCACGAGAGTGCGCTTGAGCGCCTTGCAACATCGAGCACCCGGAGAAGCTTTGCCAAGGGCAAGATCGTGGTGCAAGAGGGCGAACAGTCGCACAGTATGTTTGTGATGCTCTCGGGCCGCGCCAAAGTGCAGCGCGCTGATGCCGAGGGCAAAGAGGTGATTCTTGCCGTTCTTGGGCCCGGTGAGTTTTTTGGCGAGATGAGCCTTATCGATGAGGAACCGCGCTCGGCGACCGTCGTCACGCTCGATCCCTGCGAATTCATCGCAATCACCAAAGAGGCTTTTCAGTTCTTGATCGCGCAAAACAACGAAGTCTGCTTGCGGATCATGCGCGGCCTGGTGCAAAGGCTTCGTGAGGCCGACCAGCGCATCGAGACGCTTGCCTTGCTCGATGTCTACGGCAGGGTTGCCCAGGTCCTTCTCGAGTTCGCGGAAACCGATGCCGGCAACTATGTGGTCAAGGATCGAATCGCAAGGCAGGATATCGCCAAAATGGTCGGCGCTTCGCGTGAAATGGTCTCAAGGGTCATGAAGGCGCTTGAAACCGAGGGCTACATCGAATCCATGCCTGAGGGCAGACTCTTATTGCACGAGCGACTTCGGCTGCTAGCCAGTTCTTGATATGGGGCTTTGGCGTGTACCGCTGTTGATCGGCGCGGCAGGATGGCTGCTCGGCTTGATCCTCGCTAGCGGCCTGCCCTGGCCAGGAACGCTGCAGCGGATGGCGGAGTTGCTTGGCGATCAGTGGCACCGGGTCAGCGCAAGCGATGAGACCGAATCGCGCGTGGTGATCGTCGATATTGACGAAGCGAGCTTAAAGGCGCTGGGCTCCTGGCCTTGGGAGCGCAAGGTGCTCGCCAGCTTGATCAACCGCCTCTTTGACACCCATCAGGTTGCTGCAGCAGGGCTCGATTTGGTCTTGCCTGAAGCTCGTGATCGCCAGGGCGACAACGCGATTCAGCAGCTTTTGCAAAACCATCCGCTGGTGCTGTCCCAGGCCTTCGGCTTGGGACAGTCGCAGCCAGCCGATGCCGGCGAAGTCACCAGCAGTTGGCCCGCATCGGTCGTATTTGCATCGGGGGTTTCAATCATCGAAGCCAGCGGACATGTCGGCCATCATGCAGGACTGCAACCCCGATGCACCGGGCACATCAGTTGGATGCCGGAAGATGATGGCGTGGTGAGGCGATTGCCGCCACTATTGCGCTACCGTGATCAGTGGCACGCGAGCCTGTCGCTTGCGGTCCTAGCCTGCATGGGGCTGGTCCCTGAGAAAGCTTCGATCACGCCACGCTGGCCAGCCGGTCAGATGCTTTCTACCGGAGTCCTTGACCTTGCAAGCGATGCGCAAGGCCTTTGGTCAATCCCCTACGCCCGCTCAAACCGAGCCTGGCTCAGCGTACCCGCTTACTTGGCCTACGAGTCGGCCGAACCGATCCCTGCGCTTCGGGGGGCCATCGTGCTGATCGGTTCGTCTGCGCTTGGCGTGAGCGACCGCGTCGCTACCCCGATGGCCGCCTCGCAAGCCGGCGTGGTTGTGCACGCGCAAGCGACCGCTGCCCTGCTCGATCAGATTTCGCAGATCGACCCTCATGAACAATCAAGCTGGCTTGGTATCCGAGCCTGGACGCTGATCCAGTTGCTCAGCCTTGTTTGCATCGCGCTGCTGATCATCAGTTGTCGTTATCGACGCTACCTGAGCCTGGCGCTGCTGGGCCTCATCGGCAGCAGCATCCTTATCGGGGTTGCGCTCAAACTCACCGATACGCAGCAATTGCAACTGGTTGCCGGACCACCGATCGGGATCATGCTTGCCGCTCTCACAAGTCTTGGCTGGGGGCTTCGCAGCGAGCGGCACACCGCGGGCCGACTGCGCCGGCTCTTTGCCGATTACGTGCCATCGAATGTGCTCGACCAGCTGCTTGCCGAAGGTTCCTCCCAGCGCCTTGCGCCCTCGCGCGAGCAACTGGTGGTGATGTTTGTCGATGCCGTCGGGTCAACCCGTCTTGCTAGACAGCAAAGCCCCGAGGCATTTGCCCAGAATCTGCGCTCGCAGCTCGATGCATGGACCAGCCTTGTTCATCAGCACGGAGGCACGCTTGACAAATACCTCGGCGATGGTTTGATGGCCTTTTGGGGAGCACCACTTGCTTCGCCCAGGGACGCCGATCGCGCACTGATGGCAGCCCTGGCGATTCAACAATCACCCGGTCTTTCCAAGCGCATTGGCCTGGCCTGCGGCGAGGCCTTGGTCGGAGACCTGGGCACGAGCATGCGTCGCAGCTACACGGCGCTCGGCGAAGTGGTCAATCGCGCTGAGCGACTGCAACGTGAGGCGCAAGCGGATGGCATTTTGCTCGATGAGCAACTCGCCAGTCGACTCACAACCCACAGGGTTGTGGCTTGTGGTGCGCGGCTTCTGCCTGGCTATGATGGTGAGGTTCAGACCTATCGCCCGGCCTAGGCCAAAGCTGCTGCAATCGCGCTGCGGTGCCGGCTGAGTCAGTCTGTGGGTGCAGGCGATGAATGCTGCGCAGGCGTCGCCTGCCATCGTCACTGCGCTCAAGGTGCAACACCACATCGACTGCAGCGCTGATTTGCGAGGCAAGCATGTCGGGATGCGACTGGCCCAGCGCGATTGCCGCCATCGAGGCCAATCGCACCAGGGCGTCGTTGGCCGAGTTTGCATGCACGGTTCCCATCGAGCCGCGATGGCCGGTGTTGAGCGCTGCAAGCAATTCGATCACCTCATCGCCCCTTACCTCGCCAATGATCAAGCGATCCGGACGCATCCGAAGCGCATTACGCAAAAGCATGCGCATGGTGATCTCCCCCTTGCCCTCAAGATTGGGAGGACGCGCCTCAAGACGCACCACATGCGGCTGCGAAAGCTTCAACTCGGCCGCGTCTTCAAGCGTGAGAATTCGCTCGCTCGCATCGATGCAGGATGACAGTGCATTGAGCAAGGAGGTCTTTCCCGCGCCGGTTCCACCGCTGATGATCAGATTCAGGCGCTGCCTCACCAAATCCTCAAGCACTGCTACCGCTTGCGGCGACATCGAGCCAGCGTCGACCCAGTGCGCAAGCGTCCTTGGCCCGCCAATGAAGCGTCGAATCGAAAGCTGCGGACCGTCGACCGCAGCTGGGCGAACCACCGCATTGACCCTTGAGCCGTCGGGCAGTCGTGCATCGGCCATCGGTGAGGATTCATCGATGCGCCTGCCACCTCGTGAAACAAGCCGGTCCATGATCCGCAAAAGCTGCGCTTCGTCGTCAAAGCGCAAGGCACTTTGAAACAGCCGTCCTTCTCGTTCATACCAGATTGCCTGCGGGCCATTAACCAGGATATCGCCGATCGTCGGGTCCGCAAGCAAGGGCTCAAGCGGCCCGAGCCCCATCAAATCGCGCTGAATGCGATGCAAACGCTCAGGCTCAAGCCCACCGCTTTGTTCGCTCAGTTCGCGGGAAAGTTCGTTGCGCAGGCTCTCTTGCAACTGGTCTGTCGACATCCGGGCCAGCGCACGCGGACCATGCTCGCCGAGCAGCCGCTCCACTGCGCGTTGTTGAATGCTTCGGTCCTGCCAGTTCATCAGACCGCCCCTTGCGCACGAACAAGCCGGCGCGGCGTGACCACAAACACCAGTTCGCTATGGTGTTGATGACGATCGTTTCCCGCAAGCCAGCCACCAAGCCTGGGCCAGTCGATCAGTCCAGGAAGCCCCCGCCGCGACTGCTCATCGCCAAAGTTGATCAAACCCCCGACCACGTAGCTTTCACCATCCTCAAGGGTCACGGTTGTCGAAGCCTTACGAACGGTCACCAGGGGCAGCACCGACGTGCGTTCACCCGCGCTCACCACCGCGCCTTCGCGCGATAACTCCGAAACCTCGGGGGCCACCCTCAGCTCAATCCGCCCGTCGCTCATCAGCCTGGGCGTGAATTTCAGGCTTACCCCATATTCGCGCTCGTCTAGGCGGGTGTTCATGCTCAGCTGATCGCCCTGACCCTGCTGAATCGAGATCGGGATATAGACCTTCCCACCTGACAAAAACTGCGCTTCGCTGCCGCTTTGTGCCATCAGATTGGGCTGCGCCAGCAGCCGCCATTGCGAGCGCATTGCCTCGGCATCAACCCCCAGGACCGAAGCCCCGCGCATCAGCCGAACAAGCGCTGCTGCACCACGCGAGAACCCCGCTTGCGCGCTCCATTGGCCAAAGCTCGCCGAAATTGGTTGCTCTTTTCCAAGCTGCCAGTCAATACCGAGCTTATCGAGCAAACGCGATGAAACTTCGGCGATTCGTACCTCCAGCATCACTTGCTCGGGCGTCCGAACCTGCAACCAGTTCATCAGGCGCAGGCCCTCCAAGGCTTGCGATTTGAGCCACTCCTGAAGCAAGGCCTCAAGCAGCTTGCGGTCTTCAGCCTGCGCAACCTCGCCCTCAAGGAGGATGATCGAACCCTGCGCGCTCAGGCTTGGTCGGGGTGCTGACCAGGGTGAACGCTTCGTTTCCTGCAACACCCAGTGCGCGATCAGCGCTTCGGCCGGGCTTAAATCGATTTGCACTTCAACCTGCCAGGCTTTGCACTGGCCTCCCTGCTCGTGCTGAGCGGCATCGAATCCGAGCCTCAGAAGGCTTTGTCCTGGCTTTTCGCCTTTGAGCAGATGCATGTTGTGAGGTCCCGCTTGCACCGTAAGCACATCCGGCCGGGAATTCCAGCGCGTCCGCTCTTGGGTGGCTGAAAGCGCCACCGCGCGGACTTCGCCAAGCTTTAAGGCGATCGGCTGCGCCTCGATGGCACACGCGGCCAGCGCCAGCGCGCTTGCCGCATCGGCAGGGTTTGCGCGGCTGTTGACATGTTGGAAGGCAACCAGGAGCGTGAGGATTGATAAAAAGAGAAAGCTGGGAAAGCGGCTGAACATGGGAGACCTCGATGCTGTTGATGGGAGACGTCAAGCCTTGGGCTTACCGGGCAAAAGTCATCCCTTTGGCCGATTGACTTACCGGCTGCGGTGTAAGATCCGTGCGTTGCGCCACCAGGCGTTCTCGATCAAGGGCAAGCATGGCCGGTCATTCGAAGTGGGCCAATATTCAGCACCGCAAAGGCCGACAAGACGCTAAACGCGGCAAACTCTTCACCCGACTCATCCGGGAAATTACCGTCGCAGCGCGCATGGGTGGCAGCGACAGCGATACCAACTCACGACTGCGGCTGGCTATGGACAAGGCCTCCGAAGCCAATATGCCCAAAGACACGGTGCAACGCGCAATTGCGCGCGGCGCAGGCGGTCTTGAAGGGGCCAATTACGAAGAAATCCGTTACGAAGGCTATGGCATTGCCGGTGCTGCGATCATTGTTGATTGCATGACCGATAACCGCACCCGAACCGTGGCCGAGGTGCGCCATGCTTTCTCAAAACACGGCGGCAATCTTGGCACCGACGGCTCGGTGGCCTTTCAGTTCCGTCATTGCGGTCAATTTATCTTCGCGCCGGGCACCTCGGAAGAGCGGGTGATGGAAGTCGCGCTCGAAATCGGCGCAGACGATGTGATTCGAGGCGATGACGAGTCGCTTGAAGTGATCTGTGAGCCTGCACAGTTTGCCGCTCTGAGTCGAGCGCTGGCAGGCGCAGGCCTGAAAAGCGAGCTTTCCGGTCTTGTCATGAAGCCCGATAACGACATCCTGCTGCAAGGCGAGGAAGCCGAGCGGATGCAAAAACTCATGGATGCGCTGGAAGGCCTCGATGACGTTCAGGAGGTCTACACCAACGCCTCCTTCGAGCAGGCATGAAGCTGCTTGTCATCGGCTCGGGCGGGCGCGAACACGCGATTGCCTGGAAGCTCGCGCAGTCAGGCAAAGTCACCCAGGTTTACGTGGCGCCAGGCAATGGCGGAACCGCCCACGAACCCAAGCTCCAAAACCTTGCGATCAGCGACCACCTGAGCCTTGCTGACTTTGCGCAGCGCGAAGGCATCCGTTTCACCGTGGTCGGTCCCGAGGCACCGCTTGCAGCTGGCATCGTGGACTACTTTCAAGCGCGAAAGCTGGCGATTTTCGGCCCGAAACAAAGCGCAGCCCAACTGGAATCGTCCAAAGACTTTGCCAAGCAATTCATGAAACGCCATGGCATCCCGACGGCTGAGTACCAGAGCTTTACGGACGCCGAAGCGGCGCATCGCTATGTGGATGCTCGCGGCGCACCGATCGTGATCAAGGCCGACGGACTCGCAGCCGGCAAGGGTGTGGTTGTTGCGCAGTCGCTTGACGAGGCCCATCAGGCTATCGACTGGATGCTGAAAGACCAAAGTTTTGGCGAGGCCGGCGCCCGCGTGGTGATTGAAGCCTTTTTGGAGGGCGAAGAAGCAAGCTTTATTGCGATGGTCGATGGCGAGCATGTGCTTGCGCTGGCCTCAAGCCAGGACCATAAACGGCTTGGCGATGGCGATACCGGCCCGAATACCGGTGGCATGGGAGCCTACTCGCCTGCGCCCGTGGTCACACCCGCAATCCACGCTTTTGTGATGCGGGAGGTGATGAATCGCGCAGTCAGAGGCATGGCTGCCGAAGGCCGCCCCTACCTTGGCTTTCTGTATGCAGGCTTGATGATCGACGCAAATAAAAGCGTGCGCGTTCTCGAGTTCAATTGCCGGCTCGGCGACCCCGAGACGCAGCCGCTGATGGCGCGCCTGAAAAGCGATTTGGTCGATTTGATAGAAGCCGCGCTGGCCGGAAAACTCAATCAAATCGAAGCGCAGTGGGACCGTCGGCACGCCGTCGGTGTGGTCCTGGCAGCCAGGGGCTACCCGCATCAGCCTTTGACCGGCGATGTCATTGGCGGTTTAAAAAACAAAGGCGCAGCGGCATGCCTTGGACAGTCAAGCGATCAGGATCACTTCACCGCGCCGGAGCGATTGGTCTTTCAGGGTGGAACCGAGATTCGTGCCGGTCAGCTGCTCAGTAGCGGCGGACGGGTGCTTTGCGCCGTCGGCATGGGTGACAGCATCAAGCTTGCCCAGCAGCAAGCCTATGAGAGCATCGAACAGATCCAACTCGAAGGCTCGCAGTATCGCAAGGACATCGCCTGGCGAGCTCGCCGCAACAACGGTTCGGGTATTTAGAGCGTTGACCTGCCTCAGACCCACCCCGAGGATGCATCGGTCATGACAAGCATGATGGACCAGGCCAAGCGCTATTTTGTCGCTTTGCAAGCCAGCATCGTTGAGGCGCTCGAAGCACTCGACGGCAAGGTCTTCGCCCACGATCAGTGGCTGCGCCCTGAAGGTGGAGGAGGAATCTCCCGGGTTCTTGAGCAAGGTCAGTTGTTTGAGCGGGCTGGCTGTAATTTTTCGCATGTGATGGGCGATCGGCTTCCGCCTTCGGCAAGTGCGCATCGGCCCGAACTGGCTGGGCGGCGCTGGGAGGCGATGGGGGTATCGCTTGTGCTCCATCCGCTCAACCCCTACGTCCCGACGGTACACATGAACGTTCGCATGTTTTTAACCTTCGATGACGATAAAAACAATCACAATCCAGTAGGATGGTGCGGTGGGGGTATGGATTTGACGCCTTATTACGGTTTTGAAGAAGACGCTCGACATTTTCACCAGCAGTGTAAAAACGCGCTCGATCCTTTTGGTTCGCACTGGCATCCGCGCTTCAAAAGCTGGTGTGATCGCTATTTTTACTTGAAACATCGACAAGAAGCGCGAGGCATCGGCGGCATTTTTTATGACGATTTGAGCGAGCCGGATCTCGATCAGGCCTTTGCGCTCACCCGCTCGGTGGGCGATGCCTTTTTGAAGGCCTATGAGCCTATCGTTGAGAGAAGGCGACACCACGACTATGGGGAGCGCGAACGGGATTTTCAGGCTTATCGCCGCGGCCGGTATGTGGAATTCAACCTGGTGTTTGATCGTGGCACCTTGTTCGGTTTGCAGTCTCAGGGACGCACCGAATCGATCCTGATGTCAATGCCACCGCTCGTGAAATGGCGTTATGACTGGCAGCCGCAGCCGGGCAGCCCTGAAGCGGCGCTGTATCAGATGATTCAGCCAAGGAATTGGGTCTGACCCGCCTCGCTGACCCTCAGGTCGCAAGCTGGGCCTGGCTTGGCGGCAGCTTCGATCCACCGCACCTGGGCCACCTCGCCCTGGCACATGCCGCAAAGCTTGCACTCGGACTCGACCGGCTCAGCTTTCTGCCCACCGGACAGTCCTGGCAAAAGCAGGCCACGCGAGCAAGCAGTCCACTGCGTCAACCCTCGGCTGCGCAACGCGTCGCGATGCTTGAACACCTGATTCCTCGCGTCGATCGCTCAGTTTTTACCATCGATACCCGCGAAATCGAGCGCTTTGAAAAGACCAAGCAGGCAACCTTCAGCATCGATACGGTGCGCGAACTTGCCCTGCAATACCCGCATGAGCGACGCGTGCTGATTCTTGGTGCCGACCAGCTTCGCAACCTGGCAAGTTGGAAGTCGTACGACGCCTTGCTCGATTATGTGCATCTTGCGGTCACAACCCGGCCGGGCTTCGGACTGCGGGATTTGCCAGAGCCGGTTGATGAGCTCGTGAGGCGTTATGGGCGTGATAGTTTGCCGTCGAGCAAGCAGGGCCATATTGTGTTTTTTTCGATGTCGCCGGTACCGATTTCTTCAACGCTGCTTCGTCAGGAGCTTGCGCTATGGCTGGCGCAAACGCAAGGCCGTGCCACAACGGGTACTGAATGGGCAACGCTTGAGCGTTTCCTTGGCAAAGCTTTATTGGACTATATTGAAGAACATCGGCTCTACGGACCGATACCCGAAGCAAGCAACCAGGATCCTAAAAGATCTAATTGAAGGAACGATATGGATATAAGAAAACTTCAGCGGATCATCGTGGATGCGCTTGAAGATGTCAAGGCACAAGATATCAAGGTGTATAACACCGGCGCTCAGAGTGACCTATTTGACCGGGTGATCATTGCAAGCGGTACATCAAACCGCCAAACCAAAGCGCTCGCCTGGCGGGTTGCCCAACAGGTCAAAGCAGCCGGCGGTGAGATTCTGGCGATCGAGGGTGAGGCCACGGGCGAGTGGGTGCTGGTTGATGCGGGTGATGCGGTGGTTCACATCATGCAACCGGCCATACGCAGCTACTACCGGCTCGAAGAACTCTGGGGCGAGAGGCCGGTGCGCATGAAGCTTGGCGCAGCCAGCGTGCGCAGCGCCGCAAAGACCCCGCTGTAAAGCGCATGCATGCGAAGTCTTGTGCTTTCTGTTGGCCATAAGCCTCCCTCATGGATTGAGCAAGCCTGCACACACTACGCCTCGCGCCTGCCCAAAGACTGGCAGATTCAATGGCGGGAACTTCGCGCTGAACCCCGTGCGAACCATGCCTCAGCCGAGCAGTGCAAAGAGCGTGAGGCGCAACGCATTCAAGCCTCGCTGCAGGCGAGCCCCGCCTTGCTGGTGGCACTCGATGAACGCGGCAGCAAGCTGACTTCAAGCGAGTTTGCGGCCCAGTGTCAGCGCTGGCACGAGCAAGGCGACGAACCCGCCTTTGTGATCGGCAGCGCCGATGGCTTGCACGCCAGCATTCGCGATCAGGCCAAGCTCATCTTGCAACTCTCGGCCATGACCTTGCCCCACGGCCTGGTCAAGGTACTCATCGCCGAGCAATTGTTTCGGGCTTGGTCCATTTTGCAGCAGCATCCCTACCATCGCGCTTAAAGGGCGACTGTGCTGCCGATCTACCTTGCATCGAAAAGCCCGAGGCGACTTGAACTGCTACAGTTTTTGCCCGTTGTTGTTGAACTGCTGCTACCGCAAGCCGATGAAGACGCCGAAGCGCTTGAGGCGCTTATCGATCACGAGTCGCCAGGCGATTACGTCAAACGCGTGGTCTTGGCCAAAGCTGCAGCGGCGCTGGCGCGCATGCAGGCGCGAGGCTTGCCGCCGCGGCCTATTCTGGTTGCCGACACAAGCGTTGCCTTGGGCGGGAAGATTTTTGGCAAACCGATCGATGCCGAGGATGCCTGCCGCATGCTCAAGCAATTATCGGGACGGCGCCATCGCGTGATCACCGCGGTGGCCTGTGTGAGAACCAACGGTCGCATTATCCTGCGCAGCGAAGTCTCAACCGTATGGTTTGCACGACTGCAAGCGGCTGAGATCGAAGCCTATGTGGCCAGCGGCGAGCCCATGGATAAAGCCGGCGCCTACGGCATACAGGGCGCTGCAGGCAGCTTTGTGCGACGTATCGAAGGCACACAAAGTGGCATCATGGGTTTGCCGCTTTACCTCACAGCCCGTGTTCTGGGACTGCGCCAAAAACATGCTTGAAGAACTCCTCATCCAGGCTTGCGGCTATGAAACGCGGGTGGCGCTGGTCCGTCAGGGCATGGTCCAGGAGGTGTTGATCGAACGCGCAGCCACCCGGGGCCTGGTGGGCAACATTTATCTGGGAAAGGTCAATCGCGTGTTGCCCGGGATGCAATCGGCTTTCATTGACATCGGGCTTGAACGCGCAGCCTTTTTGCATGTCGCCGATCTTTGGCAGGCCCGGCAACTTGGTGCACGTCAGGAGCAACGGGATGAGCAGCGGCTGAGTGCGATTCACATCGAAAAGACCTTGTTTGTGGGGCAACCCTTGCTGGTTCAGGTCATCAAGGATCCGCTAGGCACCAAGGGGGCAAGGCTCTCCACCCAAATCAGCATTGCCGGAAGACTCCTGGTTTATCTGCCGCAGTCAAAACATATCGGGATCTCCAGCCGCATCGATCAGGAAAACGAGCGCGAGGCCCTACGTCAGCGCTTGCAGTCACTGATTCCGGATGAGGAACGTGGCGGATTCATTGTTCGCACATCAGCAGAACAGGCCGAGGACGCTGCGCTTGCAATCGATATCGCCTACCTACGGCAACGCTGGCAGGAGATTTTGCGGCTGAGTCAACAATTGCCTGCAAGCTCGCTGCTCTACCAGGAGTTGAGCCTGAGCGAGCGCTGTTTGCGCGACATGGTGGCTGAGGCCACCGCAAGCGTGCGGGTTGATCAAGCCAGCGAACTCGAGCACCTGATCCGCTTTGCGCGCGCTTACATGCCCGCTGTGGAAGCAAAGATTCGGATGTACCGCGGCGATCGTCCGATCTTTGATTTATACGGGATTGAGGCAGAAATTGAGCGCGCGCTTGCCCGCCGGGTTGACCTCAAGTCGGGCGGCTATTTGATCATTGATCAAACGGAAGCCTTAACCACCATCGATATCAACACAGGCGGTTATGTGGGCGGCAAAAATTTTGATGACACCGTCTTCAAGACCAACATGGAGGCTGCCCATACGATCGCAAGACAGCTGCGCTTGCGCAACCTTGGCGGGATTATCGTGATCGATTTTATCGATATGCAACATCAACATCATCGCGAGGCGGTGTTACAGGAGTTGCGAAAAGCGCTGGCAGCCGACCGCACCCGAAGCTCCGTGCTGGGCTTCACCGGTCTGGGCCTGGTTGAAATGACCCGCAAGCGCACACGCGAGTCGCTCGCACACGTTCTTCGTGAAGCCTGCCCGCTGTGTGAAGGCAAAGGCGAAGTAAAAACCGCAAGAAGCATCTGTTATGAAATCCTGCGCGAAATCCGGCGCGAGGCTGGTCAATTCGATCCGCAAGGCTTTCGAATCATCGCAAGCCCTCTGGTTATCGATCTCTTTCTCGATGAAGAATCGGCAAGCCTTGCGAGTCTGACTGAAGACATCGGAAAGCCGCTGTCGCTTGCCGTGGAGGCAAGCTACAGTCAGGAACAGTACGACATTGTGCTGAACTAAGCCTGCCTTTTACTTCGCTTGCGCTTTCTCGCGCGGCACACGACCGAGCATGTAAAACTCAGGATTGGGCATCATGCCCGACAGATTCGCCATTCGGTTGCTGAGGGCAAAAAAAGCGGCGATCGCCCCGATGTCCCAGGCATCCTCGTCATTCAATCCATGCTCATAAAGCATCTCAAAATCGGGGTCGTCGATGGTGTCCGACTCAAATGCAACCCGCATTGCAAAATCGAGGATGGTGCGCTGCCGCGGGCTGATGTCAGCTTTGCGATGGTTAATCGCGATTTGATCTGCAATCAGAGGTTTCTTTTCAAAAATTCGCAACAAGGCACCGTGGGCAATCACGCAGTAAAGGCATTGATTCGCTGCGCTGGTCGCCACCACAATCATTTCGCGCTCGGCCTTTGTCAGGTTGCCCTCCTTGAGCATCAAGGCGTCGTGATAAGCAAAAAAAGCACGAAACTCTGCGGGACGGCGCGCAAGTTTAAGAAAAACGTTGGGCACAAATCCTGATTTTTCCTGCACTTTCAGCATTGCCTCTCGGATATCGGCGGGCACCGATTCAAGCGCAGCAAGGGGGTAGCGTTCAGACATCATCATTTCTCCAGGTTAGATTGCATCGAATTCGGCACTGCCGCCAGGCGATAGCGCAGGTAAGTTCCCCAGGCATTTGCCAGGGCCAGTCGTAAACCGTTATAACCATCAAAACACCCAAGCCTGATCACGAAGCCGCGGATGAAGGTCCACAAGCCATGCAATAAGCCATGCACTGCGCCTACCGGGCCGCGCGCACGCATACGATCCACGCTAAGGCGGGCATACAGGCTTGCCTTCTCCATTGCATCGTGCCAGTCTCGAATCGATTCATGCAGCAAAAACCCGGGCAAGAGCGCTGTTTGACCCTGAACCTGCAAAGACTCGTGCACAGCCAGCGATGAAAATCGCGCGCTGCCGCGACGAAAAAGCCGCAGCACCTTATCGCGGCCCCAGTCGCCAAATCGCATGTACTGACCGGCAAAACTCGAACGCCTGCGAAACTGAAAAGCGACGATCGCAGCATCAAGCTGATTGGCGCTATGGCTATCTGGCGTGTTCACACAGGCATGCACCGCCGCCCTAAGGACCGGATCAAAATGTTCATCGGCATCCACCGACAGCACCCATAAGCCCTTTGCGAGATCGAGGGCTCGATTCTTCTGAGGACCGAAACCCGGCCAATCGGTTTGCACGACTTTCGCTCCGTAGCGCTCGCAAATCGATTGCGTGCCGTCGGTCGATCCAGAATCGAGCACAATCAGTTCATCGTGCTCGGGAAGCGAAGCAAGGCAGCGCTCGATGGCGTGCGCCTCGTTCAGCGTGATGATGATCACCGAAAGCCGAATCAAGGTCTGGCCTTGTCACGACGCCGCGATCGCCGGTCCCGGGACTGGGCTTTGAGCGCTTGTTGGGCGTCAGCAGACTCAGCGGAGGTTTGAACCGCGCTTGTCGAATGGGGCGAGCGCAAACCCGCCAGACAAAGCACCATGAGCACCAGGAACATCCGCGAGGAAGCGCCATCATGGGTCCAGGTATTGAGCAGACTGCCGGCTGCGAAGGTCGCAATCAGCAGCCTGCAAAACACAGCCTCAAATCCTGCCAGCCAGGAGCTTGCCTGCCAAAGCGCGACAAGAAGACCTAAAAATAAGAACAATCCAATCAAGCCCTGTTCGACGGCGATTTGGACATAACTGCTGTGTGGATTGGCACTGATGGCCGGGCCCTCAACCTGCGGCTGCAAACCGCGATAAACCTCGGGCCAGCTCCCCATGCCGTGACCGATCAAAGGTTTATCGCGAAGAGCGATAAACCCTGCACGCCAGTAAGCCGCTCTCAAGCCCTCACTGTTTTGTTCGGCCTGGTGAAGCTGAGAGGCCTGGTAGCGTTCAAGCTGCAGTGCTTCACTGATCCGTAACTGCAGCGCCGGGTTGAGTGCGATACCGGCTGCGGCGATCGCAGCCGATGCAAGCAGCACGCGCGCACGCCAGGGCCTTAACGATGCCTCATAGGTGAGCGCCACCAATAGGCCAATGCCCAGGGTAAAAAAACCGGTGCGATTGCCGATGATGAATAAGGGCAATGTGAGAAGTACGGCGATCACCCAGCGCCAGCGGCCTTCCAGCCAAATCAGGGCAAGCAATGCGCCAAGGCTCAGAATCCAACTCGCTTCGATGTTGCCGTGCGGTATGCGCCGGTTCATGCACTCATAAGCATGCGGAAAGGGGCTGGGATCGATCGCACAATCCATACCGACATAAAGCGACCAGAGGGCCACGATCAGTTGAACCGCGACGAAGGCCCGCCAAATCCCCTGACGCACCTCATCGGTCATCATGAATCCCACCGCTGGGATCAAGATCAGCCAGCGTGACCAATCGGAGATCACCGGCAGCAAGCGATCAGCCTCAGTCCAAAACAGCGAGACCAGGCCCCAGAGCAGGAAAAGTAGTGCCGACAGCACGAGCGGTAAGCGCGAAAAGCGCTGCTTCAAAAGCGCAGGCTCAATCGCTGCCAGGCTGACGAGAAGGGTCACAGCAAAACCGAGCGATAAACCCGCGATCCCAAAGCTGCCCATGCAAACCGTGATGAGCAAACAAGGCCCCCAAATGCGCCGTGCCAGATTCATTGCTTGAGCCCTCGTTGAGCGTGATCGTTTTGCATCATCGTTAGAGCAATTCACCGCCCTGACAAAGCCTTGCATAAAGGCCATTGTGTGCGAGCAAGTTGGTATGTGTACCGCTTTCAACAATCCGACCGGCATGCATGACCACAATCCGGTCTGCATGCATCACCGTTGATAAGCGGTGCGCGATGGTCAGCGTTGTGCGCCCCTTCATGAGGGTTTCCAAAGCGGCTTGAACCGCGCGCTCTGATTCGCTGTCAAGCGCCGATGTGGCTTCATCCAGAATCAGAATCGGCGCGTCCTTCAGTAAGGCGCGGGCGATCGCCAATCGCTGCCTTTGTCCGCCTGACAGGCGGGCGCCGTTTTCGCCGATAAAGCTCTCAAGGCCTTGGGGCTGCGCGTCGACCCATTCAAGCAAGTGCGCATGGGCAAGCGCCTCACGAATCGCCTGCTGACTTGCGCCACGCTGGGCACCGTACGCCACGTTTGCCGCGATGCTGTCGTCAAAAAGGCGCAGATCCTGGCTCACGATTGCGATCTGACGCCTGAGAGCTGCCAGTGGAATATCGTTGATGTCGATACCGTCAATGAAAATTCGCCCCTGCTGCGGCCGATAAAGCCTGGGAATCAGATTCACTAGACTGGTTTTGCCCGAGCCTGAAGGTCCTACCAACGCCAGATGCTCGCCTGCCTTCAGACTCAGATTGATATCGCACAATGCAGTGGTGGCTGCACCCGGATAGCTTAATCCGACCTGCTCAAGACGCAAAGCGCCTTGCAGGCGCGAAATCGACGCCTTTCCATGGTCTTGCTCGCGCGTCTCATCGATAAGCGCAAAGACCGATTCGCAGGCTGTGATGGTGGTTTGAATCGGGCCACCGAGACCAGAGAGGTTTCGTAATGGTGCAAGCAGCATCAACAAAGCGGTCACAAACGAAACGAAGCTGCCAACCGATGAAGCCTGCTGACGCGACTGCTCCATCGCCACCACAAGCACCACCGAGATCGCCACCGCGGCAATCAACTGGTTGGCCGGCGATCCCAGCGCAGCCATCGCTGAAAAACGCCGCGAAACCTGGCGCAGGCGTTTCGTGACCCTTGCAAAACGCTCGCGTTCCATCGGTTGCCCACCGTCGATCTTGATCACCCGCTGCGCACCGATGCTTTCGTCCACGCGTTGCGTGAGTTCGCCCATGGTTTGCAAGGCATCAGCGCTAAGCTTTCTCAGGCGACGGTTGATGCTGACCATTGTCAGGGCAATGGCCGGGCCCATGGCAACCATGATCAGCGTCAGTGCCCAGTTCAACCAACACAGCCAGGCCAGTAGCCCGATCACCGTAATCGAGTCACGAACCAGAATCGTCAGACTTCGTGCGCCCGCGCTCATGACCTGAGCGGCATCATGGGTCAATTGCGAGATCAGCGGCCCGCTGCTGCTTTGATCAAAGCGCAAAGCAGGCAAATGCAATAAGGTTTCGTACATATCCCGGCGCAAGTCTTCAAGCACATGGGATTCGACCCAGCCAATACCGGTTGAAGCTGCAACAAGGCAAAGCCCCCGCGCGAGCATCAGGCCAATCACTGCAACAGGTACTTGCCAGAGCGCAAGATCGGCGCCCGGTCCAAAGCCCCGATCAAGACCGATTTTCAGCATCGCCGGCAGCAAGGGTTCGGCAAGCCCGGCCAGAGCCATCGCAAGCATCGAAGCCGCCATCACCCCAGCGTAAGGGCGAAGATAAGCCAAGAGTCGCCGTATGACGCTTGGCACAGCAAGTCTTGCCTCTCCCGACAAGCCTGGCGCGTGGGACTCGCTCATCAGCGCTTCAGTTATAGACCACTTCAGCCTGACTGCCCTTGAACTCAGTCTGAATCAGCGCCAGCAAGGCATCGTCGGGTCGTACCCGGCAATCCGGAGGCAGCTTCAATTCGCAGCTTGCGTTATCGTTATGATATCGAACAATCACCGGGCAACCCTGCTCGCCTTCAGTCGCGTGAAAAAGCGTTAAAGCTTTTTTCAAACGCTGCGCATCGGCCTCGCCATTGAGCTCAAGGCGCAGCGAGCGGGCAAACTCAGCGCGAGCGGCGGGCAAATCAAGCAGGCGTTCCACAAGAACACGCTGCCCGCCGGTGTAGTCATCACGGCTGACCTTGCCGTAGGCGATCAGCAAATCATCGACCTTGAGCATCGGGCGATGCTTTTCGGTTGACTCGGCAAAAAGGGCTGCTTCCACGTTGGCCGTGGCGTCATCAAGGGTGATGAGCAACATCTTGCCGCGGCGGGTCATCTGGGTGCGGCATGCGGTGATCACGCCAGCAAACCACTGCCCTTGCGGCGAAGGGCTGAGTTGCGCCAGCGACACCCGGACAAATCGCCGGACTTCACTTGCAAAAGCGTGAAACAAATGTCCGGATAGGAAAAATCCCAGTGCGAGTTTTTCTTCCAATAAGCGCTGGCGCTCGCTCCAGACGGGCACCTTCACATAATGGCTTTGAAGGTCTTGCTCGCCTTCTGCGCTGAATGCCTCGCCAAAGAGGCTTTCCTGCCCGAGGCTTGCCCATGATTTTTCGGCCTCGTCCATGGCCAGTCCAACCGAGGCAAGCGCGCGGGCGCGGTCGGCTTCAATCGCATCAAGCGCACCTGCGCGAATCATCGCCTCGATCGTGCGACGATTGACGATGCGGCGGTCCACACGTTTGCACAGGTCAAACAGGTGTTTGAAGGCTCCCTTCTCGCGGGCTGCAATGAGGTGCTTGATAGCCGCCTCCCCAGCACCTTTGACAGCGCCAAGTCCATAGCGGATGACCGCCTTCGAAGCATGATAGACCGGCTCAAAGCGCCATGCTGATGCGTGTAGATCAGGCGGCAACACCTCCACGCCATTGAACCGCGCATCGGCGACAAACAACTGAACTTTGTCGGTGTCATCCATATCGGATGACAGGGTCGCCGCCATGAACTCGGCCGGATAATGGGCCTTGAGCCAGGCGGTCTGATAAGTGATCACCGCATAGGCCGCCGTGTGCGACTTGTTAAAACCATACTCGGCAAACATCGCCATCAGGTCAAACAGCTTGGTGGCCAACTCAAGCGCATAGCCTTTGGCGGTTGCGCCTTTCACAAAAACATCGCGCTGTTGCGCCATCTCTTCGGCCTTTTTCTTACCCATGGCCCGACGCAACAAATCGGCGCTACCCAGGGTGTAGCCGCCGATGATCTGGGCAATTTGCATCACCTGTTCCTGATAGACGATCACACCATAGGTGGGCTCAAGGCAGGCCTGCAAATCCGGATGAAAGTAATCGATCCGCTGCACGCCTTTTTTGCGCAAAACAAAGTCATCCACCATGCCTGAACCGAGCGGTCCCGGCCGATAGAGCGCAAGCACCGCGATGATGTCTTCAAAGCGATCCGGCTCGAGCTTTTTTAAGAGCTTTTTCATGCCATCGCTTTCGAGCTGAAAAATCGCTGTGGTGTTGGCCTGCTTGAGGACCTGATAAGCAGCCGGGTCACTGAAACCTTTGGTGGCCTCATCAAGCACAAAGCCAGGCGCACGTTTGCGGATGGACTCCACGGTCATTTCGATGATGCTGAGATTACGCAAGCCGAGAAAATCAAACTTGACCAGACCGACCGCCTCAACGTCATCCTTATCAAACTGGCTGATTACCGCGGATTCGTCGCCAGGCTGGCGATAAAGCGGGCAAAAGTCGGTTAACTGGCCTGGCGCAATCAATACCCCGCCCGCATGCATGCCGACATTGCGGATGATGTCCTCCAGGGGTTCGGCAAGTGCCAGGATTTCGCGAACCTCATCTTCGTCCGCTTCGCGTTGCTTCAGGACTGGCTCCGCCTCTTTGGCCTTTGCCAGTGAGAGCGGCTTATTTTGAACAACTGGAATCAATTTTGATAACTGATCACAAAAATTGTATCCAATGTCGAGCACGCGACCCACGTCGCGAATCACCGCTTTTGAGGCCATGGTGCCAAAGGTCGCAATCTGGGAAACAGCATCGCTCCCATAGCGCTTGCGCACATAGTCGATCACCAACGAGCGCTTGTCCTGACAAAAATCGATATCAAAGTCTGGCATCGAGACGCGTTCGGGATTGAGGAAGCGCTCGAAAAGCAAAGCGTAGGGAATCGGGTCCAGGTCGGTGATCCCAAGGGCAAATGCAACCAGCGAACCCGCACCCGATCCCCGCCCCGGACCCACCGGAACCTGATGGCGCTTGGCCCAGTTGATAAAATCTGCAACGATCAAAAAATAACCAGAAAATCCCATCTGAACAATGGTGTCGCATTCATAGCGCAGGCGATCGCTGTAGGCATCGCGGTTGGCAGCGCGTTGAGCCTCGTCCGGGAAACACTGCATGAGCCGCATTTCGAGTCCTTCAGCAGCCTGCCTGCGCAAGAAGTCATCGATCGTTACGCCAGTGGGTGTGGGGAAATCCGGCAAATAAGCACGACCGAGCGTCATAGCCAAGCAACAGCGCTGAGCGATTTGCACCGCATTGGCCAGCGCCACCGGCAAGTCGGCAAATCGCTCGGCCATTTGCTTTTGGGTTAAAAAATACTGCGATTCCGTGAATCGACGCGGTCTTCGGGGATTGGCGAGCATTTCCCCTTCGGCGATGCAAACCCGGGCCTCATGGGCGCGGTAGGCATCCGGAGCAATAAACTGCACCGGATGGGTGGCGACCAGCGGCAAATCCAAAGCCTGCGCAAGCCTGGCGCAGTCGCGGACGTAGCGCTCCTCGGCCTCCGGTCCGCGGCGCCAGATTTCAAGAAAAAAGCAATCGGGCGAAAAAAGCGCAGCCCAGTCCTTGGCAAGCTCCCGGGCCTGTTGCGTGCGGCCTGCGACAAGTGCCTGACCGATTTCGCCTTCAATACCGCCTGACAAGGCGATTAAACCTTCGCTGTGGGTGCGTCCGCTGTTGTCGCGCTCGGCAAACCATGATTTGCGTATCTCGCCGCGTCCCCGATGCTCATTGTCCAGCCAGGCGCGCGATAACAGCCGACAAAGCGATGCGTAGCCCTGCTGATTTTCCACCAGCACCAGCAAGCGAAAAGGTCGGTCGCGGTCAAGATCGTTGGTGATCCACAAATCCGCACCACAAATCGCCTGAATGCCCTTTGCCCTGGCGGCCTGGTAGAACTTGACCCAGGCAAAAAGATTGGCCAGGTCGGTGACCGCAACCGCAGGCTGATTGTCGGCTAAGGCAGCGTCAACCAAAGCGTCGATGCGAACGATCGAGTCGCTGATCGAGTATTCGGTGTGAACCCGAAGATGTACGAAGCCGGGTGCATCCATTGGCCGGATTTTACCCGGCTTCAAGGCTTAAGTCAGATCGGACAACACCTCATCAAGAACCTCGAAGATAGTTTGAAGATGCTGCGGCTGAGCAATCAGCGGCGGGCATACAGCAATCGCATCGCCAATGGGCCGCACAAACACACCCCGCTCCCAGGCGCGGCTGTAAACCTCGCTGGCCCGGGCTCCGGCTGCCCCCTCACGGGGCGCAAGTTCAATGGCGCCGATCAATTGCAGGTTGCGCACATCGACCACATGCGGCTTGTCTTTCAAAGCATGCAAGCCCGCTTCGAAGTGCGGCGCAAGCGCTGCCGCATTGGCGATCAAGCCTTCGTGTTCGTAAAGATCGATTGCCGCACAGGCGGCTGCACTTGCCAGGGGATGGCCCGAGTAGGTGTAGCCATGAAAAAGCTCGATACCAGGCGCGGACCGCTCCCGAAAGGCATCAAAGACCTGATGCGATACCAGCACGCCGCCCAGCGGCACCGCCGCTGAGGTCACACCCTTGGCAAAGGTGATGAGATCGGGGGTGACGCCGAAGTACTGGCTCGCAAAAGGCGTTCCCATACGACCGAAACCGGTGATCACCTCATCAAAAATGAGCAAAATGCCGTGCTTGCGGGTGAGTTCGCGCATGCGCTGCAAATAGCCTTGGGGCGGCACAAGCACACCGCCAGCGCCGCTCACCGGTTCAACAATGACCGCTGCGATGTTTTCTGCACCATGGCGATAAATGATGCGCTCCTCAAGTTCATCGGCAAGCGATGCACCGTTTGCCGGCATCCCGCGGCTGAAGGCATTTTCCTTCAACACCGTGTGGCGCAAGTGATCGACCTGCGGCAACAGGCCCGCCGCAAAGGCCTTTCGATTGTTGCCAATACCCGACACCGACAGGCCGCCAAAGTTCACGCCGTGGTAGCCGCGTTCGCGGCCAACCAAGCGTGTTCGCGTCGCCTGACCATTGACCCGGTGATAGGCAAGCGCAATCTTCAGGGCGGTATCAACCGCCTCAGAGCCTGAATTGGTGAAGAACACCTGCGTGAGCCCCTCTGGTGCGATCTGTGCAATACGCTCCGCTGCCATGAAGGCCTTGGGATGGCTCATGGAAAACGAGGAGCAAAAATCAAGCTCACCGATCTGTGCGCGCATGGCCTCTACAATGCGGGGATGACAGTGCCCTGCGTTTGTGCACCACAAGGTTGCTAACCCATCAATCACCTGGCGCCCGTCTTCGGTCATGAAATACATGCCCTGTGCTTTCACCACCTGTTTGGGCGCCTGAGCATACTGGCGGGTGTTGGTAAACGGCATCCAATAAGCCGGTTTTTTGAGGTCAGTCGGATTGTTCATGACGGTCGTTCTCCCAAGGTATCGATGTGACATTGTCCAAACTTGTCTGCCCGGCTGCGCGACCGAATGACTGAAAACGGAATCCACCCAAAAGCGCCGCAAGTCGCCCCACCCGACCGGCAGCAGGACCGGCCGCAAGACCGGCCGCAGGATGGGCCGCGCGTTCGCGAGCAGCCGCCGCCTGGATTTCGCCCAAGCCATCGGCAGGCCATCGCATGGCTGGTGCTGTGCACGCTGATGTGGTCGATTGCAGGTTTGGTGAGCCGGCAGCTTGAACAGGCAAAGAGCCTGGAAGTCACATTCTGGCGCAGCCTTTTTTGTTTTCTTGCGATGGGCCTTGGCATGGCATGGCACTGGCGTCGCAAGGTTTTGCAAGTGCTGTGGGCAATGGGTCGCTGGGGCTTGTTCTCCGGTGCGATGTGGGCGGTGATGTTCACCTGCTTCATGATTGCACTCACGCGCACGAGCGTGGCCAATACCGTGGTGGTGATGAGTCTTGCGCCCCTGCTTGCAGCGATCATGGCAAGGCTCTTTTTGCGAACCCCGATCGAGCCCTCAACTTTGTTTGCGATTGCTATGGCCGGCTGCGGCGTCTGGTGGATGGTGCGTGAGGGGATCACCGGCGATGGCTATGAAGGCATGCTCATCGCAGCCGGCGTGCCGCTTGCGTCTGCCGCAAACCTGGTGGTGCTTCGCGCACAACGCGCGCAGGTTGAGCTTATTCCGGCGATTCTGGTGGGTGCATGGATCTCCTGCCTGATCACACTACCCTGGTCTATCCCCTTTGAAGCGAGCAGCCATGATCTGGCCTGGCTCGCCCTGCTTGGCGTTTTTCAACTGGCGATTCCCTGCGCCTTGCTGGTCTGGGTTGCCAGGTTTTTACCACCCCACGAAATCGCCTTGATTTGCCTTCTGGAGGTTGTGCTCGGGCCAATCTGGACCTGGCTGGGCGCCGACGAAGAAATGCCCTTAGCCACAGTCCAGGGTGGAATGCTGGTGATCGCGGGGCTCGCGTTCAACGCCATGCGCACAAGCTGGTCCAAAACCACAACCGCTTCGGACCCCTGATCGATGCGCCGATGACTACTGAAAACAACGAAGCTGCCCTGCCCCGCAATCTCTTCGGTCTGCTGACCGATGTCGACGGCACCCTCACACAAGGCGGTCAACTACTTGCCTCGACTTATCAGGCGCTGTGGTCGCTTCACCAAAGCGGCCTGAAGATCATCCCGGTCACCGGGCGCTCAGCCGCCTGGGGTCATATGCTGTTGCATCACTGGCCGGTGGACGCTGTGGTCGCAGAAAGTGGGGGCGTGGCCTTGTGGCGCGAGCAAGCTGGCGGCCAGATCGTGCTGGCTCACGAGGCGGGCTTGCAGCGCTTTGGGATTGTGACGCGATGCTTTGGCGATCACGAGGGCCGCAAGCCTTTGATCGCCCAGCTCGAAGCCCTGCTGCCTCGCTACGCACCCCTAAGCTGGGCAAGCGATCAAGGCCAACGCATCGTCGATGTGGCGATCGATTGGAATGAGCAGCAGCGAGGCAATCGGGCTATTGTGGCTAGGCTGAGCGATGCGCTGCGTGCACTGGGTTTTCAGGCACGAACAAGCAATGTGCATTTGAACGCCTGGGCTGGCAGCTTTGATAAAGCAAGCAGCAGCTTTGCCTTGATCGAGCAAGTTTTCGGTCAGCGTCGCGATGAGGCGCAGGCAGGTTGGTTTTTCGTCGGCGATGCCCCCAACGACGAAAGCATGTTTGCCAGCTTTCCCCACCACCTTGCTGTTGAAGGCCCCGAGCACTTCGAGGGCCAGGTTCAGCACATGCCTCAGCGCTTTTCGGCCTCCAAAGCTGCGGCCGGATTCGAAGCCCTCGCTCAGTCGATCCTGCGTGCGATGCGCTCGCCGTAGGCTTGGGCCGTATCGAGGTCACCCTTGGGTGGACTTTGCTCAGCAGGCACATTGTCCGCCTGGGCCATCACCCCGATCGACGAGCCGATTCGGTTCATCTGATCGGCTGCGCCCGGGATGGCTGAAGGCAGCATCCCGGTCCCGATCCAAACCATCGAGTGTTGCATCGCCAGCGTGACAAAGTACATCAGCGTTGAATATTTATCACCGCTCATGGACAGGGAACAGGTAAACCCGCCTGCAAACTTGTCCTTCCAGGCTTGGGTGAACCAGCGCTTGGAGCTGGCATCGGCAAATTGCTTGAATTGGGCAGAAGCGCCTCCCATGTAAGTGGGGGCGCCAAACACAATGGCTTTTGCAGCGTCAAGCTCAAGCCACTGCGCCTCGGTTATCGCCGAAACATCGATCAACACGGCCTTTTTTCCGCCCAGGGTCACACCCCGGGCCAGCGCTTCGGCCACTTTCGCGGTATGACCGTAACCAGAGTGATAGGCCACTGCAACATCAACAGTACTCATGAAAACTCCTTATGCAAGGGAAGGTCAAAAACCAAAACCTCAGCTGCCAGGGCCTTGTCGATCTGCAAAACCGACACATCGGCAAGGCCGATACCATCGCCCGCCTCGAGTGACTGACCGTTGACCTGAAGCTTGCCTCGCGCCAGCTGCACCCAAATCCCGCGATCGCTGCCAACCGATAAAACAGCATGCTCTGTGCCATCGAATGACCCAGCATATACGCGCGCATCCTGGTTTAAGCGCAGGGAATGCTGCGCACCATCAGGAGAAAGAATCAAGGCGAGCTGACCGCGTCTTTGTTGCTGATCAAAGTGCTTTTGCTCATAGGAAGGAGCATGCCCGGCTCGGTCTGGGAGAATCCAGATCTGCAAAAAATGGGTCCAGGCCTCACTTTGTTGATTGAACTCCGAATGCATCACCCCGGTACCTGCACTCATACGTTGCACATCACCCGGCTCGATCACCGAACCATGACCCATGCTGTCGCGATGCGCAAGCGCGCCCTCAAGCACGTAGCTGATGATTTCCATATCACGGTGACCATGGGTGCCGAAACCCTGCCCGGGCGCAACCCGATCCTCATTGATCACCCGCAGGGGACCAAACTGCATCCAGCGCGGATCCTGGTAGCTTGCAAAGGAAAAACTGTGTGCGCTTTGTAGCCAGCCATGATCGACTGTGCCACGCTCCTCGGAGCGCCGAAGCCATTGCCGCATGTTTGCCTCCATCGTGAAGTTGACGGCGAGTGTGCGCGCCAATGCGAAAGCTGAGGTATTAGCGATTTGTTTAAATCAATCAAATTTTTTGATGGTTTTGCTAAGCTTTCGAGATGACCCGCAAGCCAATAACCGAGGGCAGGCTCAAACCCCCTCCAATCAGCCTTGAACAGCTACAAATCCTTGATACGATCGCCCGCCGGGGCAGTTTTGCGTCAGCGGCCAAGGCCATGGGGAAGGTACCTTCTGCCCTGAGCTACTCGGTCCGCAAGCTCGAAGAGGATTTGGATGTATTGCTCTTTGACCGCCGCGGCCGTGTTGCGAGGCCCACGGAAGCAGCGCAAGCTCTGCTTGCTCATGCCAGTCAGATTTTTCAACTCACCCAAGCCATGCTCTCGCAGGTCAAAGACCTTGGCGAAGGCTGGGAGTCTGAGCTGGCGATTGCGCTTGACGGCAGTTTGCGATTCGATGATTTGCTACCCTTGATCAAAGATTTTGAATCCCTTGAAGTACCCACGCATTTGCGCATCCGACACGAAGTGCTCGAAGGAAGCTGGGAGGCTTTGGCCGAGGGTCGGGCGGCCTTGGCCATCGGCATGCCGGTCGATACCGCGCAACCGGCGATGCACACTGCGCACTTTGAGCAGCGATCGCTCGGCAACCTGCCATGGATCTTTTGCATTGCGCCGCAACATCCGCTACTTAAGTTGCGCAAGGCCAAGACCCTGTCCTGGGAAGCGGACCTGCTCGATGCCTGCACCCTGATCGCTGTGGCCGATAGCGCGCAACAGCGCTTGCCGCGCGACTGGGGTGTTGTCAGCCATCAGCTTCGGCTCACCGTTTCAAACGCCGAACAAAAGCGCAAAGCGATACTGGCAGGCTTAGGGGTTGGCTGGCTGCCAGAGCCCTTCGTACGAGATGAACTCAAAGCGGGCGCGCTGCTTGCGCTTTCTGTCAGACCGCAACGACAAGCCACCGCGCTGCGTTATGCCTGGTCAACGCGAAAGCGCGGCAAGGCTTTGCAATGGTGGCTGGGCCGGCTTCAAATCCCAAGGGTCCGAGCAAAGTTGCTGGGTGCCGGATCCTGATAAGGTCAACTGCATCCATGGCGCGATCAACACGTTATAAGGGTCGCTTTGCACCCTCACCGACGGGTCCGCTCCATCTGGGCTCGTTGTGCACAGCGCTTGCTAGCTGGCTTGATGCCCGGGCGCACGGCGGACAATGGCTGCTGCGCATTGAAGATATCGATCGAGAACGTTGCGATGTATCGCACGCCCAATCGATCATCGAAAGCTTGCAGGCGCATGGCCTTGAACACGACGGACCCATCGGTTGGCAGTCAAGGCGGGGGTTGCGCTATCGCAATGCCCTCGCCAGACTGCATGGGCAACAGCTCCTTTATCGCTGCAATTGCAGCAGAAAACGCATCGAGATGCAGCTGCTTGAGGCCGGTTGGCAGGCATTGCCGGGCGCAGAGCGCCCCTACCCGGGCTTTTGCCGATCGCTGATGCGAAGCAGCGGTGCGGGCGCTTTGCGATTCATTGTCCCCGATCAGGCGGTGAGGTTTCAGGATCGCTTTGCAGGCCTGCAGTCAAGCTGCCTTTCGCGATCGCTTGGCGACTTTGTGGTGCTGCGCGCCGATGGCTTGAACAGCTACCATCTGGCGGTAGTTGTGGATGATGAAGCCGATGGTGTGACGGATGTGGTGCGCGGCGATGATTTGCTTGAATCAACCGCAAGACAGATCGCCTTACAAGATGCACTGGGCTACCGTCGCTTGCGCTACGGTCATATCCCAGTTCTGAAGGACGCGGAAGGCCAAAAACTCTCCAAGCAACAAGGCGCTCTCCCCTTGCGAGCCGAACAAGCCCCTTCGAACTTGCAAGCTGCCGCCAGACACATCGGTCTTGGGCAACTCCAGGCGGGCTCGATACCGGCGTTTCTGGAGCAGGCGATCGAAGCCTGGGCCCAGCGATGGCTTTGAGACGCTTGCTGGCTTTGAAACGCCTCACTAGCTTTGAAACGCTTGCTGGCTTCGAGACGCTCGCTGATACGCTGAACTTGTTTTCGGACCGCAGTCTGCAAAGCGAAAGCGGCTGGCCTCAGCTTGCGCCGCGATCAGGACGCTGCGCTGCGCTTGCCGCCCAGGAGTGCCGCCAGGGGTTTGGGCATTTTTCTCAAAGCAGAAAGGGGTGTTCTTGATGCCTGCACATCGACTTCGGAAGGTTTTAGAGCGCTCTGAACCGTTGAATCTTGTGCAAACGCCTTGGGCTCATAGGGCTTGAAGAAAAAGGGATCGGTTGAGTAACCCGGCAGCTTGTTGTGGGATGGGCTGTGGGAGGGGTTGTGGGCGGCACGTTGCCTGGGTATGCGGATCGACGCCGAGGCGGACGAGGCTAAAGCCTGTGCAGCTGCGCTGTCACTTCGCTGGGGCAAGGACAGTGTTTGAACCTCAAATTTTCGCTTGGTGAGTTTTTCGATCTCCGAAAGATAACGGTCATCGGTCTGGGTCATGAGCGACAAGGCCACGCCTGAGGCTCCAGCGCGGCCGGTCCTACCGATCCGGTGCACATAATCTTCCGGTGAGTAGGGCAGATCGAAATTAATCACCGCAGGCAGCTCTGCGATGTCAAGTCCTCGCGCAGCAACATCGGTTGCCACCAGCACAGCGACTTTGCCTTGCTTGAAGGCTTCAAGCGTCGCGAGTCGGTCCTGCTGCGACTTATCGCCGTGAATCGCATCGGAGCTTAAGCCCTCACGGGCGAGTTCGCGTGCGAGTCGACTTGCACCAATTTTTGTATTGGTAAACACGATCACCTGAGAGAGTCCGCGCTCACGCAACAGATGCGGTACTGCGAGTCGCTTTTGCTCGTCGGAGTCAAGCCGGTAGACGGTTTGTTCTACATTGTCAGCCAGTGCGTTACGACGCGCGACTTCGATCAGCTTGGGTTGCCGCAAAAAAGTTTCAGCCAGCTTTCGGATTTCCGGCGAAAAGGTTGCAGAAAACATCAAGCTTTGCCGCTCGGCGGGCAAGAGGCGAAGAATGCGATGAATGTCCGGTAAAAAACCCATATCGAGCATTCGGTCGGCTTCGTCGAGCACAAGCGCCTGAACCTGGGTGAGGCTCACTGACTTTTGTTCGATATGGTCCAGCAAACGCCCAGGCGTTGCGATCAGAATCTCACAGCCTTGCCGCAGGCTTGCGAGTTGGGGCTTGATATCAACGCCGCCAAACACAACCGCCACACGAAGCGTTGTGTACTTCGCGTACTCGCGCACATTGACATAAATCTGATCGGCAAGCTCGCGGGTGGGTGCAAGCATCAAGGCACGTACCGGATGGCGTGCGGGAGAGACGCTGCTGCTCGCATGCACCATCAACCGTTGTAAAATCGGCAACGCAAAACCTGCTGTCTTTCCTGTGCCAGTTTGCGCGGCGCCCATCACATCGTCGCCAAGCAGCACCACAGGAATCGCCTGAGCCTGAATCGGTGTTGGAACCGTATAACCCATCTCGGCGATGGCCCGGTTGATTGGCTCAGCAAAACCGAATTCAGAAAATTGCACAAGGTTCCTAAAAAAAGAGCGAATCGTTGGGTCAAGGCTTCAGTCAATACCCAGGGATTGACCGAGCCGAATCACCGGGGAAGGGGCCGCATCGCTTGGAGAGCCGAGATTATCCTTCAGTTGGCAGGGTTCCGGCAATGCCGCCGCTAGTCCTGAGTCTGGGATCGAAGTACCAGCGACTCACCGAGTCGGCAACACAGGCCGGTTTTGATGCGCCCTCGATCTCGAGCGTGACCCGAAAAGTCGCCTGCACGGTGTCGGGCTGATCGGCGATCCGATCGGCCTTGATGAGTTCGGCATGCGCACGGAGCCTTGAACCCACCGGCACGGGCGCGGGAAAACGCACTTTTTCGCAGCCGTAATTCAGGCTCATCGCCAGTTTCTCAAAGCTGAGCAAGGCGCCTAACATCGGCGCAACAAGCGCAAGCGAAAGAAATCCGTGCGCAATCGTGGTTCCGAACGGGCCTGACGCCGCCTTTTGCGCATCAACATGAATCCACTGAAAATCATCGGTTGCCCTGGCAAAGGCGTCAACACGCGCTTGATCAATCGTGAGCCAATGGCCCGGGCCAAGGCTTTGACCCACCGAGGCGAGCACCTCGGCACCGGAGCGAAAGCAGACAGGATCGTTCATCGGACGATTTTCACATGAGGAACGGGAATCTCAAGTCCTTTTGCATCGAAGGCAATCTTCAAACGCTTTAAAAACTCGCGGCGCACATGCCACTGCTCAAGCGGCTTGACCTGGATGCGTGCCTTGATCATGACGGATGAATCTGCCCACTGATCAACACCCGCAATCTCAAGCGGCTGCAAAATCCTGCCTGAAAACGCGGGATCAGCGCGCAGGGTGTCGTCAACCTCACGCATCACCTGCATCGAAGCCTCAATATCCGATCCGTAAGCAATTCCCACATCGAGCACGGCGTAAGCAAAGCCGAGGCTTGAATTTGTGATCACCCCGATGGTCCCGTTGGGAATGAAATGGACGTTACCGCCGAAGTCGCGCAGGCGGATAAACCGCAAACTTACCTCCTCAACAATCCCGCTCTTTCCCGCGATATCAATCATGTCGCCCACGCGAATCTGGTTTTCGAGCAAGAGCAAAAAGCCGCTCACATAGTCCTTGACCAGCGTTTGCGCCCCGAAACCAACCGCTATACCGACAATACCGGCTGCCCCGAGGATCGGTGCAAGCGAAATACCGACTTCGCCCAGCACCAGCAAAGCAGCCACCAGCATCGTGCTCACGCTCAAGAGATAATGCGCCACCGCCAACAGGGTCTGGATACGCTTGGCGTCTTCGACCGACTCTTGGCGTCCGGCAATATGCTCGCGGAGTCGGGGCACAAAGACCCTGATAAAACGCAGTACGATCAAGGCGACAATGACAATGGCCGCAACGCGAATGGCATGGCTTAAATTGGCCGCTGCCCAGGCTTGCAGCATTGACCATGGATTACTCGAAAACAATTCAGGCATATTGATGATTTTTTGATCCCGTCAACCAGGCACCCACCTTGCAGGCAATCCTACCAGCATGAACTCACAGGTATTTGACAACAACCGGCAAGCTCAATATTCATGGCGCATGGTTTTGCAGCTTGTGCCGCTCATCGTCGTGCTCCTGGGCGGATGTACGAGCCTTGCCATCGATGCGGACGCTGGCCGCAGCCGGCTGCATCGCGATCCGCTCGGCTCAAGCAGTGCAACGCTCAGCGAGCAACTCGGTATCCCGGCCCCCCTGCCCGCGGTTGAACAGCGTGATCTTTACTGGGGGGTGAGCGTGAACGACCCCTTCCGATTTTTAGAGCAACCAAGCGATCCGCGCGTTGCAGCCTGGACCAAGCAGCAAGCGCTTGCAAGCGAGCGCATTCTTGAAGCTATCCAGGGGCGTTCGATGATCGAACAAAGACTCAAGAGCCTGACCGAGTCGATGGGCGTGAGCGCGTCAACACCAAAGCGCAGCGCAAACGGCCGCTGGTTTTACACCCGAAGGCTTGCGAAGGAAAACCAGGCCAGTCTGGTCTGGCGTGAATCGCAAGACAAGCCCGAAGTCCTGCTGGTGGATAGCCAGGCGCTCAGCAAGGCCCGCGGCAAGCCCATCGCGATCCAAGGGTTTTGGCCATCGGATGACGGTGAACGACTTGCTTACGCGATTCAGGAAGCCGGTTCAGAAATTGGCAGCTTGCATGTCATCGATGTCGCGTCAAAACGGCCCTTGATTGAGCCTATCGACCGTATTCGCTTCGCATCGCTGACCTGGGATCGAAGCGGCGAGGGCTTTTTCTTTTCCCGGCTAAAAAAAGATGATGGCAAGGCCAAAGCTTCAGAACGCTTTCTCGATACCGCGTTGCACTACTTCAGCTTTCAGCAAACCGATCCCGAACGCGTGATCTTCAAGGCGAGCACCTTTCGTGCTGAAACGCTGCCGCTTTACAGTTCGGGCTACATCCGCGAAATTCCCCAAACCGATTTACTTGCCCTGATCATCGTGCGCGGCGTCGATCGGCGTCTGACGGCATACCTGGCACCGAAAAGCGACGTTTTGGCGAATCGGGCGCGCTGGCAGGCGCTGGTCAAACTCGATGACGATATCCGCGCGCTGAGTTTCGGCTTCGGCCATGCTTGGGCGATCAGTGCCCGCGATGCGCCAACGCAAAAGCTGGTGGCGATGCCCATCGATGAGCGCGGACTGAGCGCCGGTGCATCCGATCGCTTGCCCGCGGCTTCATGGAAGACGGTGCTGCCAGCCTCTGACACGGTTTTGCGCGCCATCGATATCAGCAAGGATGCGATTTATCTCACGAGGCGGCGCGGGGTCAACACCGAACTGCTCAGAGCCGTACCCGATGTCCGCGAGTCTGATTCTGGTCCGCGCTTAGCCCTGGAAATGATCAAAACGCCCCGAGAGGGCAGCATCGCGATCGATGCAAGCGACGATGCAACAGGCCTGTTGCTCAGCTTGAGCACCTGGACCCATCCGATGCAACGCTACTGGTATCACCCAGAATCGAGCCGCTTTGAGCTGATTCAGATGGGTGCGCCTGGGCGCTTGAAAGTGCCGCCAGAAATCATCGCTCGCGAAGTGATGTATGCCAGTCACGACGGCGTGATGGTTCCGATGTCGATCCTTCTAAGGTCTGATTTGCCGCTTGATGCAAACCGTCCCACGATTTTGTACGGCTACGGTGCTTATGGCATCACGCAAGAGCCTGGCTTTAGCGCATCAGCACTTGCATGGGTTGAGCGCGGTGGCCTTTATGCGATCGCGCATGTCCGCGGGGGCGGCAATTTTGGAAGCGCCTGGCATGAAGCGGGGAAAAAGACCACCAAGTTCAATACCTGGAAGGATGGCATTGCCGCAGCGCAATGGCTCATCGATCAGGGCTACACCAAGGCCTCGCGGCTGGGGATTTATGGCGGCAGCGCCGGGGGCATGTTTGTGGGGCGCGCAATCACCGAACGACCCGACTTGTTTGTTGCAGCCGTACCCTCGGTCGCCATGCTCGACATGTTGCGATCCGAACAACGAGCCAATGGCGCAGCACAAATCCCTGAGTACGGCACGGTTGCGGATGAGAAAGAGTTTCACGCCTTATTACGCAATAGTTCTTATCACGCCATCGAAGACGGTCGATCGTATCCCGCCGTCATGCTTTTTCACGGGGTCAATGACACCCGGGTTGATGTCTGGCAAAGCACAAAATTTGCCTCACGCCTCGCGCAGGCACAAGCTGGCCAACAAGTTGTCATGCTCCGCCTCGATTACCAAAGCGGACATGGCTCTGGCAGCAGCCTTAGCCAGTCGATTCGACGCAGCAGCGATCTCTTTAGCTTTCTACTCTGGCAAATGAAGGAACCGGGTTTTGAGCTCAGCTTAGCGACACAGGGCAGGATCGAACCGGCCCGCGCCGACCAGGGCGAGCGAGGAGCGCTTGTGAAATAATTCGGCCCAATGCCCCCCTAGCTCATGCCTGGTTAGAGCAGCGGACTCATAATCCGTTGGTGCGCAGTTCGACTCTGCGGGGGGGCACCATAAAGACTCTGTTGCATCCATTGAGATGTGACCTATCCTGGGATTTCCGAGCCGAGGCGCTTTAGCTGCGCGACGCTTGTGA